>ERZ1026846.217-NODE-217-length-44284-cov-34.895973_pt1 | contig 44284 bp, 25 predicted proteins | sample MGYA00380153_ERZ1026846 | MGnify/ENA primary metagenome ERZ1026846 (study PRJEB33269, sample SAMEA4719789) | human gut metagenome | biome: human-associated habitat; feature: organic feature; material: feces | place: Cameroon | collected 2013-10 ...
ACTCGGTGGGTGTCAACCTGAATACCGCATCGCAGCATCTTCTTACCTACGTGAGCGGTCTCGGTCCTACCCTTGCCAAGAACATTGTGGAATACCGCAGGGAGAATGGAGCCTTTGCTTCGCGTGCCCAGTTGAAGAAGGTGCCACGTCTGGGACCATCGGCTTTCGAGCAGTGTGCCGGTTTCCTCCGTATTCCGGGCGCCAAGAATCCTTTGGACAACAGTGCCGTGCATCCTGAGCGTTATGCCCTGGTAGAGCAGATGGCGAAGGATCAGGGTGTCACCGTGAAGCAACTGGTAGAGGATAAGGCTTTGCAGAAGAAGATTGACATTAAGAAATATGTAACTGCCGAGGTGGGTATGCCTACCTTGACGGATATCATGGCAGAGCTTGACAAGCCAGGTCTGGACCCTCGTGGTGAGGTAGAGAAGTTTGAGTTTGATGCGAGCATCAAGACCATCGAGGATTTGCAGGTGGGCATGGTGGTGCCAGGCATCGTTACCAACATCACCAAGTTTGGTGCCTTTGTTGATATAGGCGTTCACAACGATGGTTTGGTTCATGTTTCTCAGATGTCCAACCGATACATCAAGGATCCGAGCGAAGTGGTAAAGCTCCATGAGCATGTGATGGTTCGTGTGGCAGAAGTAGATTTGAAGCGCAAGCGCATTGCCCTGTCGATGAAAGGTGTGAAGTAATAGGAAGAAAGACTGGAAGTAACAGGAGGGAATATGGATAATCATCAGATTACTGCCGATTGCATAGAGTCTGCCTATTGCTTCATCCATCAGAAGCTTCGGGTGTTTGAGTACTCTACCAATCCCACGCAGCGTGATGACATAGAGTATGCCATCTCGCAATATGTAGAGGGGATGAATCCCCAGCTTTATCAGCTTCTTTCGCAAGGCAGGAAGGAATTTCTTCTCGACCATGTGAATTTCGAAAGAGATATGCGGGAGGCGCAGGAGAAGCTGGAGGGGATGATGTAATGCAGGGGTATAGTTTATAATTTATAGTTTATAGATTTATCCTATAAGAAAATAAAAAAGAGGCACGCTTCAAAAAAACGAAGCGTGCCTCTTTGCATTTTATCTTATTTCTACGATGTAGTTTTAATCCCTTCTTTTTAAAAGGAGTTTATCTGATAATCATCTTCCCCTTTTTCTTCGAGATGTAGATGCCTGGTTTTGAAGGCATCTCCACCCGTTGTCCTGAGAGATTATAGTACTTGTCATCCCTCGATTCATTCGACAGAGTCGTGTTGTAGATGGCTGTATCCTCACCATTAGTTCAAGCAAAGCGGATGGCTCTTCCTTCTACCAAGATATGCTGTGTTTTATCGTTCACCATCGTCTTAGGCAGCCATGCCCGATAGGCGGCAAGGGTGGAACCTGTGTACTTATAGAAGCCGATACCCCAACTGCTTTTGTAAGCTAGCACATAGCAGTTGTTGTTGTCGGAAGAAATGGCTTCCTTGGTAGGGTTGCCTTTGAGGATGGTTGGCTCACCAGATAGTCGTATGCCTTCTTCTCTCTTCCGTAGGTGGTTCTGAGTGCATACCAATGAGCCTCTGGATGCTTGTTTTTCGGTTTTCGCTTAGTTTCCGAAAGGGCATAATGGGTGGACACCCCTACTTGCTGATTCTCCTCTTTCTGAGGAGTCTCTGTTTCGGGGGTGGCACTGGAGGTAAGTCCAGTGCTGGGAGATTTTTTCTGATCTCCTGAAGAATGTGCATCATAAGATGTACATATTTCTATTTTCATATTCTATTTTAACTTATTCTAGTCAGAACCCAGTTAATTGAATTTGATTCTGCTCTTTTCTTTTCTACTTTCAGTAGACTGCAGAAATCATGTTGCAAAGATAGTGTTTTTTAGTTTAACTACTTTCTGTTTTTCTGAAATAATTTCAAAGGAAAGATGTTTTTAACTATTTCGCTATTTTATAGTTTTACATACGGAAGTCTGAAATATGCGTTTGGCGTTTGTTTGCTGAGTTTTATGTCTGTTTGCTGAGTTTTATGTTTGTTTCTTGTGTTCTTCCGGTTGGCATTAAATGATTGTTGGTTTCATGGAAATTTCTATCCGCCATTGGCGGATGCACGTATGGCATTGGCGGATGCTTGTACGGCAATGCCGGATGCCCATTCGCCAACGGCGGATAGACATCCGGCATAGATAATAGATATTAGAACTTATAGATAGCTCCGAAAGAAATGTTGCTTGCATCTACGTCAACTCCGAATGTTGACCAGTTGTCACCATGGTCAGGAGAATAACCTCTGTAACCGAGGAAACCTACCTTTGTGATGAAGTTTACGTGGTCTGAAAGCTTAACAGCCAAACCTGGCTTGATGCCTACCTCGTAAGAATCGCCACCGCCCTTGCTGACGCTGCCGTAACCGATTGTACCCTCAACGAAGAGGTTAACCAACTTGGTTTCTACGGCTGTATAACGTACGTAAGGAGCTACAATGAATGTTGTTGCTTCTGGTACTGCTCTGAGTTCGCAAACATCGCCCTTCTTGATACCGATCTCGAGACCTGCTTCCCACTTGTTGTTGAATTCGTAACCAATCTCTGGCATCAAGGTGTAAGCTGTCTTGCTGTCACCATCACCGATCTTGTTGCTGGAAATACCAGCTGTACCACCGATGTAAACCTGTGCGCTAGCGCAAACTGAAACGAGAGCCATAGCGAGGCTCAACATAATTTTCTTCATAATCAATCTTTTTTCTTAAAAATTATACGTTGTTTTCTATCTTCTTTTATTAGAATCCGTCTTCTTTATGCTTGGAATTCGGTGGCAAAGGTATAGGAAATATGCGAATACAGGAAATTTTTTCTTTGTTTTATTGTTAATAGTGTTGGATTGTTGACTTAAATCAAGATAATGGCAGGTGTCTGCTATTTTAGTTTTATCAGATAGGCAGGTGTCTACTATTTCAGTTTTATGAAATTGATAGTGTCTACCTTTCTAGTTGATAAAGTAAAAAAGTGTCAACTGAAATCAGAAAAAGTCATGTTGATATCGTTAGAAGTTACAGCTGATATCTCTTGGAAATCAGCCCATTAGTTGGTCTGTCGATGCCCATTTGGTGGGCACTCAGGGACCACGTGATGGGCATCGATAGCCCATGTGTTGGGCATCTGCTGCCCGTAACTGCGGGCATTGAGTGCCCAAAGTTCGGGACGGTTTCTGGGCCCAAATTGTATGGGACTCGTTGACTGAGGATGAAAAGAAGCGTGCCATAGATTTCGTTCCTATGTACATCGAACAGACCCCAAACTCTTCAGGTCAGTTCTATCTAAATCAGTATTTGAAGGCTAAGCCTTGGGAGAATCATGGGTAAGTGAGATAGAAAAAGTTGTGTGAAAGCTAAGGTTACGGCATTTCTGTTGCGAGATATGCCGAGGTATTACCTTCACTGTGTTCGGTCTCCTCTGCGTTCTCGCATACCATCTTTGGATAGGTATGAGGTAGGTCGTTCGCAGGCTCACAACTTGAATATTTGTGAAAATCATAAAGTGATAAAAATGAAACAGAATAAAAAGACAATTCCGTTGGAGAAGAAGCGTAACCATGTTGTTGTTACTAAGGTTTCAAAGCATGAATATGACAAGATTTGTTTTATGGCAAAGCGATGCGGAATGAGTATTAGCGGCTTGGTTCGTGCTCGATGCTTGGATTATAAACCAACTTATAAGTTGTCACCAGAGGACTTGAAACGATTGAAAAATTTGGCAGATTGCCGCACTGATATGGTCAATTTTGCAAATGCTTTGTCGGGCTTGACGAACGAGGAAAAGCTTGCTCTCTTCCGAAATCATCGTATGATGTTGCAGTGGTATGAGATGGTTTCTGACATCACAAAAGCTGTTGCAGATTACCTTCGCTCAGTTCAGAAAGTGAATGAATTTCCTACAAGTACAACATAAAAAGTGGTGAAGTATGATAGAGAAAGCTAAGTCAATATCGCATGGTATAAATGCCATACGATATATGAGTGGTGAGTCTGAGAGTAAGAAGCATCCAGAGAAGATATATCATGTTTGTAATCAATTCTTGGATGATAAGGATGCCATGGGGATGTGGACGATGATGAACTTTGCTTTCATGAGAAAGTCCAATGTGAAGAACAATGTGATTCGTTTGGAGATAAGTCCATCGATAGAGCATACCAAAGACTTCTCCATGTCTGATTGGCGTAATCTTTGGGCTGAATTTGTGCATGAGTTTGACAGTCAAGAAATCCATGATGCCAATGGCAAGTTGATTTCTGGTAAGACGAACTTGGCTGGTAGTATGGCTACAGTCTGGCTCCATAAGGAATCGAAAAGCGGTATCCCTCATCTTCATGCTGCTGTTTGTCGTATTGATCAAGATGGGCGTGTCAATAATGATCATGCCATTCATCTTCGTGCTCAACGTGCAGCTGAGATTATTGCTCGAAAATATGGTTGGACTACGGCTTGTGAGATTCGAGACAATAATCTCAAGAAGGTGAGTGAGGACTGCATGAATGTTTTGATATTGATGCCACGATGGTTATGGAACGAATATGCTTTCTTACTGAAGAACAGAGGGTATGATGTCCGATTGCGACGTGATAAAGAGGGTATAATTCGTGGCTATGTCTTGGCAAAAGGTAATGCCAAGTACAAGGCTTCTGAGTTAGGGTATAGTAGAAAACTAACAGCAAAGAACATTGAGAATACATGGAAATCGCTACATCTGCAAATGAAGACAACTCCGATTTCGATGCCTCCTAACCCAAAAACATCTGGTAGAGCTTCTGTTGGTAGTAGCGTGATGAGTTCATATACTACAGAAAATAGAACGATAGGTTCAAAGAACTCTGCCTATACGTCTCATGTAATTTATGATGACTATAGGGAAAGAACTCCTGAGACATCACGTGTTGGCATTGATTTAGGAGGTGAGCACTATGACCGCTTTATTTCTAAGGAGATTGTTAGCTATTTCGATGATGAGTTTGATTATCGTAGTGTTGCCAATTGGAAAGAGTTGACTAATCTTGCTACTGCATACTTCGCTATGCTTGCTGCACCAAACGTTTCCGTTTCTGGTGGTGGAGGTAGTAATGGTAACGACCTCAAATGGGGACGAGACTCACGTGAGGATGAAATGGAGTGGGCACGTCGTTGTGTCCAGGCAGCTATCCATACATTGGGTAAACGACCAAGATATGGAAGACGAAGATAACATTATAATATAATAAAAAATGAAGAAATTTGATACAGATGAACTTCGAGCGCAATTGGAGACTTTTTCGCCCGAACAACAAAGAGATGAAGATCGTGCTTTACTCAATCAGTACATTAATGAGTTCCGTACATTGTCAGGATTAGTAGATCGAAGTGTGCATAATTTCAAGAATATCTCGGAGCAAGTAAATGCTTCTACAGCTAAAGTAGAACAAATCCTTCCTGCTTTGAAGGCAGCTAACACGGTTCATGTTGATGAAAACATCAAGTCGAGTATTGAAAAAGTAGCAGCTAAACTGGGTGATGGTGTTGCGAATGCCTTTGCAAAGAAAGTACAATCTGTACTCGATGATGTAGATGAGGCTTCTGGAAGAGTCTCATATCCTGCAAACATAGCCATGGCGTATATGTTGGTGATGAATTATTCCATCCTACTCTTGATAATTGTGGTAATCGTTAATATCACGATGATACATTCTGGAGTATTATGGATTGTTCTTGGTGGAGGATTAGGGATGGAGATTCTTATGCTATTATTTATTTGGTATTTGCATCGTAAAGGATGGGTATAAATTAAAGTCTGTATATTCCTTTGTCAGGAATGTGCAGACTATTTTGCTAGTAGGTACTAACCTTTTTGACCGCAATTACGACCGCTACGATCGCAATTACGACCGCTACGACCGCAATTACGACCGCTACGACCGCAATTACGACCGCTACGACCGCAATTACAACCGTTTAAAGATTAAGTTCTTGTTCTCCTTTTGGGGTAATTATCCATTTCCTACCATTAGGAGACTTTTGAATAAGGTCATCCTGAGCCATACGTACGAGAATACGACCTATTTTTCTCAATTTCTCATCGTGGGTGTTACTAGAAGGGAACACATGTTCTAGTCCTTCATATACATCTTTACGCCAAAAGCCCATATCTCCAGCGTTATGAGCTAGTTGGAGTAATAACTTTTGAATGCTATTTTCTTGAAGGCCTTTCTCCTTAGTATAATGCCCTATCTGATTTGTCATTTTTGCTACAGACAGAGAAATTGTATAGTGAGGAGCACGTCCCTCAATCAAGCCCTTGTCGTGAAGGTGCTTTGCGGCAGCTTGGGTGATTGGATGATGTTTTTGTACGGCATCCAACCATAGGCACTCTTTCAGTGACAATGAGTTATTGGTCTTCAACAGGTTGGTATATTTCTCATCTATCATCTTGCCATAGATTGTTACCCCGACCGTACGATGTTCGTTATCTATCTCATAATCAGGCATAGGGAAGAAGCGGTTACGCTGCTCTGTGTAAATCTTCTTGATGCCACGTCCCACAGTATCAATCATATTGAAATTGACCATTCCACGGCAAAGGCACTCATTGCGATAATGGAGTTGTGGACCTTTGTGCTCCAACGCATTCTCGATGGTGCCAGGAATGAAACTACCACCATTTCCGTAGTATAATGTACTTGGACCTTCCACGAAGACAATACGTTGTTGTAAGGTATAGTCTTGATGTGCAATGGCATTATGCATCGCCTCACGAATGGTGTATTCATCATATTGCTTCATCGTATCAGGAAACAAAGTTCCACCAGGCAATTCTCGCATGGTCTTGTTGCGTATTTTACTCAATACCTTATCCACGGTCAAGATAAATGGTATGGTGAAGTGCTCGTAATCTTGTACGATGCCCTCCTCGTCTTGCCAAGTCCATGTGATTTGAGCTACTGCGGGATATATCTTTTGGATAGATAGTGGCTTGCCCAATAGCAAGATGGCTGCACGTGTCAGTTGTCCATCCCTCATCATCATGCTGTTTGAGAGGAATTCTTCTTTGCTCCAAGCGTCCACTTCATCTCCTGGAATGTTGGATGAATGTACTTTTTTGAACATGACTCTTGCTGTAGCTAATGCCAGTTCGTCCAAATCATTGATGGTAGCATTGGGTACGAGTTGAGCAGTCCAATCTGGAAGAGGTGGCTGACGGCGAATGGCATCTTGTTTGGCTTGGTTTAGAGGCTTCAAACTTTCTCCGTCACGACCGTATGCCACACCCTTCCAATGCATCACGATATTACGTGGAGATGCTGGTACTTGAAATAGTAGGATACGTTTTCCCTCTACTTCTATTGGCACAATATCTCTAAAGATAAGATTGTCAGTCGTATGCTGAGACATATCTTGCTTCAGTCGGTTAAGTGCTACTTCACCATCCTTGAAGGATGTGCCAATAATCTGATGCTTCTTGTCCCAAACACCAAACACTATCCAGCCAAACTCACGTTCTCGCAAGTTAGCTTCATTGCTGAGAGCAGAGAAATACTTTCCCAACTCGTCAATATCAAAGTTGTTCTCCGCTCTTTTGAACTCGACCACTTCATTCTCAGAGTGTTCCCAGAGCTTGTAAAATATCTCGTTATAATTTTCCATTGTTCGTTATTTTTTGAATTTTTATACAAAGATACTACTTTTTCTATAAATACTTTAATAATTATAGAATGTTAGCATAGTTCTTTCATAAAGAATGAAATTGGAAGTGATGTGAACAATTTTTGATGTTCTTTAGATAACTTCTTAAAATATATTTCTGCCATAGTTTTATTCTCTAGTAATAAATGAATTGCAGTCTTTTCTTCATTGGTTATATCTGGACTTTCTAAAAGTTCAACCAACAAGTCTTTTTCTTCCGATGTGAAATTTCTTTCTCTTTTTATGATTTGATGAAAGTTAATTATATGGCAAATCTTATGCTTCGTAGCTTTATCTAAGATCCATTTTGAGAGGGACTTGACTGCACCCAAAAGCATTGGGTTCTTTGTTGCTAAACCATCATACGTGTTTAATGCCATTAATAAATCATTCGTAGCTCTATTGTAAATGTCTGGATTATATTGTGAGGCAAACTCATAACTTGAAATAATCTTTGAATAATCAATATTGTTGACATTTGTAAAATCCTTGTTACTAAATATAGAAGTGAATGGAGAACTGATAAGTTTATCTCCATTGGAATTTTCGTATGCAAAGACTAATGTTTCTGCATGCTTAAAAAACTCTTCTACCTTATATTTCCCATTTGACAGTTTGGTAGCGAACAACAGAAAATGGTATTTCCCTATTGTTGCTGTGGTAATTGGATTCAATTCGTGATCTTGGGATATTGGCTTTTTATCAATGATAGCTTGTCCTAGTAAATCCAAGCATACTGCATCTTCATCGCTTAGGTCTCCGATGTTTACATCTTCTGTAACGCCCATCAACTTATACAGCATTTTTGCTCTATGCCATTTCTTATATTCTTCTTCTATTTCTTTATAGTCTGAAGAAGGAATACTTTTTACTTGTACTTTGTTTCCCCCATAGCATATAACTTTAGTCTTTATGCATTCAAGCAAAAAAACTAATTCATGGAGTCGTGTACTTATGTTGTAATTTTTTGAATCAAATTTTATGAAATTTACTTTTCGATTGATGATTCCGATAGTTAAGAAGTTGCCAATGTTTACAATTTCTGTATCTTTATTTCTATAAATATCATATTCAGTATAATAAACTTTTCCCGCAACTTTGATGTCTTCATTTACATGAGTTCCACGATACACTGAATATTGTTGCTCTCCGATAGGATATTCTGTGGAAAATCCATTATCACCGGTTTCCGCATAAAGATATACTGGTTGGTTAGTGAGTTTAAATAATGCTTCCTCTTTAGTTTTACAGCCAGAAACAGTTGCTGTTATTTTATACCCATGTTTGCTAGCTTCTTCTAGAGACAATATTTTCTTGTCTGTAAAAGAAATTTGCTTTTTACAGTCACGATGGAAATCTCGTAAGTCATTTTCTAAAGATGCTATATCTGGGTTGAATGGCGAAAGCCTTACTGATATTTTATTCTGATTATTTGCTTTTTGAATATAGCGTCTTAAGTCTATTGGTGCTAGCTTTGCTATATACACAAAGTTTCCTGTCTTTGTTATATAAACAACAAAGTAAAGTATTCCGCCATCTCTTTTGTAGGCATGTAAGTCTGTTAGTCTTATTGGATATGATGGGGTGCTGGGGATGTTTTTTATAGTCTTCCCCTTTACTTGTACGGCAATACGAATCGTAGATTGATTCTTGCTTTGCAAGTAAATGAATCCATCCCAAATGGGTTCTCGGTCATTTTCAGAAATACATGGGTTAAAGAGGCCATTTTTCAAGAAAATGTCCTTTACTGCCCCAACTGCTATTTGTTCAATCTGCCTACTATTCATGTTGTTTTCTTATATCTTGTTATTGATAAATATGATGTGACTCAAGAGCTCTGTAATACTCTTTGCGTCATAATTATAGTTCAATATAATCAGTCTTTGAATATCTAATTTTTGTATTTTTTAGCTTGGGATGTGTTTGTAAAAGACATCTTAGCAAATGTAAACTTCGATAAATGGATTTGCATAATGAATGCTGTTTAGATAGATATTCATTTGCATATTCATCTAATTGTATTTTATGAGCAGGTGCTTGCCTCTCTTTGCGCAAGTGCTTTAATGGACTTAATATGTCATCGCAAATACTACTGTTTATATGGTTAATCCATTCGTTTAAACAATCTAACGAGCCTCTTGTGCTGCCATTGTCTCGTTTTATGGACATAAACATTTTAAAAAAATGTACATCAATGTTAGATATCACGATTTTTTCTAACAATAGCAAAAACTGATTATAGCTTTCAAGGCTAGGAAAAGGAAGTATGTCGAATTTCTCTAAATTTTCCTTGCTATACGTCTTTCTAAATAAAGACTTGCTGAACACATCTGTTGTTAAATCATTTATGTTTACAATTTCCTTTAATATGGCTCTGTAAATTGTATCAGGAAAATTCCATGATACATTAAAAAGATTATCGTAATAATCTTTTAATATTTTACAATTTGCAGTATCTTTTATCATATGCCCATGCCATATGCTTTGGTTCATTGAAGACATATTTTGTAGGTCTCGTGGAAATGCAACAATAACAAAGTCCTCTTTGTTTCTGCCAATGCCAAATGTCTTTAAATTTATGTATTGTGTACTATTGATATCTGCTTCAGAATGAATTTCTCCTTGATAATCATTGAACTTCAGATTTTTTCTTGGGTCAAATGCATAATGCTGTAATACATTGTATTCAAAAAAGCAGGCTTTAAGCTGTGGATAGCCTATTGCCATCATCTTTTTAAATGGATATGATGCTAACTCTGATACATTTCTGTTCTTTCCCAAGTAAGATGGAGATGGATACAAAACTAATTCTTCATTGAATGAATAGTTCTGAATGTATTCAATTTGTTCTTCTATAGAAGGAAAACCAAATCTAATGATATATGGATTGCTGTCAAATTTTGAAGAAAGTACACAAATGTCTCCCTTCTCAATTAGCTTTTGCAAAACATCTTTTGTTTCATTTTTTAAACATGATGTTATGGAACTTAATGGGATACCATTAAATTCCGTAGATTGAATATAGTGCAAGTAAACTTCATCAAGAAGTTTGTCTATACTTTTTTGATATTTGATGGGACTATTCATATTGTCAAATTTAATTATTATATCCAAATTTATTCCATGCTTCGAGAACGAGGCGCTTGGTGCGGTATTCGCTGTATTGGCGCAACTCGTTGTCTTTTAGAACTCGGAAGGTCTCGTTGATGCAACCTTTGCCACAGACATCTTCTGGGTCTAAGATGTAACGGAGGTCTTCGGTGTTGAGACCATAGAGGTGGGCGAAGATGGCATCAAGCTCGGCTTGGAGGATGGCTCTGCGCTCTGGATTATAAATCCAAGGTTGCAGATTGCCAAGCTGAGGAAGCTCGGAACGCTGCTCCTCGCTCATTTCGTCCCATAACTCTGATGCCCAACCATCCATGTCGTGATTGAAATAGCATAGCTCCGCTACTCGCTTCACAATCTGCCATTGCATGGCAGATGGGATTTGGTCTGGAGTGAGGATGGGGAATTGCTTGACATAGAAGAAATTCATAGATTTACCACCAACTTTTTGACGTGTGACATAATCAAAAACTATTGAAGACAATATACCACACATAATTATTCCATCCAAAATTCCAGATTCTTCAAATATAATTGGTGTTTTATTGTTAAATCCCTGTTTGGGGACAATTGTTGCTATCATAGTTCTTTCATTTGTCGATTTCGAAATATCTCTGAAACAAAGCATCCAACTATGTATCCACTCCCACACAACATTTCCGTCCTTGTCATACTTTACTAATCTGTCATTTACAGCCGATAATGGCACCCAATACCACGGTGTAGTATAACTATCGGGATTAGATAGTTCATCCAAAGATGGCATATTGATGGAGTTCGGGCGTTCGCCTTCTGTTGGCCATGAACCAAAATGGTGGTTATAGTGCCAAATCATCTTGCCTTCGTAGAGCGGCACATAAGTCTCACCATCTGCAGTTATGAATGTGTTGCCATTGAACGTTGCGCCTTGTGCGGTCAGTTGGGCATAGGTGCGGAAGAGGTAAGAGTCTGTTGACATATTGAACATACTTCCAAACTTAACATTCCACGGATTATTCCCATTTGTCTCATTGTACAAGATGGTGGAGTTGCGATAGATTTTTGCCGTAAGTTTAGCGTCACTGCTTGTGCGGAATACGGGGCATGTCTTGGTGTTGGGGTTAAGACGTGCAAAGTCATCCGTCCTCAACGTATAGATACGTCGAGGGTCAAGCAAGTGATCTATACGTGTAAGGTAAAAGCCACCGCTTACATTACGAGGCTCTGTCTGTGCTTTACCAGATGTAAGAAGGCAAAATTTAATAGTACTATCAATTTCAAATAATTTTTCTCTGTTCTCGAAATCATAAAGAGAAATTAGTCTATTTTCATCTATCAGCTTTGAGAAGAAATACTTGTTTCCATCATTCACTGCGATACCAGTAGGTAGCACCAGTCCCCATGCCTCTTTTGTGAAAGAGAGGCATAGTTCTGCAAATAGTGATGAAAGTTCGAGTTTGCCAACGGCTGTAAGTGGAAAGCGCCCAGAGTTTTTCACAAAGTTACTTTGGCTTGCAATGGCATTGCAAGCCTTTTGAAACTCTTGATACAAAATTGGGTCTTCCGCTTCGAGTTGTGAAATTTTCTTTTTGCGGTCGGCTTGGTTGGCGGCTTTGACAATATCATTGTTCTTACCTGCAAACCATTTTTCTTCCTCCATTTGGAGTTTATCCCAAGGTGGGTTTCCACACATCACGTCAAATCCCTTGTTGGCAGCGAATACTTCAGGGAACTCTACGCACCAATGGAAGAAGCGCTGTTCATCAGCCATGCGTTTCACCTCAGTCTTGAAGTCGGCAGACAACTGGCGATAATAGGTAGGCAGTTGCTTGCCTTTTTCAAGGCATTCCATTGCATCAATTTCTTGGAGCACACGTATAACGGTTTTGGTATATGGCACTTCTGCTTCTAATAGCAAGTTGCCATTTACTCCACCATTTTCTTTAAGAATTTCATCATGCTTGACAGTCTTGTAGAATGCGTATGTGTAGATGTCGCAAGCACGGCGAAGGCAATCTACTCGTGCAGAATCCATCAGTTCCTTCCAACGCTCTTGTTTGATAATTTCCTCTTCTAAGGTGTCTTCTGGCAGATGATTGATAAAGCGTATCTTGTCTGCCAAACCTATTTGGGCGGCAGTCATGTTCTCTACGCCGAATGAATTTTCCAAGCCAAGGAGTTGTTCGTTGCCACTATCTCCATTTACGGCTTTAATCGCTTCTTGGTTCATCTTTTTCAATGCCTTCAAGGTATCCTTATCTTCTGCTGTCAAAGCCTTGTCTGGCACACCATCGATAAGCATCTGCAGGTCGGATACGCCCAATACAGAGTTGCCACAACGGATATGATGGTCAAGGAAGGAGAGAGGCTTGCCTGCACAATAGCCTTCAATCCATAATACCACCTTGCAAAGTTCCACAGCATCCGGATTATAGTCCACGGCATATACACAACGAGAGATCACCTCACGCAGTGCCTGACGATAATCCAAAGAAGCAGGGTTGTCCTCACCTGTGCGAAGGGTACAGATGTACCAGGCGATAGTGCGAGCCATCGCCAATACAATATGTCCAGAACCACTTGCCGCATCGCATACCTTCATGTTGAGCAAAGCCTTCACCTTCTCCTCCGTAGTGGTGAGTTTGGAAATCTTCTCTTTGACGACTGGTTCGAGTGTTGTCTTAATCAAGTTTTGTACCAAGTCTGGACGTGTATAATAAGAAGAGGTGCTTTGACGGTCCAATCCACCCACGAAACCAAACTGCCAGTCGGCAGCACTCACTCCTGGTTGTACGAATGGACGCATTTCGAGAATGCCTTCATATACAGAACCAAACTCCTCAACGTCGAGAGAAGAATAGTTGATTTTTACACGCTGCTGTCGTTCGTCAGTAAACTCATTAAGGGCACTGAATGCTGTGAGTACATCATGGTTGCTTACTTGGCATTGTTTCAGCCAATGGAGCGTTTCTCTACCAAAGAGTACACCGCCTAAAGGCTTGATGCCCAGACCTTCACCAAAGGTGTCTGGCTCGAAGAGATGGAAAGTATCCATCAATCCCTGCCATAAATCAAAGTACTGGCGTTGCTTCAAATAAGCCAGTTCGGAGAGGTGGCGCAAGCGGCTTGCCGCATAGAACTTCTTATAGATGTCTTGCCACGCACAGAGTTGCTTATAGTCGGGAGCATCTGGAGAGTCGGGTATTTGATATACCAACCCTCTCTCCTCGATGATGAAAAGGAAGAGCAAGCGATAAATAAAGTGAATCAACTCCTTGTTCAGTTTGGCAGCATCCATTGTACCTTCTGTGAAAGCTTTACGCAAATCCTCGTTGACCTTGCCCTCAGAGGTAAGCACGGCATTGCCGATTGTCTCCATAGTCTTCTGTACAGCAAGAGACAGACCGTTACGGATGCGGTTTCCTGACTCGATACTCATATTGAACCAACGTTCCATGACGCAAGGCTCGTCTCCATTGGCGTGGAAACGAGAGGCATGGAGTAGGCGGAACATCAAGCAGAACTCGGTATATTTGTCTTCTTCCAACATGCGGCGCAGGTCAAACTCAATATAGGTGAGCTTGACCAACTGACCAGAGTTGCGAATCAGACGGAGAATCTGACCATTGCTGATGATGCCATAAACATTCTCTGTGGCATTGAGGTATTCGAGCATAGTGGCATGAGCCGACTTCTTTCTCATGCCACCTTTGGCACGATAGTCGAGTGAACACTTGTCCAAGGTATCTATGCTGCCATCTGCATGGATACCCTCACCGATAACGATGAAAGGCATTTTGCCTAACTGTTGACAAGTATAGGTGATGTCATAGCCAGAGCCAGCCACCTCGATGTTGGTGGCTTGGCGGTCGAGCGTATAACCAAGACTTTGCAAGAGACGTTCCATGAGGTCACGGGCACGGCGGGTGCCGTAAGGGTCTTTGTTGACCAGACGCTCGTTGCCAGCACGTTCCTTATAGAAGTTCCAGTCGTTGCGAAGACTGCTCCACACGTAGTCGATGGCAGCAGAAACAGGGATGTCCATGGCAAAGTCCTGTTCTCTGTTGCCTTCATACGTGTTGTCACGCTCTATATTGTGCAAGATGTCATCCGATAAGAGATGACCATATATATGAATACTTGTATAATCCATTTGTCTAAATCTATAATTTCGGTACGAACAAATAAGCTGCTATCACATCCATTGGCAATACAGGTTCTACCACCTGATATTCAGAAGCCTTTAGGTAGGTGCGATACTTAGAGAAAGCATCCACCAAGTGGGAAGCTCTTTCGAGGGCAATGTCATCCGTATGCTGACGGAGTGTCTTCTCATCAGTAATCCAACGTATGGAATTGGTGAGCAATGTTTTCTGTGTAGGCAAGTCCATGCTGCCTGATGCCTGGGCATGGAGGAACAGTTGCTTAGCCTCCTCTTGGGTAAGGAAATCGTGATTGTCAATTTTTCCACGATAGCCTACGAATATCATTTCCTCGCCAACCAATTCTCGGTTTTCCACCTTTTTGTCACGAATGACACTGCGAACACGCATCAAGAGAATCGTTGTGCGCTTGCCTATCTCCGAGGTTTCCATCACCAAAGCACGACATGCTCCCAACTCTCCACCATTGACAGAATCGTTGACCACGGCACGGCTCAAATCTTCCACGAAGGTATGGTTACGACCGATGTACATATAGTGCTTCGGGGTAGGAGAGGCGAAGGAGATGCGAACGACTCCTTTGGCTGTGGCTTTGTCCTTGAAATAATGACGCAAGTTGGCTGGCAATTCCAAGAGGTTGAAGCTGTAGCAGAGTGGCAGGTCATCGGTTTGTACGCTGACACCTACATGCAAAAGTTGCTCGATGACAAAGTCACGAGTGTCTTTTACTCCACCAATTACCGACTTGGCTTCTTCCAGAGAGGCAGTCAAGCGAGTTGGATCCATCTGCTTATTGTTGTGGGCGAAGTAGGTATGAGAAATCTTTTCGTTCTCTTCCATCTTTTTCAACTGTATCTCTATCTCTTCATCCTGCTGACGCTTCCACTCTGGGTCGCTATCGAACAACGAAAGCTCCATGTAGTCGGTTCTTGTAGGAACCTTGGCATCGAAGATTTTTTGCATGATGGACTCCATCAGAGAAGCATCGTTGTCAGCGATAGGCAGATAGACACCCAGTTTCTTGCGTATCTCTTCTTGCTTTTTGTAGAGAACATTGAGCACAATGTCATCCACTGGGTTGTTCTTGGAGTGAAGAGTTGATACCAAAACATCTTTTGCCGTTTGTCCGAATCGGTCAATACGTCCATTTCTCTGCTCCATGCGGTTTGGGTTCCAAGGCAAGTCATAATGAATGACAGCCTCAAAACCTTGTTGCAAGTTGACTCCTTCAGAAAGGCAGTCGGTGCAAACCAAAACATGGCGGTCTTCTTGCGACAGGGCATCAATCTTCATCTTGCGCTCCTCATCGGCAAGGCGACTGGTTATCACGCCAACTACCACTTTCTTGAACTTCTTGTTGGCAGCCAATTTCTCCGTAATATATTTACCCACATATTCTGCAGTTTGAATGTATTGACAGAATACGATAGGGTTCTTGCCGCTGTCAAGAGAGAACTTCACGATGTCGAGTGCTTGTTTCACTTTCTCGTCAGAGTCAGTTTCTTTGATGTGTTCCAACTGCTCGATGAAATGGGTAAACTCCTTCTTATCGGTGTTACTGGTTGTTTCCAATGCTTCTGGCACGACATCATCTGCATTTAGCAAGTCTTTCAATGGATCGTTGAATATATACACTTGCTCGGACTCATCGTCTGTGTTAGCAGAAGATGAATCTTCTCTCTTGTCAATCTTGTTTTGCAGCATACTGATACCTGCGTCAGGGCTTGACATCACGCCACGCATCAATGCCAGCAAGTCCCAATAGATATATCGTTGCTTACGCTTGTCTGCTCCCGAAACTTTCTGGATGCCATTCTTTACATATTCGATAAGTTGCCCTAAAAGGTTACGATACTCTGGGGTGTAGGAATATTCGTCCTTGTCTATGCGGACACGTTCTGGAAAAACAATTTCATCGCCCAAATACTGTTTGATGTCAGCACGGCGACGCTGTACGAAATAATGAGATAGTTCCTCACGTTCGACAGCAGTTTGAAGTTGGTAATTCTCGAACTTTGGGTTCAATAAACCAATAAGCGACTGAAACTCTTCACTTTGACCACTATGAGGAGTGGCGGTCAAAAGAACCAATTGCTGGTCTTGCTTATCAGCCAAATCCTTCAACAAGCGGTAACGCTGCTGTTGGTACTTGTTGGCACCTGTAGGTTTGGCACAGGTATGCGCTTCATCTACAATCACGAAGTCAGGACAATGATCAAGGAAGATATTACGCTTGTTGCCTTGCTTGACATAATCAATGGAAATGACTTGGTATGGAATGTCACGGAATACATTCTGATCAGGACGCAACTTCTTTTCCAAGCGGCTGATGGTAGAGGAACGGATGATTTCTGCATCCAATCCAAACTTATCCTTGATTTCATTTTGCCACTGTTCGCAAAGATGTGGCAAGCATACTACTGCGAAACGGTTAATTTCGTGGCGATCGAGCAACTCTTTGGCAATCAATAATGATTCCAATGTCTTACCGATACCCACGTCATCGGAAATGAGAAGACGAATGCGTTCTTGCTTGAGGGCAAGAATCAGTGGAACTATCTGATATGGACGTGGCTCAAAAGATAATTTTCCTAAGCACTGGAATGGACCAGCTATGTCACGGAAGGACAAGCGGCAGGCATTGTAAAGCACCTTGGCAGATGCCTTATAACCATTCTTCCCGATGTCTTCTGCTGTAGGGCGACGAAAGTTGTAGGAATGAATCTGCAATTCATCCCCATAAAGTGGCAGGTAGAGACCTATAGTTTCTGCGTCTGTACCTCCCAAAGGTTTTATTATCATAAGATCATCATCCCCAGATTGCAGAACAACCCAAGGACGATTCCTAAATTCTATCAATGTACCAGTCTTGTAATCCATATCATTTATTTTACTGGGGTGAATATATCAGAGTATTGGCTGATGAAGTCTTCCAGTGGGGTGGCATAGTGCCAAGCCAAGACTACGAAACCAGCGTCTTCAAGTACTTCTCTCTTCTCTAGATCGTCTTGCTGAACCTCAGGGCGGTCGTGTGGCGTTCCATCACAGAATATGACGATTCGGTCGCCATACATGAAGTCAGGCTGCACATAGTATTCCTCTGGGAACATCGGCTGAGCCTTGTCTGGCAAGCGAAGATGATGCTCATGCAGATATTTTAGGAACTCATATTCAGTAGAACTGTTATGGTCTCTTGCAGCTTCCAGTGCTGCATATTGCTCATCATAGCTGAGCGTTTGCCCAGCTCCGTGTAGTTCAACCTTGGCTTCTTGCATCAACTTTAATGTACTGTAAATCTTGCGAATATCAATCTGCTGATGATATGGCTGATTATAGTAGTTGAGCAGATTGGAATAATCTGCAGGGGTAAGCTCGTTGAGTTCGTCGGGTGTCAGCTCTGGCTTGTTGAAGCAAATATCGTATGCTCTATTGACCACATCCATATAAGCCATAGGTTCATTGACCAAACGACTCAGTACTCCGAGAGAGCCTTCCGCATTCTCATAGATAAGAATGTTAGGTGTCGCTCCTTCACCCATAACCTCAGCCCCCATCTCGCTACCTTCTATTTGGAAGACATCCTCAATGGCTTGCTTGAAGGCATAGAGGAATGTGCGCACAGCGTACTTGTCTCTTAGCAGCAAGGCTTGTAATGGCTGGATGTAGATGGCATTGGCTGTAGTCTCAGCGAACAATTTCACAAACTTAGTTCTGTCTGCCTCCTCTGGATTCTTGTCTGCTTCGGCTTGGATGCGTGCCAAACTGCCGTTGCTAATCCAGTCACCTGTCTTCGTGTCGAAGGCAAAGCCATTTCCATTGCTGTCATTTCTTGATTCCAAGATATAAGTCAAACGGCATGATGGAATGTAACGGATGTTTGCCAAGTGCTCACCATGTGGCGATTTTAGCTCACATTCGCTGATGGAACGTGGATCATCACTTGCAAAATAGGTCTTGGTCTGATAATATTTGCGTGAACGTTCCTCTTCTTGACACGTTATCTTTTCTGTTTCTGCTGCCACCATATCTTGTGTCTCTATGCACATGCCAGGAATGAGCTTCGCCACACCATCAAGTGATTCGCCTGTAATGATGTCGGTATGATGGGTAGTGTTCTCTTCGTCCTTATAGACTACACCTGTCTTTGGGTTGTAGAAGAATTTGTGCGGTATGATTTCCGACAAAATCTGCATACGGCTGATGCGGAACTTTCCACCATTATTATATATGATGTTCTGAGGACCAAACTCGCTTAAGGCAAGACGCTTTGGACGGCTGAGATATTCCACCTTATCTGACTTGTACTGTAACAATGCACGTTGTGGCAACTTAGTAAAGTTATAGCCAGGCAAGAATCCCTCACTTGCCAGATAGCGGTAAGGGTAGAACTCGTTCTCTTCCTTGTTCTTTCCTTGGTTTACCCCCAACAACATGTCACGAAGACTCTCTCCACGGAGTTGTTTCATGTGGGCTTCACGCTTCTCCTTGGAGTTCTCACCGTAGATGCGGTTATTGATGACAAGGCTTGCTTCCTCAATCTGAGTTTGTGCTTGTTTATAGAGAGAACGCCAACGTTGGAGGGCTTTGTCGAAGTCATGCTCATAATTGGTAAGGAGATTGTCCATCCAATGCTCTGTAAACCAAATAGGGCGTTCTGATTCCATACGGTTCTTTAAAAAGGTATCTTCCATGATTTGTGTGAAGACACGCTTGATTTGCTCCTTGCGCTCTGGAGTGAGTTGCAGGGAAGCACGAACCTCATCTTTCAATGTGATGTTGTTGATGTCTGTATAATCCACTAAGTCTTTGATTCCGTCAGACAGTTCCTTGATAGGGCATAATGACAGAATGGTAGAATGGAGGTGGGTACGGAATAGTTCTTCGTTTACCAATTCCATTCTTGGAGCCTTTACTTCTCCCTTTACCATCTTTTCGGGATGGCTGAGATAGTAATTCTCATGAGAGTTGCGTGGACGACAGTAGGTGTAAACCAAAGCTGCCTGTCCGCTACGACCCGCACGTCCTGCACGCTGGGTGTAGTTGGCTGGGGTAGGAGGTACATTGCGCATACCAACGATGGAGAGGTCTTTGATGTCGATACCTAGTTCCATGGTAGGTGAACAGTACAGGACCGGGAATTTTCCTTCTCGGAAATCCTGCTCACGCTGTTCTCGATCTTCTTTTGAAACTTGACCTGTATGGTCTTTTGCTTCCAAGCATACATCTTTGAGAGGTATGCTTTGGTAGAATTGTTGGAAATAATGGTTGGGTTCTTTATCAAGTATATTACCGCCCTCTATGGTACGGAATCTCACCAAGTCACGGCGAATGTGTTGCTTGTCGCCAGCTTGCCAAAGTATGCAACCATAATCCAGTTGATAGGTGCCATTATCGAATATGACAAAGTTTGACAAGGCTTTGAATAGCCTTGTCATATAGTGCTTGTAATCTTCTTCATTGTCTATATTACGACCAGTTTGCTTGCTGATGTAGTCTCGAACGAAGATGCCTAATTTACTTCGGTAGCCACCACTTTCCAAATTATATGCATTGCGTCTGCGAGGATTTTCAATAAACAATTCGTTGGCTTCGGCAATCTTGTCGCTCTCATCCAGTGTCCAAGGTGCTTTCAGGTTTTCTCTTACAGCCTTGGTGGTATCTTTTACAGCTTGTATGGTTCTCTCGCTGCTGTAGATGCACAGCTTATGTCGCAAATAATCCAATATCTGCGTGATGAATTCTTCTTTATGCTCATCGTCAAATCCCTCTAACTCAGGAATGTCGTATAGGCGTTCTGCGCCATTATCGCCAGTAATTTCATCATGAAGATACTTGTAGCCAATGTTTAAAAGCGCACAATCTTCGAGGTTTGGCATAATCACAGTCCAGTTGCCTGCAAGGTCATCATAAATGATGGTAGATAAATAGCGTTCCATGATGTTCTTGACATCGTTGGCACGCCCTCCACGAAGTTCTTCTCGCTTGGAGTAGTCATCTACTTGAAGGTGAAGATTATCTAATACCATTCTGGCAATTTTAGTATTATCGATAGCTTCTGTTGCATCCTTGATGGCATTCCAAATAGCAGAACGTACTTTACCTATACGGATGAAGTCATTGAAGTGACCTGCTTGTAATGCAGCATCTTGGCGAGCATCGACAAAAGTTAATACTTTACGGTCGTTTTGTGTTATCCCCATCTTTTGCATAAGGATGATGTCTTCGTATGACAATACTGTTGTTGCAGTACTTCTACCTTCACCACCTATTCTTGACAGTTTTGAGTATTCCGACTGCTTTCCTTTATATATGGCACGAGCTGTTGGGTCGTACATCAGTGGAGAAGGTACAAATACAGCTTCCATATATCCCATGCCATCAAGTGGCTCTGTTGGGCTGTAGGCACCAGATTGTGTCACGTAAATCTTTTGTGGAATACGTGCTTCGTATGTCTTCTTCAGTTTTCGTACACCTTTCTTGTTAGTGGTGTACCAGTCAGAAGGTATGTCATCGGAAGTAATATCCAGCATATAGTCATCTGCGGATTCGCCATGATGGGGCAGGATGATATAACCGTCATTGACATCGCTATCACCATCACCAGTGGCGTAGCCGTCAAAGTTGCGAGGCATAATCGTGCTGCCGATAATCTTTATCACATAAAACTCATGACCACTAAGACGGCTGAATACGACTGGGTAGTACATGATTTTTACGTCACCATGCGACAACTCTTTACAGTAGAGTTTTTCTTCTACTGTAATCTGACGGCTGGTTTGGTCACCAATGGTAAGATACACATTTCCTGTCTGTGGTATAAATTGGTGAATCTTGTAAGGGAGTATAGATGCTTCATTACTTAGATTCAGCTGATTACACCAATTCAGTAAGGCAATAATGTGCTTTTGGCATTTCTCTTCTTCCTCTCCAGTTTGCAGTGAGAGTTTTTTTGCCATATCTTCTATTGCAATAGGTTTGCCACGGAAGTATTTTCCTTCCTTCTTTTTGTATTCGAGTGCTATGGTTTGCTCTATCCAAATGGCGGTAGGATATTTCTTGGCATCATTTATGTCGGAAGAAGTTGGTATGGGTGCATTGATGCAAGCACGCAATTCTCCATCCGATGGCTCCTCATCGGATAAACCAATGGCAAGTGTTTCATCAATTACTTGCTCTTTTGTATATGTGCTTCCGAAGATGCAGGATGCCACTTCTGCTACTTTTTCTCGCTGTTGTGCATAACTTATGCTGTCATCAGCTACCATGGTAGCTGATGTACCGAAGCAAAGAACTTTTCCTGATGCAAGTGCTTTGATTCGTCTAATCAGGAAAGAGACATCACTTCCTTGCATGCCACGGTAAGTATGCAACTCATCGAATACTAGGAAATGTAAATTCTCTAAGAAGCACTTTCGCAAATCTTCTTCCTTGCCAGCACGTGTCATGAGCAATTCCAACATCATATAGTTTGTCAATATGATGTTGGGTGGTGTTTGCTGCATCTTAGTGCGAGCTTCATCGTTTTCTTGCCCTGTATATTTGCCGAATGTAAAAGGGCATTTGTTACCAGTCTTTTCTTCGTAAGTGGACTTGTAACGACTAAGCTCTTCTGCTTGTGAGTTGATGAGAGCATTCATCGGATAAACGATAATGGCAATCGTTTTGTCCTTGCATACTTCTTCGTTTTGTAGAACATAATTGAAAATGGTTGCCATAAAGGTACGTGACTTTCCAGAGCCAGTACCAGAAGTTACGATAAACTCCTTGTCTTGACACCCTAATTCAATCGCATCTTGCTGATGTTTATAGAATGGTTTGTCGAAAAAATACTCCAATTCGGGATGGATAGGGAATCCCTTGGTAATAAGCTCTTTTACGCCTATTCCCTTCTCGAAATTTGGATTGAATTGAATCAAGGCTTTAGGCCAAAGCTCTTCGTGTTTGATAGAATCGCTGACTTTTTCCTTAATTCGTTCATCCTTTATGGCTACAAAACTTTCAAGGTAACTTTTATAGCTGCCTTTTAAGTTTTCGTATAATTCAATTATGTTCATATCATTAACTTTTTATTATTCTACACGGATATAGATAGGTGCCTTATCTGCTTTTGACGGCAGTAATAGCTCCCGTATATCCACATCTAATTTTTCTGCAATGATGGATAGGGTCTCCAAACTAGGTTGCGCCGTATTGGTACACCATTTAGAAACTGTAGCTGGATCTTTGCCAATTTCTCCAGCCAACCATTTTGCAGTCTTCTTTTGCTCCACCAAAACAAGTTTGAGGCGGTTAAGGTCTTTATTTGCCATTGCTTATTTCTTTAATCTGTTACAAAGATAGTGTTTTTCTTTGAAAATACGGCAATAATACAGAATATTTTCTCATTTTCTTTGCGAATTAGCTCTATTTTTAGAAAAGATGGGTATTTTACGTGGCTATACATTATTATATAAGGAAACAAGTTGCTTCTTTATGCTGTTGCCATTGTTGATGGAAGTTAATGGAGGTGTTGTGTAATCGCACGAAATCATGTGAAAGAATGTAAAATGAGACATTGCTTTTGGTAACCACAAAGAAATAGCATTGAAACACGTTGCCAATCGGTTGCCAAAAATAGTAAAAGAAAAATCCTAACTGCTTATTATCAAGCAGTTAGGATTTTCTTCAGTGCGCCTGATAGGACTCGAACCTACACGGCCTGAACCACTAGATCCTAAGTCTAGCGCGTCTACCAATTTCGCCACAAGCGCATTTGCGAGTGCAAAGATACAATATTTTTCTGAATAAAAAGAAGAAATATGCAAAAAAAAAGCGGAATTGCTTGTTTTTTACGAGAAATAATGCTACTTTTGCAGGCAAGCTATGGCAAGCTATAATATGCAGGCAAGCTATGGCAAGCTGTAATATGCAGATAAACTTTAGATAACATAACAAATGAACACAAGACATCTATTATTGTGGGCATCTCTTGCTTTGACGATGCCTCTCGCAGCGCAAACCCCACAGGAGGATTTCAAGCGCGACATTACCCTTTCGGGTAGCAACTATGTGGCTTATCGTGGTCCTCAGAAGCAGTTGACTCCTGCTCCTAAGGGATATAAGCCTTTCTATCTGAGCCACTATGGCCGTCATGGATCCCGATTCATGATTGGCAAGAGTGCGTATGATGTGCCTTATTTCTCTCTGCTCAAGGCGAAGCAGCAGGGGAAACTGACTGCTAAGGGTGAGGAGACGCTGGAGAAGGTGAAGGTGATTCGCGAGGAGGCGAAGGGACGCGATGGCGAACTGACTCCGCTCGGTGCCCTGCAGCATCAGGGGATTACCCGAAGAATGATGGAGAGATTTCCGGAAATCTTTGCCGGTAATACGAATATCGAGGCGCGAAGCACAGTGGTAATCCGATGCATCCTCTCTATGGAGAACGGTTTGCAGCAGATGCTCCGCATGAACCCTAAGCTTCATATCTTCCATGATGCTAGCGAGCATGATATGTATTATATGAACCAGGGCGACAGATATCTGGATAGCCTGAAGAACTGCGTGGGCATCAGGGTAGCGCAGCAGGAGTTTGCACAGAAGCACGTTAACAGCAGTCGCCTGATGAAGGAGCTTTTCAACGACCCTGCCTGGGTGAAGCAGAATATCAACCAGAGCGACTTGAACAGAAAGCTTTATGAGATGGCGAGCTCTATCCAGGGCACGGAATTGAGGGGCAAGGTTTCGCTCTACGATCTCTTTACTGAGGAGGAACTGTATCAGAACTGGCTGAATGCCAATATCTGGTGGCAGATGGCTTATGGTAATTCGCCTTTTACGGGCAATGTGCAGCCGTTCTCTCAGCGCAATCTCTTGATGGATATTATCCAGAAGGCGGATAGCTGCATTGCTTTGCCACATCCGGGTGCTACCTTGAGATATGGTCATGATACGATGGTTACTCCGCTCACCTGTCTGCTGGATTTGAACGGGTATGGCGAGGAGATTAAGGACCCGGAGAAGATTGCTTCTCAATGGTGGGATTACAAGATTACGCCGATGGCTACGAATCTGCAGTTTGTTTTTTATAGAAACAAGGCGAATGATGTGCTGGTGAAGGTGCTGCTCTGCGAGGATGAGGCTACGCTTCCTATCAAGAGCGACGTGGCGCCTTATTACCACTGGAAGGATTTCAGGGAGTATTGCTTGAAGAAGCTGGAGGGGTATAAGAAATAAAAAAAAGGGGCTTAAGCTTTTTGGGCTTAAGCTCCTTTTTCTATGATGGGGGATTATTGCTTCTTCAGCCATTCCCTATCCTTGTCGTCTTCTGTGAAATCCTTGTCGGAGAAGAGGTTGGTTTGGCCGGTTAGCTCGTCGATGACTTGCTGCTCGCTCTTTCCGGCATCGGGATCCAGGTTTTCTCTTGGCTCCTCGGCGCCTTCCTGCTCATCTGAGGCATCATCATCGGATGGCTCTTCCGGGTCTGGAAATCTTGTTGGTTCCAGTTCTTCGATGCTTTCTATCTTCCAGGTGGTGAGGCGCTTGCCTTTTGCCTTGAAGCTCTTCTGGGCGATAAACTGCTCGGCATCGATTTCCTCGGCAGGACGCATGGCATCTGCTCCACCATAGGTAACCTGAAGACGAGGGAATGGGGTATCGGTGAGCAGGATGAGCTGACTGTTAGGGTTCTCGCCCAGGCAGTTCTGATGACGCTTGGTGGCATCCATCGTAAATCGCTTGATGTATGGATAACCCTCGTTGTCGGCATCATAGAGAATCGCCGTCCATACCTTGTGCTCGTCCCATTTTTCCAACCTCAGGATATTGTCCTCGTAGTGGTTGTTCACATCAAAGTTGGTGATGTAGAACTCTCCGTTGTCCAATACCACCAGGATGGCATCATCGTCGTTGAATTCACCCAGGAATCTTCCGTTTTCATCGTAGTTGATGCGGTTTACATCTGGGTCGAACCAAACCTTTCTTCCGCCCAGCGTACTGTGGCCGTGGCTCTTCAAGCCGATGCGGCGGATGGTGCGCTTGGTAAGCAGATTGCCCTTGGCGGCTCTGCCCTTGATGAGGATATCCGAGAAATCCTTCTCCAGGAAAATGCTCTGGCGCTTGCGGCTCAGGTCTGGTTCCAGCGTCACCTTGATGATTTCCGCCTCGCCGTTAGGGTTGGCAGTGAAGTAGATGATGCGGCTTCCAGGGGTGCCCTGGGTGATGTCGTAGAGCTTGTCGCGCGTCATGGCGGTTACGTTGAATCGCTTGATGAAGTAGTCGCCCTGCTTGCCGTCGCGATATACGCAGTTGTAGATGGTTCGCTTGTCGTTCTTCTTGAACACCTGCACGTGGAGGATGTTCTTGCCCACGAATATCTTGTCGGCCACCTTGGTAACCTTGAATTTTCCGTCCTTGTAGAAGATGATGATGTCGTCGAGGTCGGAACAGTTGCATACGAACTCGTCTTTCTTCAATCCCATTCCCACGAAACCTTCCTGTCGGTTGATGTAGAGTTTCTGGTTAGCCTCCACCACCTTGGTTACCTCGATGGTATCGAAGTTGCGGATTTCCGTCTTTCTAGGATGCTGCTTGCCGTATTTTCCCTTCAGATATTCAAACCAGTTGATGGTGACATCGGTCATGTGAGCCAGGTCGTTCTCGATTTCGGCAAGTTCTGCCTTGATCTTCATCAGCAGTTCGTCTGCCTTATCCTTATTATATTTAAGGATGCGCTGCATCTTGATTTCCAGCAGCTTGAGGATATCATCCCTGGTTATCTCGCGATGGAAGGCATATTCCACCATGCCCTTGCCATCCACTTCGGCGGTGAAGAGCTTGTCCTTGAACGGCTCCAGCTTGGAATCGATGAATGCCACTACCTCGTCCTGACTCTTGCTCTGCTCGAACTTGCGCTCCTTGTAGATGCGCTCTTCGATGAAGATGCGCTCCAAGGATGAGAAGAAGAGCTGCTCTTCCAGTTCGCCCTTGCGAATCATCAGTTCGCGGCGCAGCAATCCCATGGTGCGATCTACGCTGTGGCGAAGAACATCGCTGATGGTGAGGAACTTCGGCTTGTTGTCCTCGATGACGCAGCAGTTGGGCGAGATGTTGATTTCGCAATCGCTGAAGGCATAGAGGGCATCCATGGTCTTATCGGAAGATGTGCCTGGAGCCAGATGCACGAGAATCTCTACGTTGGCAGAGGTGACGTCTTCTATCTTTCTTGCCTTGATTTTTCCCTTTTCCACCGCCTTGGTGATGCTTTCGATGAGGCTCACCGTGGTTTTGCTGTATGGAATCTCGGTGATGACGAGGGTCTTGCTGTCGAGCTTATCTATCTTGGCTCTCACCTTCAAGGCTCCGCCACGCTGACCGTCGTTGTATTTGCTCACGTCGATGGCTCCACCTGTTGGGAAGTCAGGGTAGATGGCAAAGTCCTCTCCCCTGAGGTAGTGGATGGCAGCATCGCAGAGGTCGTTGAAGTTATGTGGCAATACCTTGCTGCTCAATCCCACGGCGATACCCTCGGCACCCTGTGCCAGGAGCAGCGGGAATTTAGCCGGCAGGGTGATAGGCTCCTTGTTGCGGCCGTCGTAAGAGAGTTGCCAGTCGGTGGTTTTCGGGTTGAACACCACGTCGAGTGCAAACTTCGAGAGTCTTGCCTCGATATATCGGGGAGCAGCGGCACGGTCGCCCGTGAGGATATTTCCCCAGTTACCCTGCGTATCGATGAGCAGGTCTTTCTGTCCCATCTGCACCAAGGCGTCGCCGATGGAAGCGTCTCCATGAGGGTGGAACTGCATCGTGTGTCCCACGATGTTGGCCACCTTGTTGTATCTTCCGTCATCCATGCGCTTCATGGAGTGGAGGATGCGTCGCTGTACGGGTTTCAATCCGTCTTCGATATGCGGCACTGCTCGCTCCAGAATTACATACGACGCATAGTCGAGGAACCAGTTCTGATACATGCCGCTGAGGTGGTGTACGGCGGATGCATCGAATCGGTTCACCGGCTTATAGTCGGAATGTTGTTCCTGAGCATCAGAATTCCCCAAATCATCAGGATTTTGGCCTTCCAGCTCGTTTTTATCTTTAATTTCGTCGCTCATATATCGCTTTTAATACTTATTTTATTAATTTATGGCAAAAATACAACATTTTTTCGAGAAAAAGAAGTATCTTTGCCGAAAATTTGAAAAAAATAAGATTTAATCATGGCACAGGAAGATGTTTTTAAGAAAATTGTAAGCCATTGCAAGGAATATGGCTTCGTGTTCCCAAGTAGTGAAATTTATGATGGCTTGGCTGCCGTTTACGACTATGGTCAGAACGGTGTTGAGCTCAAGAACAATATCAAGCAGTACTGGTGGCAGAGTATGGTATTGTTGCACGAGAACATTGTAGGTCTCGATGCAGCTATCTTCATGCACCCTACCGTATGGAAGGCTTCAGGTCACGTTGATGCTTTCAACGACCCATTGATTGATAACCGCGACTCCAAGAAGCGTTATCGTGCCGATGTGCTCATCGAGGATCACATGGCTAAGTATGAGGAGAAGATTGCCAAGGAGATTGCCAAGGCTCAGAAGCGCTTCGGCGATAGCTTCGATGAGGCTCAGTTCCGTGCAACCAACCCTCGCGTTTTGGAGAACCAGAAGAAGTTTGATGATCTCCATGCCCGCTATACTGAGGCTATGCAGGGTCCTAACCTCGAGATGCTGAAGCAGATTATCGAGGATGAGGGTATCGTTTGCCCTATTAGCGGTACCAAGAACTGGACAGACGTTCGCCAGTTCAACCTGATGTTCTCTACCCAGATGGGTGCTGCAAGCGATGCAACAAGCAAGGTATATCTCCGTCCTGAGACAGCTCAGGGTATCTTCGTAGATTATCTGAGCGTACAGAAGACCGGCCGTATGAAGTTGCCATTCGGTATCTGCCAGATTGGTAAGGCATTCCGTAACGAGGTAGTTGCCCGTCAGTTCGTATTCCGTATGCGTGAGTTCGAGCAGATGGAGATGCAGTTCTTCTGCCAGCCAGGCACCGAGATGAAGTGGTTTGAGTATTGGAAGAAGGTTCGCCTTGCTTGGCACGAGGCGCTGGGCATGGGCAACGAGAACTACCGCTACCACGACCACGAGAAGCTGGCTCACTATGCTAATGCTGCTACCGACATCGAGTTCAAGATGCCATTCGGCTTCAAGGAGGTGGAGGGTATCCACAGCCGTACCAATTTCGACCTTTCTCAGCACGAGAAGTACAGCGGCCGTTCTATCAAGTACTTCGATCCAGAGAAGAACGAGAGCTATGTACCTTACGATGTGGAGACCTCTATCGGTGTAGACCGTATGTTCCTCAGCGTGATGTGCCACTCTTACTGCGAGGAGAAGTTGGAGAATGGTGAGACACGTGTAGTATTGCGCCTGCCAGAGGCATTGGCACCAGTGAAGTGTGCCGTGTTCCCATTGGATAAGAAGGATGGCCTGCCAGAGTTGGCTCACGAGATTGTGGATGAGTTGAAGTTCCACTTCAATACCCACTATGGCGATCCTAAGGATTCCATCGGTAAGCGTTACCGCCGCCAGGATGCCATCGGTACTCCATTCTGTATCACCGTTGACCACGAGACACCTAACGACCACAAGGTAACTCTGCGTTATCGTGATACCATGGAGCAGGAGCGTGTAGCTATCTCTGATCTCCGCAGCATCATCGAGGAGCGCGTAAGTATTACTAGCGTATTAAAGAAACTTGGTAATGAAATTAAGAATTTCTAAATATCTCTTCTTGCTCGTGATGGCAGTGTTCGCCCTGTCATCATGCAGCGAGAACGATGACTCCTATGATGCGTATGCCAACTGGCAGGAGCGCAACGAGCAGGCTTTTGCCGATACGCTGGCTTACGCAAAGAAGATGGGAGAGAGCCAGGGATGGTATGTGTACCGCAACTGGAGCCTGGAGAACCAGACAGCAAACAAGGATGTCAACGGCGTGAATGTGCCGCTGACCTACAAGGATTGCGATAACATCATCGTTCATGTGCTCGAAAAGGGTGAGGGCACCACAAGCCCGATGTACACCGACTCCGTGAGGGTGAGCTATCGTGGCAGCCTGATTCAGACTACTGATAAGGATGGCAGCGTGAATGCGGGATACGTGTTTGATAAGACCTTCGAGGGTACTTACAACAAGCAAACCGCCATGCTTTCTACCTTTGCCGTCAGCAATGTGGTGGATGGCTTTGCCACAGCCTTGATGCGCATGCATCCGGGCGACCACTGGATGGTTTATATCCCATACCAGTTGGGTTATGGTTCGAGCACCAGCAGCAGTTCTACGATTCCTGCCTATTCGATGCTTCGCTTCGAGATAGTGCTGGATAGCTACTTCTCCAAGTGATATTCAGTGTGATTACACCTTATTATATATAGGGGAGGTGTTCACCTTATTATATATAGGAGATTTTCCACCTTATTATATATATAAGGAGATATATGGGGCGTTCCCAGGTATGCCGGCAAGGCAACCTGGGAACGCTCTTTGTGTTAACAAGCATTTCGTTAGTGTTAACAAGTGTTTGTGTTCGCACACAATTTGCTGACTTACGTCAAAAAATGTTAGTTTCATGCATTTTTTTCGGGAAAAGTATTGTGGTTTCAGAAATTTGTTGTACCTTTGCATCAGAAAAAATAAGTTTTAGGTTTTTAGTTAGGTAATAGATTTTATTAGGTTTTAGTTGTTAGGTAAAAAATAAGTTAAGATTGTTGTTCATAGGTTAGGTTTTTAGTTTAGGTAAAATTAGATTGTTTATTCAAAAATGGGTGTTAGTTAAGGTATAGAAAGATTGATTTATTCAAGGATGACAAAAACAGTACTGTTCTGCTACGGCGGAAGTAAAGTTTTGGGAAAAACAAAGGTACGACAAATTTTAAATTTAAATAGAAAGTGGCGTTCCTCTTTTGAGGATCGCCACTTTTTGTGTCATTTCATTAAAAGAGAAAAATATGTTATTCAAGAATAAGACAGATTATCTGATGGAGTCGATTCGCAAGGGAAGGGCGATGACTCGAAGGGAGAAACTCAACCTCATCGTGGGGTTGAGCGTGCCGTCCATGCTGGCGCAGATTTCCACCGTGATGATGTTCTTTATCGATGCATCGATGGTGGGACATCTGGGAGCAGAAGCCTCGGCTAGCATCGGACTGATAGAGTCAACCACTTGGCTCATCGGAAGTTTGCTTTCGGCAGCTGCCACGGGGTTCTCGGTGCAGGTGGCTCATTTCATCGGTGCCAACGATTTCAGAAAGGCACGCCAGGTATATCGCCATGCCCTGATATGCGGTTTGGCGTTCAGCCTGATGCTCACCCTGGTGGGTGTGGGCATCCATGGCTATCTGCCCTATTGGCTGGGTGGCGGTGACGACATCGCTCCTTTCTCATCGAAGTATTTCCTGATATATAGCCTCGTGCTGCCCTTCGTGTTCCTCTATCACATCTCCGAGATGATGCTCAAGTCGGCAGGCAATATGCATACGCCCAGCGTGATGGCGGTATTGATATGTATCAGTGATGTGGTCTTCAACTATCTCTTCATCTATATCCTGAAGATGGGCGTGGTGGGAGCCGCCTGCGGCACGGCGATGGCCTACTTCTGCATCTCGCTGCCCAATCTCTGGATTTCGGCATGCAGCAACAGGATTCTGAACCTGCGGCAGGATAAAGAGCCGTTCCGCTGGGTGAAGAGCTACGTGAATCATGCCTGTCAGATAAGCATCCCGATGGCCATCCAGAACATCCTGATGAGCGGAGCGCAGATAGTGAGCACCATGATAGTGGCGCCATTGGGCAATATCGCCATCGCTGCCCATTCCTTCGCCATCACCGCCGAAAGTCTCTGCTACATGCCGGGTTACGGCATCGGCGATGCGGCAAGCACCCTGGTGGGACAGACGCATGGAGCCGGGCGCATCGACCTCTGCAAGAGCTTCGCCTATCTCACCGTGGGGTTGGGCATGAGCGTGATGGCATTGATGGGCGTGGTGATGTTCGTCTTTGCACCCGAGATGATAGGCGTGCTGTCGCCGGTGGAAAGCATCCGCGAATTGGGCACCCTCTGCCTGCGCATCGAGGCGTTTGCCGAACCGTTCTTTGCGGCGAGCATCGTTACCTATAGCGTCTGCGTGGGAGCGGGCGATACGAAGAAGCCTGCCGCCATCAATCTGGGCACGATGTGGCTGGTGAGACTCACCCTTGCCTACGGGCTTTCGAAGAGCTACGGATTGGAGGGCGTATGGATAGCCATGGCCACGGAGCTTACGCTGAGAGGATGCCTCTTCCTGGTGCGCCTGTTCAGAGGTTCATGGCTGAAGAGCTTTAGAGTTGATAGTTTATAGTTAAAAGTTGATAGATTTGCAGGTATTTGGGAAGATAATCTCCCAAATACTTGCAAATCATTTTTATTTTGAGTAATTTTGCAGTCGAAATAACTGATAATGCATATTTATTAATATTCAGCAGAGAAAAAATGAGATTAAAGAAGATTTTCGCAGCGGCGCTGCTGCTGCTCTCTGTGGGAAATGCGACGGCACAGCAGATGCCTCCTATCCCAGTGGACAAGAATGTGAAGATAGGCCATCTCGACAATGGATTGACCTACTACATTCGTCATAATGCTTTCCCTGAGCATGTGGCAAGTTTCTACATCGCTCAGAAAGTGGGTTCTATCAATGAGAATGATGACCAGCGCGGTTTGGCTCACCTTCTGGAGCACCTCGCCTTCAACGGTACCGACCACTTCAAGGGCAATTCCCTGCAGGATTACCTGCAGAGCATCGGTGTGGAGTATGGCAGAAACCTGAATGCCTATACCAGTATCGACAAAACCGTTTATTACTTCACCGATGTGCCTACCACCCGCACCTCGGCAGTGGATTCCTGCATGCTCATCCTCAAGGATTGGAGCAACGGCATCTCGCTGACCAAGGAGGCTATCAACGACGAGCGCGACGTGGTACACAACGAGTATCGCATGCGCATGGTGGGTCAGCAGCTCATGCTGGAGCGCAATCTGCCTAAGCTCTACCAGGGCGATAAATATGGCTATCGCATGCCTATCGGATTGATGAGCGTCATCGACGGATGCAAGCCAGAAACCTTGCGTGCCTACTATCGCAAATGGTATCGCCCAGATAATCAGGCTATCATCATCGTGGGTGATGTAGATGTTGACCATGTAGAGGCTCAGATCAAGAAGCTCTTCTCAGGCATCAAGGTGCCTAAGAATGCAGCCAAGGTGGTGCCAGTGCCAGTGGCCGACAACGATACTGCCATCTACGTAATTGACAAGAACAAGGAGCAGAAGTTCGACATGATCAACATCATGATGAAGAGCGAAGCCTATCCTGATTCGCTGAAAGGCGATATGAACTATCTGGTAGAAGGCTATGTGCGCGGCGTGGTAAGTTCTATGTTCGATGCCCGCCTGTCAGAGCTGGCACGAGAAGAGAACTGTCCGTTCCTGCAGGCAAGTGCCGGCATGGGAAGCTATCTCATTTCGAGCACTAAGGATGCCTTCTCCATCTCAGGAGTGGCTAAGCCTGGAATGGTGAAGGAGGCTTATGCCGCTATGCTGCGTGAGGCTAAGCGTGTGCGCGACTTCGGATTCACAGCTACGGAGTATATCCGTGCCAAGGAGAACTTCATGAGCAGCATGGAGACCATGTACGAGAACCGCAACAAGATGAAGAACGAGCAGTTCACTACCCAGTATGTAGACCATTTCACAGACAATGAGCCAATTCCATCGTTGGAAGATGAATATAAGATTTATCAGATGATGGTTCCTAACATCCCTCTCGAGGCCATCAACGGTGCCATGAAGCAGGTGATAGCAGAAACCGACACCAACTTTGTGAGCATGGTGTTCATGAAGGAGGCTGAGGGCGTGAGCTATCCTACCGAGCAGCAGCTTGCCCAGATTGTGAAGCAGGTGCGCGGCGAGAAGCTGGAGGCTTATGTAGACAACGTGAAGCAGGAGCCACTGATGGCAACGCTGCCTCAGGCAGGAAGCATCAAGAAGGTTGAGGAAAACAAGGAGCTCGGATTCAAGAAGCTCACCCTCTCTAACGGAGCCAAGGTGATATTGAAGAAGACCGACTTCAAGGATAATGAAATCCGATTCTCAGGAACAGCCAAGGTGGGTTATTCTGCATTCCAGAACGACCCTGTGAACGCAGCCAATGCTTCTACCGTATGGGAAGTAAGCGGATTGGCCGGTTTCACAGGCAACGACCTGCAGAAGATGCTTGCCGGCAAGCAGGTGAGTGTAGGTCTCACCATGAGTCCGTTCCGTCATGGCATCGCCGGTACTTCTACTCCTAAGGATGTGGAGACGATGATGCAGCTGCTCTATCTCTCGATGACCAACCTTACCAAGGACGAGAAGGCTTTCGAGAATCTGAAGAATACCTATACCACCGTGCTCTCCAACAAGAGCAATAACCCTAACATGGTATATCAGGATTCTATCCAGAGCACCCTCTATTTGGGTAACAAGCTGGCGCTCCTGCCAGAAGCAGAGGATATCAAGAATATCAACTACGACCGTGTGCTCGACATGCAGAAGCAGCTCTATGGCAACGCCAAGGACTTCACCTTCTACTTTGTGGGCAATTACGACGAGAAGGTGCTCCTCCCGCTCATTGAACAGTATATCGCTTCCCTGCCAAACAAGGGCATGAAGCTGAAGAACCAGAAGATTCCTACAGCCAAGGGCGAGGTGAAGAACATCTTTACCAAGGCGATGGAGAACCCTCAGAGCCAGGCACGCGAGATGTGGTTCGTGAAGTTGCCATCTTATAATCCTAAGACAGCGGTATTGGCAGATGTTGCAGCCCGCCTGTTGGAGATGAAGTATCTGCGCAGCATCCGCGAGGAGCTGAGTGCGGCTTACAGCACAGGTGCATCCTGCGGCTTGTTCTTCGACTACGACGGCAAGGTGGCTCTCACCCTCAACGCCATGGCACAGCTGAATCCTGATAAGGTAGATGTAGCCGTTCCTTGCTTCTTCAAGGGCTTGGACGAGACGGTGGCAGCTCCTGATGCCAAGGACCTGCAGAAGGTGAAGGAAATCCTTTTGAAGCAGGCAGGTGTTGATGAGAAGACCAACAGCTACTGGATGCAGGTATTGAGCATGTATGATCTGCACAAGGTAGATACCCACAGCAACTACCGCGAGCTGGTGAAGGCTGTGGATGCCCAGCAGATTTCCAACTTCCTGAAGAACGTGGTGCTGAAGAGCGGCAACCACTTCGAGGTAATCATGAAGGCGGAGAAGAATAAGTAACTTGAATAAGAAGTAAGATATGAAAAAGCCCCGTTGCCAGACGAAACGTTCCGGTAACGGGGTTTTTTACTTTTTCTTTCTTTTCCCAAAAACTACTTTTTCAAATTAAGAGTCATTCTGAAAAAATCTCTCTTCGAAGGATTCAAATCCTTGTCAGCTTCATAAACCTAGAAGAAATTCATCTCTTCTCTTTTTGCTGTGAAGGACTTAATCTCTTCTCTTTGCCTTAGAGGCAAGGGCCTCGCGGCGATCCTGAAGAATCTGCTGGCACTTGTTCAATGCCTGATTTTCATTACTCGTGTTTACCTTAATTAAATCATTCATAACCTATTGTATTTTTATTAACGCTGCAAAGATATTACATTCTGATAACATTTCGGTACACAAAACGATATTTTTGGGGTAATTATTATTCTTTTTTGATTTAAGTCAAAAAGATGAATCATTTGCACTAGCTTTTGCACGAAAATCAGTATTTGAATAAACCATCTGCACCCCCATCCGTCTATAAATCGTGCAGGGTAATTAGAAGGGATGCTGATGATGAACAGAGGATGAATAGGAAAAATAGGAAAGCTGGAAGAGAAAAAAAGGGGATTTCCCTTTGTTATTTCCCAAAAAATGCCGAACTTTGCACCCGAAAGCGTGGATATCGATATAAGATATATGGTATAAGAATAAGATAATATAGAAAGTAAAAGGAAAGTAAAATGAAAAAGGTAATTCTGACGGCTGCCCTCGTGCTCGCATGCACAGCAGGCAGCAATGCTAGCGCCATGAACGAGGCAGCGCTCAATGCCTCTAACTCGGAGTTGATGCCAGTGAAGAAGACTACAAAGAAATCAACCAAGAAATCTTCTTCAAAGAAATCAACCACCAAGACTACCAAGAAGTCAACCACCAAGACTTCTACCAAGAAATCTACATCCACTTCTGTAGATGCAACCACTGGTGCTACTTCTTCGGCAACTGCTGCCACTGCTGCTACCACCACATCTATTGGTAGCATCATCAGTGGCCTCTTGAACAATGTAATCGGTTCGGGCACATTTTCAAAGGAAGATCTCTGTGCTCATACCTGGAAGTACAGCAAGCCAGGTTGCGCCTTCACTTCAGAGAACCTGCTTGCCAAGGCTGGCGGCGAGATTGCTGCCAGCAAGGTGGAGGAGAAGTTGAGCACCTATTATAATAAGTTTGGCTTCAGCAGTTCAAATACCCAGTTCACTTTCACCACCGACGGCAACTTCTCTGCGCAGATTGACGGCAAGCCATGGCAGGGCAGCTATACCTTTGATGAGAAGACCCATGCCATCCAGCTGAAGGGACTTCTGCTGAGTGCTTCTGGCTATGCCACCAAGACCACCAATGGCATCAGTCTTCTCTTCGACCAGAAGAAGCTTCTCAACCTCATCAAGATGCTCAGCGCCTTCAAGGGCAGCTCTACTCTCAGCGCAGTGGGTACCATCGCCAACAGCTACGATGGCATGCGCGTAGGTTTCGAGATGACTAAGTAATTTGAAGGATAGAATCCATAACTGAGCCTTCTGTTGAAATGGGCTCAGTAGATGATAATCGCCCTGTAAGAAGTAAAGCATCTTTCAAGCTATGCTTTGCTCTTTGCAGGGCGATTTTTCTTGTTTATTTCACGTTCAGTTTCAAAGTCTTTACATCCTTGCTGTTGGTTCCTATCATAATCTGGAAGTCGCCAGGTTCTATCACGTGCTTCAGATCTGCGTTGTAGAACTTGAGCATATCTGGGGTGATATCAAAGCTTACCTCCTTGCTTTCACCTACTGCCAGATGGATGCGCTGGAAACCTTTCAGTTCCTTTACAGGGCGGGAGATGCTGGCTACCATGTCACGGATGTAGAGCTGCACAATCTCGTCGGCATCGCAGGAGCCATTGTTCTTAACAGTGACGCTAGCTGTAATCTTCTTGCCATCCTGCCATTCGGTAGCCTCCTCATTGCTGATGCCGGCCTCCTGGCTGCTCAGGCGGAAGTTGCTGTATGAAAAGTAGGTGTAGCTCAAACCGTAACCGAAAGGATAGAGCGGACCATTGCTTACATCCAGACAGTTGCTGGCAAACTTGGCAAACTTCTCATTATCGTCTGCTACAGGGCGACCGGTGTTCTGATGGTTGTAGTAGAGAGGCTCCTGACCGGTAGTCTTAGGCATCGAAGTGGTGAGCTTACCCGATGGCGATTTGTCGCCAAAGATGATATCGCAGAGTGCATCGCCCATCTCTGAGCCTCCAAACCATACATTCATGATGGCTGGTACATGGGCTTTCTCCCAAGTAAGAACCGTAGGACGGCCCGCAAAGTTGAGGAGTACTACAGGCTTGCCCGTCTTCAGGAGTTCAGCAAGCAGTTCGCGCTGTACGTCCGGCATCTCCAGGTTGGTACGGCTACCGCATTCGCCACTCATCTCGGCACTTTCGCCCATAGCACATACTATCACGTTGGCCTCTTTAGCTATCTTCAGCGCTTCAGCCTTCATTTCGGCCTCGTTGCCCCAGTTTATCGGCTTGCCGAATTCGCCGTTTTGCTGTAGTTCCTTATTGCGCCAGATATTGCTTCCCTGGGCATATAATAAGGTAGCTTTTCCGGCAAGAGCATGCTCCATTGCCTCCTTGATGGTGGTATATTTAGATGGTGCCTGTGCCACGCTCCATGTGCCGGCTATGTTGTTTCGGGTGTCGGCAAGCGGACCTATCAGGGCTATCTTTCCTTCCTTCTTCAGTGGCAGGATATTGCCTTCGTTCTTCAGGAGCACGAAGGTCTCTGCTGCTACATCTCGGGCTGCCTGACGGTTCTCTGCGGTATAAATTTCGCTCTTGCTGCGCTTGGTGTTGCAGTAGCGGTAAGGGTCGCTGAACAGGCCCAGTTTATATTTCGCTTCCAGAATGCGGCGGCAGGCGATATTCACATCCTCCTCGCTCACCTTTCCTTCTGCTATGCTCTTTGCCAGATGCTTTACGAAGGCGTTGGAGCACATGTCCATATCGGTACCCGCCTTCAGCGCCTGTTCAGAAGCCTCCTTGAGGTCTTTTGCCGTTCCGTGCTGCAGAATCTCGGCGATAGAAGCGTAATCGGTAACCACGAAACCGTTGAATCCCCACTGCTTTCTCAAGACATCGGTCATCATCCATTTGTTGGCTGTAGCAGGTATGTAGTCGATGAGATTGAATGAAGACATCACGCTGCCTACGCCAGCCTTCACCACAGCCTCGTAAGGTGGCAGATACTGGTTCATCATGCGCACGCGGCTCATATCTACCGTGTTATATTCCTTTCCGCTCTCAACACCTCCGTACAGGGCGAAATGCTTCAGACACGCCATGATGCGGTTGGCTCTCAGAATCTCTTCTGTGCGCATATCCACGCCCTGGTAGCCCTGAGTCATCGCTGCTCCCATCACGCCGCTCAGATAAGGATCCTCGCCATTTCCTTCGCTTATTCGTCCCCAGCGGGCATCGAGTGCAATGTCTACCATAGGAGAGAATGTCCAGTTGATGCCGTCGGCACTTGCTTCCTTGGCCGATACTTCACCTACCTTCTTCATCGCCTCGGTATCCCATGAGCAGGAGAGGGCGAGAGGGATAGGGAACATCGTCTCGTAACCATGAATCACGTCCATACCTACGAGCAGCGGGATGCCCAGACGGCTGTTCTTGATGGCGATTTCCTGCAGAGCCTTGATTTTATCGAGCCCTTTGATATTGAAAACTCCGCCCATGTTGCCCTGGGCGATATCGCTGCCTACCTGAGTATCAAGTGCGCCGCCGGTGGTGATGTCGCCAGCTACCATCAGGTTCAGCTGACCAATCTTCTCCTGTAGCGTCATCTTCGCCATCAGTTGGTCGATATACTCCTTCATGGGTAGAATCTTGCCTTTCTTGGTTGTGGCAGTTACTTTTTTCTTAGGGGCTGCGGTATGGGCGAAAGCAGGTGCTGCCATAGAACCAGCCAAAAGAAATGTGAGTGATAAAAGTGCTGTTCTCATTGTTTATTATGTTAATTGTTATTTTTGATGTTTATCTTTTGCAAAGATAATGCAAATGAGCGCAATGAAAGCTTGCTTTCAAATTGCCGAATGCAGCTTATCTTCTGCAAAGATAATAAAAAAGATGATACGATGTGCGATAGAAATGTTAAAATGTGGATGAACTTTTCTTTTTAGATAGGAATGTGTCTGATAATGAGATGGATAAGAAAAATTGAGAATATATAAAAAGTGGATGCGGTATAGACGAAAAATGCGAAGAAATCTATATTTTTTCTATATTAGATTTTGTCGTTTCCGTTTTTTTTATTACTTTTGCACATGAAACCTCATGAAAATAAATTAATCTTAAACGGAATCAAGTTGATGTATCGCGTAAATGAATTATGGGGAAAGGCATTCTTCTTCCTGCTCTTTGTCTTGATGCCTCTTTCTCTTGCAGCAAAAACAACAGATAATATAGAGCAGCTTTTTCAGAGTCTGGACAACGCCATTGCCCATTCGGCTGATTATGTGAAGGTACGTGAAGCCCGAATTCGCGATTGGGAGCAGAAACTGAAGACCGCCAGGCGTCTAAGCAGTAAGTATGATGCCTGCTTTGCGCTCTTTGAGGAATACCGCTCCTACAAGAACGACATGGCGCTGAAATACATCAACCAGTGTATGGAACTTGCTTTCAGAATGGGCGATAAAAAGAAGGTGGGGAATGTCAAGGCGCTGCTTGCTTTCCAGGAATCTACCACGGGCGATTATGCCGAATCGTACGACCTGCTGAAGTCTGTCAATATCGCTGATCTTGATGCAGAGGGCAGGCGCAACTACCTCTGGGCTTGCCAGCACCTGTATGGTGAGATGGCATATTATTCCAATGTTCCCTCTTTGAAGAAATATTATACCGGCAAGTATAATGCCTATCAGGCTGCAATAGACAGCACTTTCAGTCATGATGATGACCTTTATCTGCAGATGCAGGAGGTGAGAGCACGCGATGCAGGAAACATGAAGGGGGCTTTGCGATTGAGCGATAAGCGGCTGGCGATGACGAAACCGGGCACCCATCAGTATGCCATTGTACAGTTTTATCGCGGCTTGACCTACAATCAGTTTGGCGATGAAGAACAGTTCCTCCGCTGCCTCTTGCGTTCTGCTATCTGCGATGTCCAGTTGGCTGTGATGGACCAGGGGTCGCTCTGGGAACTCGCCAATCTGCTCAACGCCGAACCGGGCGAGCAGAAGCGCTCTCATGAGTATATCAAGTTTGCCTGGAAGTCGGCTACCGTTTTCAATACGCCTATCCGCAGCCGCCAGATCATGCCTGTGCTCACGCAGATTGAGGAGGGATATCAGAAAGAACTTTCTTCGAGCAACCAGCATCTGCGGCTCATGGTAGCGTGTTCTGCCTTGCTTCTCTTTGTGGTTATGCTCTTGCTCTACTATGTCAACAAGCAGCGCAAGCGCATTGCTGCGGCCCATCATAAGCTGAAGGAAACTAACCATGCCTTGCAGTTGGCAAATGAGCGTCTTAACGAGATGAACCAGTCGCTCAACGAGATGAACCAGTCACTCAACGAGAGTAACAAGATGAAGGAAGTATATATTGGTCGATTCCTGCGCCTTTGTGCCATCTATGTCGACAAGATAGAGACTATGCGCAAGCGAGTAGTGAAACTGGTGAAGGCAAGAGAACTCAACAAGTTGCTGGAGCAGATGCAGGCTGGCGAGGCCTACATGGGCGAGCTGTATGAGTATTTCGATTCCGCCTTCCTGAAGCTCTTCCCTGACTTTGTTGAGGAGTTCAATGCCCTCTTGAAGCCTGAAGAGCGTATCGTGCTCGAAGATGACAGCCGTCTTTCTACCACCCTCCGTATCTTTGCCCTTATCCGTCTGGGCATCGAGGACAGTTCTAAGATTGCCGAGTTCCTTCACTATTCTGTGAACACTATCTATAATTATCGCGCCAAAATCAAGAATAGTGCCATCTGTGACAGGGAAGAGTTTGAGCAGCGTGTGAAGCAGATTGGCATGAAATAATAAGTCAAGCTTTTTTTTGAGTGAATAGAAGTTTGACGCCCTATTTCAAGGCGCCAAACTTTTAAACATGCTGAAGTTTCGCAAGTAAGCTCCTAGCCCGTACTTGAACCACTTGCGAAACTTCAGTAACATGTATAGAGAAGCTGTGTCTCATAAGAGTAAATGCTTCGGGGTAGTCATCATTTTTTTAAAAGAGTTCGAAGGCTTTCTTGAGCTTCAGATTATCGGCTGCATTACCAACAAGAGCTTCAAACTTTCCTGCTTCAGCCTTCCAGGATGAAGAAGCCTCATCGTAGAAACTGAGGGCCTCCTTGCTGATGGTGATGCTGATATCCTTGCTCTCGCCTGGCTGGAGATGAACCTTCTGGAATCCCTTAAGCTCCTTCTGAGGGCGGTCTACCGATGCCTCGACGTCGTGGATATAGAGCTGAACCGTCTCGGCTCCGGCACGCTTACCTGTATTCTTTACGTTTACGGTAAAGGTGATTGTGCCGTCCTGTTTCATCTGTATCTTGTCGCTGCGGAGATTAGAGATGGCAAACTGGGTGTAGCTCAAGCCGTGACCGAATGCAAAGGTAGGCTTGATGCGCTCCTTATCGGTCCAGCGGTAACCTACATAGATGCCTTCCTTATATTCCTCATCAATGATGTTGCCCTTTGTGCCGGCTCCACCTTCCTGACGCCAGGTTCCCGGATAGGTATTGAGTGCATGAGCACCTGTTTCCTTCAGCGAGTTGACCCATGTAAACGGCAACTTGCCGCTAGGGTTAGCATCGCCTGTAAGGATGCTTGCAAGGGCTTCGCCGCTCTCCGAACCGATGAACCAGCCCTGTACGATGCCGGCAACCTTAGCCTTCCAAGGCATAGCTACCGCATTGCCCGAGATGTTGACATAAACGAAGTTTCTGTTTGCCTTAGCCAAAGCCTCGATCAGCTTATCCTGATTGTATGGCAATTCATAATGCTTGCGGTCGTGACCCTCGCAGTCCTGGAAATCGCTCTTGTTCAGACCGCCAAACATGATGACATAGTCGGCAGTCTTGGCTTTCTCTACGGCTTCGGCTATCAGTTCAGCCTCGCTGCGCTTGTCTTCCAGGTTCTGGCCGGTTGTAACGCCATTGTAGTTGCCCGTTACATCGCCCACATATCCGCGGGCATAATCTACCTCGATGCCGTCCTTGCCCAGGCGCGTCTTCAGACCCTCGAGAGGCGAAATCTCGCGCTGTACCTTGAGCGAAGAAGAGCCTCCGCCTACGGTCATCATCTTGATGGCATTCTCGCCCACTACCAGCACGCGCTTAGCCTTCTGGGTGTTGATAGGGAGCACATTGTTCCTGTTCTGAAGCAATACGATGCCTTCCTCAGCAATCTGTCTGGCTGCTGCATAATGGCTCTCGGAACAGAGGAAACCATGAGGGCGGTTCGGATTCATCGTGGTGCGATAGAAGAGGCGCAATACGCGGCGCACCTTATCGTCCAGCTCCTTCTGGGTGAACTTGCCTTCCTGTATGGCCTTCATGTAAGGCATGGAGAGATAATAGTTGTCGTAGGCATTGGTAGCACCCATCGTAAGACCGTCTGTCCAGGTGCCGAACTCCATATCCAGCCCGTTCTTTACAGACTGCTCCAGGTCGTGAGCACCGCCCCAGTCGCTCACCACGACACCATCATACTTCCAGTCGCCCTTCAGAATCTTGTTCAGGGTCCACTGGTTGTGGCAGTTGTGCTCATTCTTATATAGGTTGTAGGCTCCCATGATACCCCATGTCTTACCCTTCTCAACAGCCGCCTTGAAGGCAGGGAGATAGATTTCGTGGAGAGCACGGTCGCTGACGATTACGTTCACCTGATGGCGGTATTCCTCGTCGTTGTTCAGACAATAGTGCTTTACGCAGGCTGATACGCCCTTAGACTGCAATCCCTGGATATACGGCACTACCATGATGCTTGCCAGGAACGGATCTTCGCCCATATACTCGAAGTTGCGGCCGTTGAGAGGCGTGCGGTAGATGTTGACGCCAGGACCCAGAATCATGTCCTTGCCGCGATACAGGGCTTCTTCGCCCAATGCTTCGCCATAGATGCGGCTCATCTGCGGATTCCATGATGCGGCAAGACAGGTGAGGGCAGGGAAGGCTACGCAGGAGTCGTTGGTCTGACCAGCCTGTTCCCATTCATCCCACAATACGTCAGGACGCACTCCGTGAGGTCCGTCATCCGTCCAGAAGTCAGGAAATCCCAAGCGTGGTACACCGGCTGATGAAAACTTGCTCTGAGCATGGATGATGCGTATCTTCTCTGCCAGCGTCATGCGGGAGATGGCATCATCGATGCGCTGCTCTACCGGCTTGGTCTGGTCGAGATAGACTGGCAATTGTCTGGTAGTCTGCTGCGCCTGAGACGGAGCGATGGCTGCAACCGACAGGACACATGATAAAATGAACTGTTTCATAAGGAATGAATATTTATTATGGTTTGTTTATTTCTTGCAGTTGTTTGTTATGCACACCGCCTCTCACGTTTTTTGTGCGTTTAGGCGTATATGCTCATTTATCTGCAAAATTACTAAATAAATAATGAAAAAATGATGGGTGATAAGTGAAAAGTGGATGGGTGTAAAAAATATAACTTTTGTAAACCACTGATAATTAGGAAGATAATTAGGCTGCGTGCGCGAATGAAAAGTGGCAGAGTGTGAACACTGAAAAATACTGATGTAACTTTTTATGGGTGTTCCAGCCTCATTTCCTTTATTTTAATCCATCCACTTTCATGTAGTTGTTAAAAACTGCTAAGTGTTTGAAAATTAACAATATAGATTATTTTAGAAAAGTTTTCTTTCCACTTATCTGTTGAAGGTGCTAGGAATTATCAAAAAATCATATTATATTTGCAATCGAAAACACGGCTTAACGCATTTTAGGAAATGCACAGCCGCACAGTCTTATACATTATTATAATAGAGTGAACTAACAAAT
>ERZ1026846.219-NODE-219-length-44210-cov-19.691700_pt1 | contig 44210 bp, 38 predicted proteins | sample MGYA00380153_ERZ1026846 | MGnify/ENA primary metagenome ERZ1026846 (study PRJEB33269, sample SAMEA4719789) | human gut metagenome | biome: human-associated habitat; feature: organic feature; material: feces | place: Cameroon | collected 2013-10 ...
TAAGCCACTAAATTATTGTTTATCTTGATATTAATCTCCATTTTTTTTCTAAAGTTTTCAAATATCTCAACAATTTTATGTTGCTCCACTATATCCGGAATTTCTACTTCAAGTTGCTGAAAGGTTGTCGTTGCTCTTGCAAGCGCAGGTACACCCACCTGTGATGCATTAGATAACAAATCATATTGTCCCTTTCGAGTATGAAAATAATATGTTAGATATTCAGGTAGTACTTTTTCGTTGCATCGAAAACGAAATTGACTTTGTGAAATTACATATCTCTCATACTTTGATGTTTCCGGTATAAAAGAAATTTGCCCTAACGTTCCTCGGTGAGTAACAACGACATCACTTCTATGAGCATTTGCCTTTCCAAGAGAATCTGCTTTTTCTTCTGTCACATACCGAAACTCATCATCATTTAAAGCAATCCCTGTTAAATTACTCCCATTAAGGACAGGCACTCCCGTCTCGACAAAGCACTCCTTCTTTATATTAGATCCAAAAGGTCCCATCGATATTTCATCAAGTAAATCTGCTATACGATACCGTTTAAATTTCATACCCAATTGCCCCTAAATTCTTTCTGATTTTATCCTCCAATTCATGACTCTTCACAAACAACTCAGAAAGTTCAGATGTTAAACGATTCATTTTCTCCTCGAATGGCTCTCCGTCATCCTCTTGCTCTTCAATACCTACATAGCGTCCCGGAGTGAGAATATAATCCTGTTTTTCAATCTCCTCTGTATCTGCAACTGCACAGAAACCTTTTACATCCTCAAGAGTTCCGTCTACAAATGCCTCATAGGTATCCGAAATTTTCTTGATATCGTTATCGGTAAGTTCACGAAGTTTACGACTTACCATTGTTCCCATCTTACGGGCATCAATAAATAATGTCTTTCCAAACTGCTTCTTCTGCTTATTAATAAACCAAAGCGAAACCGGAATCTGAGTTGTATAGAAAAGCTGTGTAGGCATTGCTACAATGCACTCAACCAAATCTGCATTGATAATATTTTTACGAATTTCGCCCTCTCCTCCTGATTGAGAAGATAAGGAACCATTAGCAAGTACCATGCCGATTCTTCCTGCCGGTGCAAGGTGATAAATCATATGTTGCAACCATGCAAAGTTAGCATTTCCTGCTGGCGGCATACCATATTGCCAGCGGACATCCTCTTTCAATTTATCTGCACCCCAGTCCGAAAGATTGAACGGTGGATTTGCCATAATATAATCTGCCCTTAATGTAGGATGACGATCATCAAGAAATGTATCCGCTGCGTATGTTCCCAAATCAGGCTCAATACCACGAATTGCAAGGTTCATCTGTGCCATCTTCCATGTAGTAGGGTTTGAATCTTGACCGTAAATGGAAATATTGCTGATATTACCACTGTGGTTCTCTACAAATTTTGCAGACTGTACAAACATACCGCCCGAACCACAACAAGGGTCATATACTCGCCCTTTAAATGGTTTTAGCACTTCTACCAAGGTACGCACTACACAGGACGGAGTAAAGAATTCACCACCACGCTTACCTTCCTGTTCCGCAAACATGGAAAGGCAATACTCATAAGTACGGCCCAAAATATCCTTCTCGCTGCCGTGTTCGATCATCTGAATATTAGTGAATAAATCCACCACATCACCAAGTCTACGCTTATCCAGTTCCGGACGTGCAAAGTTTTTAGGAAGAATATCCTTCAGACGTTTATTCTCTTTTTCGATAGCACGCATGGCATCATCAATAACTGTACCGATTTCCGGTGTATGCGCTTTTGCTGCAATCTCACTCCACCGCGCCCCCGCCGGTACAAAGAAAATGCCTTCAGAAGTATATTCATCGATATCTTCTTCAAAGCCATCACCTTCCGCTAACAATTCCCTATATTTATCATCGAATCGATCTGAGATATACTTCAGGAAAATCAAGCCAAGCACGACGCTTTTATATTCTGATGCATCCAAGTTGCCTCGCAGCACACACGCGGCATTCCATATTTGTTTCTCAAAACCAATATCAGCGGTATTCTTTTCTGCCATAACTATGTCCATCCTATTTTTTCATAATTCTTGCTTCGCCAAATGATTTGTTTCTTAAATTCTCAAAATAATTTTAAATTGTACTCTCACTAATAACAAGATACCACATTTAAATTAAAAAGTCTTTTAATTTAATCATTTTCAATTCAATTATATCATTTAGAGAAAAATGATATAATTGAATCCTCTATTCCTTCCGCTCCATCAACATCCCCTTGATCTTCACACCGCTCAGATCCACATCCAGCACGATCTTCACCATCCAGAAAAACAACAACAGTACCAGCATCGGGATCACGCAGGAGGTAATGATCATCACGGCAACCGCCTCGATAAAGTGATTCAGGGAATTCTCCACCTTCTGTACCAGGTCTTCAGTAGAAATCGTCACATTTTCCACGACATTTGCCACTGAATCTTTAGCGCCGGAAATGGCGTCTTTCGCCCAGTCGAAAATGTTTGAAACAGAACCGGAGTTATTGTTTTCCTTCTCCTGCACATTACCTGTAACAGTTCCAGCCGCATCGGTTCCGGTTGTTTCCGTCGCATTAGTGTCATTCCCCACATCACTGTTTTCCAGTATGTTCTGGGTGTTCTTGGCATCTTCAATGGTTTCTTCGATCTGAGCCTGATAGGTGTCACCGATGAGGTCGGAGATCTTCACACTGGCGGGAACCACGAGGGAGATTGCCAAGCCGAACACCGCCAGTTTTGCTGCCAGTTTTCGCACGGTGGCATTTGCAAAAATCAGGTTGAGTATCCACAAGCCGCAGGCAATCGGAATCAGGTAGGTAAATGCCACATAGCCGGTAATCGTCACGAGATATTTTTCCAGATAGATAGCGCAGAGGACTACCAGCAGGTATCCGCTGACATCTGCCATTTTCTCCGCGATGGGTGTTGCCGTGTCGCCCGGAAGCAAGGTGATCAGCGCCGAAGTCACCGTGGATGCCGCCGTCAGTTCCATGACAGTCTGTTTTTTCTCATCCAGAGAGGCGATGGTCTTCTGATGAGTCTCCGGTGCAGAGGCATATTTTCCTACAACCGTTATGGATAAAATAGCAACCAACAATAATACTGCTGCTGTAATGCATTTCTGTTTGTTAAAGTTCATACTAATTACCTTCTTTCCTTCACGATTTCTATATTATTTCACGCAAATATCCTGCTATTACATTTTTCAGGACGTAATTTAGGCTATACACTACACTTTTCAGGACGTAATCTCATGCCATCTCACACTTTTCAGGACGTTACTTCAAAAACCTCCGCAACAGCTTCTCTTTTTTTTCATCATACCTCTGGTACCGTATCGGCAGATCCATCCATGTCTTTTTGTCCACGATACTCCGATAATGGCTGAAGGTCTCGAATCCGGTGCGGCCGTGATACCCACCCATGCCGCTCTCACCCACGCCACCGAAGGGCATGGCACTGGTGGCGAGATGAATAATGGTGTCGTTGATGCAGCCGCCGCCAAAATGGCAGTGATCCAGGATCCGTCTCTGGGCTTTTTTATCTTCACTGAAGAAATACAGTGCCAGCGGATGAGGATGTTCCTCCACACAACGGACCGCCCAATCCACAAAATCTCCCGCGGCAGCATGGGTTCCAGAACTCTCGCCGCTAAAATCATTTTGTGCAATGCTTTTCTCTGTATCATACGCATCATAAGTCAGTACCGGCAGGATCGGTCCGAAGATCTCTTCTCCCATCACGGCATCCGACCAGTCCACATCCGTCATCACCGTAGGTGCAATGCGCAACATCTTCTCGTCATACTGTCCACCGCAGACGATTTTTTCCGCATCCATCAATCCCAACAATCTGTGAAAATGCTTTTCGTTAATGATTTTCCCATAATCCGGATTCTGCAGGGGATCTGCTCCAAACTGCCTCGCGATCTCCGCCCGGATTGCTTCCACCAATCGGTCGCGGATTCTGGCATCACACAACACATAATCCGGTGCCACACAGGTCTGCCCGCAGTTTAAGTATTTTCCGAATACGATCCTCCTCGCCGCCAGCGGAAGCTTCGCCGTAGCATCCACGATACAGGGACTTTTCCCTCCCAGTTCCAGCGTCACCGGGGTCAAATATTCCGCAGCACTTCTAAGCACCTCCCGTCCCACGGTCTTGCCTCCGGTGAAAAATATCATATCAAACCGCTGCTGTAACAATGCCTGATTCTCTGCTCTGCCGCCGGTGATCACCGCCACATATTCCGCCTGGAAGCATTCTTCCAAAATCATTTTTAACACTGCTGCCGTCGCTGGGGCATAGGCACTGGGTTTTACCACTGCGGTATTTCCTGCGGCAATAGCATCGATCAACGGATCCAGTGTCAATAGCACCGGATAATTCCATGGACTCATGATCAGCACGGTGCCATAGGGTGACGGAGACCGGAAGCTCCTCGCCGCGAACTGCGATAACGGTGTCGGCACTCTCTTTTCCCGCATCAGCCCTCGCAGGTGCTTCTGCATCCAGGTCAGCTCCGACAGAGTCAGCCCGATCTCGCACATGTAGCTTTCCATCCGGCTTTTCCCCAGATCCTGTTGCAGTGCATCATTCAATTCTGTTTCATGGCGCTGCAGGGATGCCTTTAACTTCTCCAGCTGTTTTGCCCGGAATTCCCGGGAAAGTGTGGCTCCCGTGGCAAAATATTCTCTTTGTCTGCTTAATATGGTCCGGATCTCCTGCTCTGTCATAGTGCCTCCTGCTTCTATTCTTTATACTGTCATAACTATTTACAAAACCACCTCTGAATAATTACATACTACCCAATTTTGAGTCTCGGTGCAACCGCTTCCCTGCTCATCCTATACACAAAAACGGCAGAGTTCTCACCCCACCGTCGTTTGTCTCTTCCTATCTTGATCTCATTTCTCCTATTTCCACGCAAAATTTACCATTCCGTACACATAGATGAACAACACTGCCGCCGGCACAAAATATTTAAACACCGGTTTCATCCACGGCTGCACTTTTAAGCCTTTGCCGGCATTTGCTTCCTCCAGGAATTTGTCCCAGCCCCAGCCGACCTTATAACAACAAAATACTGCCAGCAGGATCGAACCTATGGGCATGATGTTATTCGACACCAGGAAATCCCAGAAATCGAGCCAGGTCGTCCCCGCTGCAAACGGCTGAAAATGAAATACACTGAAGCCCAGTGCTGTCGTCAGAGCCAACAGGAAACATCCGGCACCACACGCTACACACCCTGCCGGTCTGGACCATCCGGTCAGTTCCCGGACCATGGCCAGAATATTTTCACACACACCCAGCACTGTGGACATGGCTGCGAACACCATGAACAGGAAAAATAAGGTTCCCCACCATCTGCCGCCGGCCATGTTGTTAAATACGGTCGCCATAGTATCGAACAGAAGACTGGGACCCGCCGTCACTTCCACATCATAAGTGAAGCATGCCGGAAATATAATGATACCGGCGATCACTGCCACCAGTGTATCCAGGATAATAATATGGATAGACTCACCCATGAGAGAACGGTCCTTGCCGACATAGCTTCCGAAGATCGCCATACCGCCCATTCCCACGGACAAGGTGAAAAATGCCTGATTCATGGCGCCCACCACCACAGAACCGGTGATTTTGGAGAAATGTGGGATCAGATAAAAGCTTAATCCTTCTCCTGCTCCCGGAAGTGTAAAGCTGTGCACCGCCAGCACCAGCATCAGCACGATCAATGCTGACATCATATATTTGGTAATACGCTCCAGTCCACCCTGCAGATGGAAGCTTAAAATAACAAAAGCGATCAGCAAGGTGACTAACAGATATGTCACATTCACCGAGGGCGTCGTGATCATTTTCTCAAAACCGAAATCCTGATTCTGCCCTGTCAGAAATTTTACAAAATAATAGAGGATCCATCCGGACACCACCGCATAGAAAGCGATCAGCGCAATGTTTCCGATGAGACAGACGATGCCCCACAGATTCCATTTGCCCCTGCCGCCGGACAGTTTCCGATACATATAAAGGGGACTCGTCTGCGCCGCGCGCCCAACGGAGAATTCCATGATCATGGTGGGCAGGCCCAGCACGATCAGGCAGATCACGTAGATCAGCATGAAGCTTCCGCCACCGTTCTGCCCGCACATCCACGGGAATTTCCACACATTTCCGCAGCCGATGGCGCACCCCGCCGACAGCATGATAAATCCCAAACGACTCCCCAGTCTTTCTCTGTTTTCCATACCTCTGATCCTTCCCAAAACCACTTATTCTAAACACGGGATACGGCATATATTTTTGCTGTTTTCCCATATTTTCGCCATCTTTTCACATTGACAGCCCTATTTTCTCATTATATAATTTTCTTAAATATTTGAAAAACAAATTATTTACATTGCATTGATCGAAGAATTGAATTTACAATATAGAAAGAGTATCTACCCTATGGATGTCAAAAATCTGGAAACCTTTGTTATGGTAAACGAACTGAAGAGCTTTACGCTGGCGGCCGGACGTCTGGGTTATACCCAGTCCACCGTATCCTTTCAGATCAAACAATTGGAAAAGGAGCTGTCCATCCCTCTGTTTGAGCGGATCGGGCATACCGTAACCCTGACCAATGAGGGGGAGAAGTTGCTGCCCCTGGCCCAGCAGATCCTGCGTCTCGCTGCTGAAGCCAGCCACATCAGCGGCAACACCGCCCCAGAGGGTCTGGTGCGGATCGCCATTGCAGAATCCCTGGCCAGTTGGGAATTTCACAGCCGTTTTAAAGATTTTCATGAAAAATATCCCGGAATCCGGTTGAAGATCATTGCTACCAGCACCGATGAAATGTTCCAGATGCTGGGACAGAATCAGGTGGACATTGTATACACGCTGGACCGCCGTATTTTTAATCACAATTATGTGACCGCTTTCGAAGCTCCGGTGGATATTCACTTCGTCACCGGTGCCGGTCACCCCTTAGCCGGACAGACTCAGATCACCCTGGAACAGATTCTGGAATACCCGCTGATCCTGACAGAGAAAAACATGAGTTACCGGGCTGCACTGGATGATCTGCTCTCCCAAAACGGTAGGGAGACCATGCCTATCATGGAAGTGGGCGATACCCAGCTGATCCGCAATCTTCTGTGTCAGGGTCTCGGCATCTCCTATCTGCCGGAGTTCGTGATCGCAGAGGACCTGGCAAAGGGAAGTCTCGTCAGTCTCCCCATGGCGGAGATTCAGCCGGATATCTGGCGGCAGCTTTTATATCACCGGAACAAATGGATCTCACCGGAATTGAAATGCGTAATAAAATACCTGCAGGAGGAATAATCCCCTGCAGGTTTTCTATTTTGTCATCTTATCATCTGAAATTTCTAGAATCCCATCAGCAAGCCGATACTATGTACCAGGAAGGCTGCCACCCATGCCACGAAACACTGCCAGAGTACCACTGCAATGGCCCATTTTCCACCCAGTTCTCTGCGGACAGAAGCGATGGCGGCCACACAGGGAGTATACAGCAGACTGAATACCAGTAATGTAGCGGCTGCCAACGGGGTAAGTACCGTGGCAATGCTGCTGCCGAACAATACTTCCAGGGTTGCTACCACACTTTCTTTTGCCATGAATCCGCTGATCAGAGAGGTACAGATCCGCCAGTCACCCAGGCCGAGCGGTCGAAACAGCGGTACCAGCAGACCGGATACCATAGCCAGCATACTGTTTGCCGAATCCTCAACAAGATTCAGTTTCAGGTCAAAGCTCTGCAGGAACCATACCACGATGGTAGCAATGAAGATCACAGTGAATGCTTTCTGTAAAAAGTCTTTTGCCTTTTCCCACAACAGTTGCCCTACATTTTTGGCTCCCGGCAGACGGTAGTTCGGCAGTTCCATTACAAAAGGCACCGGTTCTCCCTGGAATAACGTGCTCCGGTATAAAAATGCTACCAGAATTCCCATAAGGATACCAAACAGATACAATGCCGACATGATCAGTCCGCCCTTTCCCGGGAAAAATACGCTCACGAAGAACGAATAAATCGGTAATTTTGCGGAGCAGCTCATAAACGGTGTCAGCAGGATCGTCATTTTACGGTCTCTCTCACTGGTCAGTGTTCTCGTGGCCATGACTGCCGGGACCGTACATCCGAACCCGATCAGCATCGGCACAATACTTCGTCCGGACAGACCGATCTTTCGAAGCAGCTTATCCATAACGAACGCCACACGGGCAATATAGCCGCTGTCCTCCATCAGAGACAGGAAGAAAAACAGAGTGACCACGATGGGCAGGAAGCTCAGTACACTGCCCACGCCGGTAAAGATACCGTCTATTACAAGGCTTTGGACCGCACTGTTGACATGAGCTGCCGTCAATGCTGCATCAGTGATCTCCGTCAATTTTCCGATTCCCAGTTCCAGCAGTCCCTGGAGCCATGCTCCGATGACATTGAAAGTCAGATAGAATACCAGCACCATGATCAGGATAAAACAGGGAATTGCCGTATATTTTCCGGTGAGGATCCGGTCAATCTTCTCACTGCGGATCCGTTCCTTACTTTCTTTGGGTTTTACTACTGTCTGCTCACATAATCTCTCGATAAAATCAAAACGCATATCGGCAATGGCTGCACTTCTGTCCACGCCACGCTCCGCCTCCATCTGACAGACAATATGCTCCAGCATTTCTTTTTCATTTTCATCCAGCTGCAGCTTCTCCAGGATCAGATGGTCTCCTTCAATGGCTTTGTTGGCTGCAAAACGCAGGGGCAGCTTCGCAGTCTCCGCATGATCCTCGATCAGATGGCATACCGCATGGATGCAGCGGTGTACGGAACCGTCATGATCGTTTTTATCGCAGAAATCCTGCCGCAGCGGCCGTTCCTGATATTTTGCCACATGGACTGCATGACGGATCAGTTCATCCACGCCTTCGTTTTTCGCAGCGGAAATGGGGATTACGGGTACTCCCAGGAACGCTTCCATGGCGTTCACATCGATGGAGCCGTGATTGCCGGTGACTTCATCCATCATGTTCAGGGCTACGACCATGGGAATGTTCATTTCCAACAACTGCATGGTCAGATACAGATTACGCTCGATATTCGTCGCATCCACGATATTGATGATAGCTCTGGGTTTCTCATACAGGATAAAATTACGGGATACGATCTCTTCACTGCTGTAAGGGGACATAGAATAAATACCGGGCAGGTCTGTCACCAAAGTATCCGGATACCCCTTGATGGAACCGTCCTTACGGTCTACGGTAACTCCGGGGAAATTTCCCACATGCTGATTCGAGCCGGTGAGCTGATTGAACAGTGTAGTCTTGCCGCAGTTCTGATTTCCCGCCAGGGCAAACGTTAATGTCGTTCCCTCCGGCAGAGGATTCTCGTCTTTTTTCGAATGGTATTTTCCATCCTCACCTAAACCCGGGTGCTCCGCATCCGTCACCCGATCCAGCCCCTTATGTTCTCTTGTTCTCTTCGATATGGGTGCGATCTCGATCTGATCCGCTTCCGCCAGCCGTAACGTAAGTTCATAGCCGTGCACCTGCAATTCCATGGGATCCCCCATCGGAGCCAGCTTTACCACTGTCACCTCTGCTCCCGGGATCATACCCATATCCAGGAAATGCTGTCTGAGTTCTCCGGAACCACCGACGGTTTCGATCACGGCGCTTTTGCCGATTTCCAATTCTTTCAGTGTCATAACACTTCTGTATCCTTTCGTATCTCAACATTTTAATGTTCTGTGTTGTAACAGAAGTATTATAGCGCATTTGGTATTGAAAATCAGTATCAATTTGCATTTTTTATTTCCATGATTTTTTTTAAAAAATTTTTCAAAAATGGAATAAAAATGTAGAAAAAATTGACGAAAACAGTTACACTTAAAATAGCATCAATAAAAATAGGGAGGGAACTTATGAATATGAATATAAAAGAAAATAATAAATATCGTTATACGGATACCGCGGAACGCAATATCAGAATGAACCGGTTCTATATTATCGCTTCTTCGCTTTTGGCGATCGTGTTCCTGTTTTATCTGTGGTTGAAACTGGTAATTCACAACATTGCGCCCATTGTTACATACGCAAATACCATTCTGATCGCCGTTTTCTGTGTGGTAAATGCCGTGACACACCTTCGAAATAAGGCGACACGACTATTAAAAGTCTTCGCTACCATCGAGATCGGCATTGAGTATCTGTTAGTCGGTTTACAGACAGATGCAAGTTTCATTCACTATGCGCTGATCGCCATTTTCATATTACAGATTCCTTATTATGAGAAAAAATCTCTGAAGAAAACCGCTTTGGGATTATTCGTGCTCTACCTGATCGTCATGATCGTTCAGGCTACGAAGGGAATCTACGGTCAGGATGTGAATGCCGTCTGCTCTACCCTGCTGGTATTCCTGATTGGAATCATTATTTTGGAAACCGGTAAGATTACTATATTATTTAACAATGATGCCATCGGTTCTTCCCGGGAAGAACATAACCATGTAAAAGAAGTACTGGATAATGTTCTGGACGTATCCCAGACCGTACATCAGGAAACCACCAAAACCACAGATCTTATGAACCAGCTGGTACAAACTACGGAATCTGTAGCCAACAGTATGCGGGAGATCTCCTCTGCCACCAATATGACTGCCACCAGCATCGAAGAACAGAGCCAGATGACCGGTACGATTCAGAATGCTATCGAGCAGACCGGTCATATCTCCGAGCAGATGGTGCAGATCGCCGAAGATTCTAACGAAAGCATCCGTAAGAACATGGCTGCTATGGAATCCTTAAAACAGCAGTCCGCCATGATCAAGGATACCAACCATTCCGTCACCGACGCCATGGCAAAATTACAGGAAAAGACAAAAGAGGTGGAAACTATCGCCGGAAGCATCATGGCAATCTCCGGTCAGACAAATCTTTTAGCCCTGAACGCTTCCATCGAAAGTGCCCGTGCCGGTGAAGCCGGACGCGGTTTCGCCGTTGTAGCACAGCAGATCCGTCAGCTCGCAGAGCAGACCAAGAGCTTTACCGAAGAGATCACCAAGATTACCAACGAGCTGAATGTCAATGCCAACATGGTAGTCAACACTATCAACGGTTCCATTGAAGCTACCGAACAGCAGGGCGAAAAGATCCTGGCCGCTTCCGAGACTTTCGAACAGCTGAACAAAAATATGGAAGCACTGGCTTCCCAGGTGGAAGAAGTAAATCACCACATTCTGGGATTGTCAGAATCCAATAATAAGATTATGGAAAACATCTCCCAGCTGTCCGCTGTAACCGAAGAAGTCACAGCTAATGCCGAACAGGTGCACACCATGAGCCAGAACAACCTGGATTGCGCAGAACAAGTAAAAACGGCAGTAGAACATATCCGCTCTACCACCGATGAGATGGGAACGCAGGAGGGTTAAACCTCCTGCGTTCTTTGATCTTACTTACCTAAACTTTAAAATCAAAACTGTTATTCCCACGGAAATCATCATAAGCCCAAGCAAAATGACCAGCGCAATAACCTTTGCATTTTTCTCCATAAATCGGATAGGTGTCCCATACTTTTCATCAATGTTTGCATCTCTTCGCTCATTCCTGATATTCTGCTCCCACTCCAAATCCTTCAGTTTCATATATTCGTCATAATGGCGTTTTTCCAGACGGTCTTCCTCTTCGCGTACCAATAATTCCAGGTTTTCTTTATAAGAAGCCCCACAATTACTACACCCCTTTTCGTCTGTGCTTTTTCCCCTTATCTTATTATCACAGTATTCACAGGTAAATTCATAATCACTTGCAGGTTTATAAACCGGAGGCTCGCCGATTTCAAAATTGTAGTATTTATGACGTATCAGCTTATATTTTTGAATTGCCTGCATTGTAGTACTTATATATTCCGTTTCCTGTGTAATGGCTTCTTCCTGGGATTTCATATACTCTAAATACCTTTGATGCATGGCCCGTTTCTTTAACTGATACTCCTTGTTCTTTCCAAAATTACCGCCACAGGTTGGACATTTTTCATCCGCATAAGATACCTTGGATCCGCAAAACTCACAGGTAAATTCAAAATTCTCCTGAAAATGATCCTTTTTGTAGGAAATGTACTTAACCGGTTTCAGGTCCTTACGTGCTCTAATGCCGGAAGAGAAAAACAAGTATATAAGTAATAACAGGCCAAAGGTAATTGCTATATTAAAAAATACTGTTGAAAACAAACTGAAAAATTCCATAATAATGTGTCATTCCTCTTTCGTATCAGTCATAATATTTTAAACACAATGTAGTTCTGAACATCATTCTGCCATGACAAAAATTAGCAACTTTATAGTTTTATTTCCAATTCAAGGCAATTCCATTCTTCCCCCATTACAGTATACTTTTCTATCTCATCTTGAGGTACCTCCTCAAAGCCTGTTGCCTTATAGCAATAATAAGCAGATTCATTATTCTCAAAAACTCCTAATGAAACTTTATTAGCACCATATATATCTTTGGCATATTTTAATCCTAATTTCAGCATATTTTTCCCATACCCCTGTCCGCGTTTTTCCGGATTAACAATTACAAAGCCAAACCGTAACTCCTCAAAGGATTCTCTCGGTCTTCTCATAGTAAAAAATCCTGCTATCTCATTATCATCAATAGCAGTAAATGCCATAAGATTACTTACCGTGTTGAACTGCTCCACAGAAATTGGATATTCCCCCAAAACTCCTGCTGTCCATTTATAAAAAGATTTCTCATCCTTTATCCATGACATAATTGTTTCCGCATCGTTTTTATTATAGGGTCTTAATCTTAACATACTACCGCACTCTCTCATTCGTTTATAATATTATTTATCATATCCTGCTTGCCATTCGTGTACGCCACCCTATCGTCTGCGTACTTACCTTCTAGTTTTTCCTTTAACTTCTGATATTGCAAAGCCACATCCCCACTCTGCCATAAATTCGTCAAGAAACGCTTGCATTACAGCCTGTCTGTGTTCTGCCATTTTCCTTCCCTCAGCCGTATTCATCATGTCTTTCTGCAAGAGCAACTTTTCATAGAAATGATTAATGCTTGTAGAATCTTGATTATTCCGATACTCTTCTTTGTTCATTCCCATTTTAGGTTTTATTTCCGGATCATAAATCTTTCTTCCCTTACTACCGCCATATGCGAACGTTCTGGCAATTCCAATAGCTCCTATAGCATCAAGTCGGTCTGCATCCTGCACACATTTTCCTTCTATAGTATCAGGTACGACTGAGTCAGTTCCTGCAAATGAAACCTCATCTATAATTTTGCATACCGCCTCTATCCTTTCACCCTCTATTGTATTAGTTGTCATAAAATCAACTGCATTTTTCTTGACAGTATAAGTATCCGGAGAAAGCTTAATATCGTCCACATCATGTAACAGAGCTGCCAACTGCACTGTTTTAACATCTGCATTTTCCTGTTTTGCGATTTTAGTAGCCAGTTCATATACTCGTATCGTATGATAATAGTCATGACCACTACTGTCTCCTGAAAATATACCTTTTATAAACTCTAGTTCATCATCCGTCATCTTTTCTCCTGATCCCCTCAAAGTAATATATTAATTTTTTCAAATTCATTAATATCCTACAAGTAGCGTCAAGCCAAAACCATTCTACTTTGTCAAAGTCTATTTGATTTCGCAATGTCCACTGTAACCGCTTCCCACATATGATATATTCGGTATTTTCTTAATTTTACGCTTTACTGTTGCAATGCCAATTCCCAATTTTTTTGCCATATCAGCTGTTGTTACTCGTGGATTTTCCTCTATCATTTTAATTTTTTCTTCTTGAGTATCATTTTGAGTATCATCTTGCGTGCCATTTTGCTTCAACTGTGTTGCATAACCAGCGCCATAATTCAGATTATACAAAGTCAGTGTAAAATCATCATTATCTGCCTCAAATACCGGCATCTTAGTCTCGTCAAATTCCACCTGTTCCTCATAGTCTGCCAATTCCTGAATACAATGTTGTAAGATCTATTTCCGGCATATCAACACCTCCATAACCTTCATTGCAAACTAATTTTATAAACAGAATTATTTGTACTTCCCTCTGCTTCTACATAACCTGTCCCAACCAATATTTTTAAATACCTTCTTACAGTTGCTGCTGATTTTCCGCTAACTTCTTCCGCCTCTTTCGGCGTTATTTCCCCTTTTTCTTCAATAATTTTAATTATTTTTTCCAACTTATAAAAATCGCTTGCTTTCAAAACTTCGCTCAAAACTTCGCTCAAACTTCGCTCATTTTTTTCATCAACTTCGTTCGTTTTTGATTGATTTAGATTCCTAGTAAACTCTTCATGTATAAACAGCCTCGTTATAAAATAACTTCTATCTTCATCCGTCTCAAATTCCGGTTTTGGAGAACCATTCGCCTCAAGCGCATCTAAAATTTTCTTAAATCCGGTGTTTCTCCCCTCTGTCAAATGCAATTCTTTTAAGAAATCCCCAATTCGACGATTTCTATAACGACGATTTGATACACGGAAGCTTTTTAACCCTTCAATTGTAACCGAGCGGTCAGGTCCAGGGAAGCTTACAATTTCAACTCTGTCATTTTCAACACGGACCTCGATTGGCTCACGCTCATCATATGCCCGGTGATAAACAGCGTTCGATAATGCTTCTTCCACCGCTGCATACGGAAAATTAAAGAAACGATCTGCTTCCGCTCTATCCGGATGTTTTACAACTTTTTCTGTAATAATCACATTTTTGATATACTGCAATGCATCCCGAAGTTGTTGATGAATTGGGCCTTTAAAAGTTTTCTCGATAATATCATTACCACCAAGTCCACTTGGGAACTGTACCACATCAATCTGGGTATACGGAAAGAACTTGTCCGGTTCCATACTAAAAAACATCAAACCCACATTTTTAGGTTTAGTGTATTCTGGCAAAGCACTAACAATATTCATATCTTGGCACACTTCAACAAAATCCCCCGTTTTTGCCTTCTCATACAAGGAGCTCTTTATCTCCTTCAGATAATTTTGAATAAGCGTAATATTTAAATCCGACATCTCCGCCTGATGATTTACACGATCATCAAAGGGAACTCTGTTTGCAAGATTAAATAAATCCTTTTCTTCATCATCTGATGGTTCTACTGTATTTGATGCCTTACGGATGTAATGGATTCTCTCCTTGTTATCCTTTTCCATAGTCTTCGGTGATGAATATGGTCTATTATCTCCGCCCGGACACCAGATAACAATAAACTGCTTATCCTGATAAGTTTCCTTACCAATAATCGGCATATAAGCAGGTCGAATAAGCTTACATTTTGCAAATATTTCCTTCTGATATTTATCAAGCTTTTCAGCTGGCACACCCTTTAGAGGATATACTGGGCGACCATTCTCTTCCTCCACACCTATAACAATATAACCACCACCCCAGTTGTCAAGGTCATTGGCAAATGCACAAATGGTTTTCAAGGAAGCTACCGGATCCCATGTTTCTTTAAATTCAATTCTTGCCCATTCGACAACTTCGCCGGATAGTAATGTTTTTATGTTTGTTGGAATTGCCATAATTGTCCCTTTCCTTCTGACCAAAATCTAATTTATCACATAAAGTATCTAAAATCATATGGTCTATCATAAACAACTAAATCTTGCTTAGCAACCCTCGATAATGTCTTAGCAAAATCTAACGTTACAGGCAAAATCTTATATAATCCATCCCCACTATTCCAGTTCATTTTTGTAAGCATTAAAATCTCATCTACTAATTCTTCTGCCGAAGATTTTCCCATAAATCTTTTTACCAATAATGGAGCTGGTATTCCTCTACTATTCTTGTAATAATTCAATTTTTTGCCAGCTAATTCATCATGTTGAACACTTCCATGTGTCCAAATTAGAAATGTATCTTTACCAAGTGGAATAACTGTTCCTCGTTGGATTGGAAAAGGTGTTGCAGTATCATTCTGAAATCTTATTGCCCTCCATGCCGAAAATTCTTGAATTTGCAATAGTTCAATATTATCCACTCCTGCAAGTCCTTTGGTTATGCCTTCCATTTCTTCCTTTGTGAAATGCGTTGTCTTATGTATTACAATTCGATTCAGTTTATGCAAAGGAACCGATTCATCATAAATTCTTTTCAAATTATTCATAAGACGACATGCATCTCCACTCCTCATATAGGGATTTCTCTGTATAATCTGAGGATCTTTTAACGGACGTAAGTACAATTCCATACCATTTCCTTCCGAATCAAACAACTGACTACAGCCGATGGAAATTTTTTCGTCATTTTTTATTGATTGTACATAACTTAATCCAATATATGCTGTATCATATCTTGTTATCCTAGGCTTCCACAGTTTTCCTATAGCCTTTGCATATATAGCAATAGAAAGTCCCCACATGATTTTCGCCATGTCATTCTTAGTATGCACTGATCTTTCTTCTATTATCTGTGTAACAATTCCTTTTCCTGCGCAATATATCTTCAGTGAATCATGCAAATCAAAATATACATTTTCGTTTTTAAACTCTCGCATTTTACTTAACTGATTTGGAATATAGATTACCAATACATCAAATTCATGCTTTTCTCTTTCCATTACATCAATATATTGGCAAATTCCATTAAAGAACTCTTGAGCAGATGTTTTTAGGGCTTCACTTAAAGAATATCCCATAAACCTTTTAGTATCATCACCATTTGGAATATCCAATCCACATTTAAACACATCATGAAATCCAATATACTCCGGCAAAAACGCCTTATCCTGCTTTAAAGTTGTTGCATGATGCCTATTTAGTTCATTTAAGTGTTCCCATATATCTTTTGCACATTCTCTAGGCGACAATACCGCTAATCGCACACTCCTATTAACATATGATTCTAATGGTCCATAATTAATTAATCCTTTTAACTGATTAACCGCAACGCAACCATCATTATCATAATCAAAAACAAGTTCTGTTTCCTTTGCCAAATAACATTTATCAATACTACCTGTTCCATAAAAGCGAATTCTTTGTGTATTAAATTCTATTATTGCATTTCCTAATTCAAAGATTAATTTCCCATTGTTTGATAGTTTTCTAATCCAGATATCAATCTTTTCATCCATTTGCTTATTATACAGTTTTGATATTTCATTATTTACGATACTTTGGTAGCTAAACCTGTCCAATTGGGATTCATCACTTTTTAATACATGTACTGTAGGTAATAAATTCATAATTACATTATCATCAACAAATGATAATGATATTTTAATTGCATCATAGACAAAACAATTATTTATTAATCGTCTGCTACTTCTATCAAAATATTTATTTTTCCCATATGCAATCAAGCCTATACTTATCAAGAATTTTTCTATGATTTCATAAAACATGCCAATAACATCAGAATTTTCCAATTTCATCATGTATGTAGGAATATCCATTTCCTCAATATTACTAATAATTTTATCTGCAAAAGCTTCTAATATTCCGTTCTTGCTACCTAATGCCCATACTTTTCCTTTATGCAAAATTGCAACACAAGAATCATTTATTGTTGCCCTTAATTCTTTCCAAGTACTAATGTTTGAACTAAATACATAACATTTTTTAGGGAATTGTATTGCATGCAAAGCATTGGTTATCGCAATTTCGGTATGCCTTCCTATTGAATTATATGTAATCTCTTGCTTCTTATCATTAGCTTTCCATAATTCATCTATATTAGAATTATTTAAATTCATTGCCACATATATACTATACATAAGGTCATCAAAATCTTCTATTTCAATCACGGCAGACTGTTCATTATCATTGCACGCATTCTCCATAAACTTTTGTGCCCGTTCACTAAGCTTACTATCTTTGGTCTTACACCAATAAACACCTTTCTTTATGTCGCCTTCCTTGATCAAGTCTTCCAATACCGACATAACAGAATTGTCATTGCCAGCGTATCCTATAACAATTAATCCGTTTTCTTTTATTGACGATTTCCATATGTCTGCAATTTCGTCTTCCAGATTTTGTAATTCAGATGTTGTGTTTTTCAATTTATCAAACAAATAGTCCCCATGCAGCTTTATGATATTAGGAAAACCCTCATTCAATGCAAAACCAACACTATTACTCACGGCAGATGATATTGTTTTGATTGAAAACCCCGGATTAATTGAATGAACACCAGCTTGAACTAAATTATCAAAGTTAGTCGTTGCAACCAAATCTATTTTTCCGTTGATTATCATCTCTCCCATACATAAATACCCTAACGATGGTTTTATGTCTCGCACTTTATCCCGAATATAATACTCTCTATCACTTCTTGATGGATAACATTTTTCAAAATAAAACGAATATTCTTCTGTTGACCACAATTTCGGATATCCATCTTTACCATCAAAATATGATTGTATCTCTTTCTGTACATTTTCCTTAGACAAATCACCATACAAACTTGTCCGAATCTTATTGGCTGTACAATACAATGTTCTTTTAAAATCCCATACCATTTGTCCACCTGATGGAATATTAGATGATACAGATGCTCCCGCTCCCAAGAGGAAAGACATACTTTTATCTGGCTTTATTTTAAAACTATTTACAAATGTGTTAACATCTATTGTTCTCATTCTTTCCTCCTGTTTCCAATTCAAATCATATAGTCACAACACAATATTATTTCACAATTTACCATAAGGTGTCGTCTCCTCTGCAACCATCATCACATTACCTTCTGGCATCTCATATTGATATATCTTCGCAGAAGCATTATTACCTTTTTCTACTGTTTCAAGAGAATACTCCTCAAAATTCTCCACCTGCTCCATAACTTTCTTAAATACTTCCGGGCTATATTGTGGTGGATAGCCATTCTTTACTAGGCAAATCTTTATTTCCAGTTTCAACTGGTCTCTTACATTTTGATTGTTAAGCCAATCAGCAAAGGAAGATTTTGTATCAATGATTTCCTTTACCTTTATTGCCAAGTTTTTGCACTTATCATTGATTACAATACCGTCAACCTCTTTATCCGTTCCATACTCAAAATTATATTGGTCACGCATAGAAATCAAAATATCATAAAATGCCTTTTCCTCAAAAGTAAGTCCTATTTTTCGGAAGCTTTCTCTATTTTCATCCATTGCTCTAAGTATAGCTAACGCCTGCTCTGTTGCAATTTTAATAATGTCTTCCGAAACTTGTTCCTGTGCCTCACCTGCTTCTTCCGCAGAAAGATGTTTACGTCTCTCATGGTATTCCGCAATAGTCTTTTCCAACATTTCCTGATACGTCTTTGCAGCTAATCTGTTAACCTTCCCATACTCCTTAATCTGTTTACGAAGCATTTTGACAAGAAGTTCCAATTTAGTTGCCGGCATTTTGACATCAGATAATTTTTCAAAATATTCCGGAGAAAAAATATCTTCTTCCTCTCCGCTTTCAAGAACACTTTCCACCTGATTATATTTTAATGCTTCTTCAACCATCTTTGAAACTGCACGATTCATCGTATCAGTATCTACTTCACTTGTTCCGCTCATCTTACGAACAAAACCTGCTATAGCCATAAAGCATTGTGCAAGTGCAGATTCTTCTTCCCCAAGATAACCGGAAGGCTGACAAATATCAAAAGCTGCCCTCATTCGTTTTACTGTCTTTAAAAAGTAGGTTTTGAAAGAAACTTTCTGAACACCTTTATTTCCTTCCGACTGTAATTCTTCTGTTGATACAAATACATATTCCGCTGCTTTTGCAAGGAGTCTGTATCGTTCTATAGGATCACATTCCGGATTTAAAAATGGTGATAAATCATAACCTGTGAACATGTTTTTCAACACTTCTAGTTCTTCTCTAAACACTGATGTAGCCTGCTCGACATCATCGGATGTCGGTGCAACAGATGTATCTCCTCCATATACCTTCATAGCTTCACGCATATTGTCGCGAATACCAATATAGTCGATAACCATACCATATTCTTTCCCCGGATATTTTCTGTTTACACGGCTTATTGTCTGTATCAGCAAATGCTTTTTGAGAGGTTTATCATTATATAAATATGTAAGGCAAGGAACATCAAAGCCCGTAATCCACATATCTACAACAATGACAATACTGAAATTTGATTTTTCCTGTTTAAAAGCAGCATCCAATTCTTCTGAACGCTTATCATTTTTAACTCCGCCAAGATAATCATACATATCTTTTTCATCATTACTGCCGACACTAGATACCATTGCCATAAATGGCATCGGTTTCAATTCTTTCAGTTCCTCTTCTGTTACAGAAACCCCATCCGGTGATTTCTTTTCCTCAAACCATTCCGGGTATTTATCCTTAAACTTCTGTAATAATGCATAAGCAATTTTTCTATTAGAACATACAACCATTGCTTTTTGTATTCTATCCGGATCACCTGCACAAGACGCAACATAATGGTTGTGGATATCTGTAGCAAGACGCTCAAGTCTGGAAGGCTCACCAAGAATTATTTCCATGGAGCTCATTGCTTTCTTACTTGCTTCGATATCCTCATATGTTGCACCATCATCTGCACATTTTTTATAATAATTCTCAATTTCTTTTACTTTTTTATTATCAAGCAATACCTTTGCAATACGCGGATGATACTTAATGGAAACAGTAAGTCCATCTGCAACTGCCTGATCCATTGTATATCGGTCAATTTCATCACCAAAGGTCTGATAAGTTTCCGCAATAGGCGTTCCGGTAAAACCGACGAAAGTAGCATGTGGAAATGCTTCCTTCAATACTTTTGCATATGGTTTTGAAACCATAGCTTTCATATTTTCATCGGTATCCTTACTAAACTGAATTTTCTTAGAATGTTCAAGCTGAGTTCTGTGAGCCTCATCTGAAAAACATATAATATTCTGCCTATCATTGATAAGCCCGATTTTGTCATCTTCCCTGTCGCAGAATTTCTGAATGGTACAAATATAAAAACCGCCACTTTGTCTTGCACCAAGTTCCTGCCTCAACTGTGCTCTGTTTTTTACAACAGATACTTCACCCAGATTAAGAAACTCTTTACTCTTTGTAAAAAGTTTTGAACCTTGTTTTTGCAGTTCATCTCTGTCAACAATTAATATAATTGTTGGTGAACCGATTTCCGGAATATCCGTACAACGAAGTGCAAGCTGACGTGCAAGAAAAGCCATCGTATATGTTTTTCCACATCCAGTTGCACCAAAGTATGTTCCACCTTTACCACTTTTTTCAACTACCGATTTGATAATACTATGTTTGAGTAATCTTGCAGCAAAAAACTGAGGATATCTGCATACAATTTCTCGCTCATCACTATCATAAATACTATCCTGAAAATAAATATAATCTCTGAAAATCTCCAAGAATCGCTCTGGTGAATAAACACCCTTTATCATAGTTTCTGTTTCTGCAAAAGGCAACGTAGATACCACATCACCATCATTTACTCTACGCCAAGCATAAAAATGCTCGTAAGGTGTACGCACTGTACCTAATCTTGTTTTCACACCATCTGAAATGCAAGCCAAAGGGCAATAGTGTAAAAGATGTGGAATATCCCTCCAGTAGCGAATATTAATTTGCTCCCAAGCATCGTAAATAGTCGCATTCGCATCAGCAGGATTTTTAAGCTCAATAACGCATAGTGGCATACCATTTACAAACAAAAGCACATCCGGTCTACGATTTTCTTTTTGACCATTGTTTGTATATTCTACCGTAAACTGATTCACTACACGGAAGATATTCTTATCCCAATTGTCAAAATCAATAAGTGGTATCATTCTTGGTAGCCCATCCTGCGGTGTAAACTGAACACCATTTACCATCCAGCCATATACTTTGTGCAAAGTGGCAAAATCACTTTCCGCACCTACAAGACGAACATTATCATATATCTGCGTCACCTCGTCTTCTGTCAAATCCGGGTTGGTGTCTGCTATAAACTTCTTGAAATCATCAGCAATCAGTACATCTCTTTTTGTGACACGAGAGATATTATTGCCAGAAGAATACTTCCAACCTTCCGCTTCTAAAAAACCAATGAAAGCATATTCATATTCTGATTCACAATAATGACCATTGTATTCTTTTAATCTTGCCATAGACTATGCCTCCTTTGCGTGTCTAGCCTCTTCTATTGAGCCTTTAATAAGAATTGGACAAATATCTTTTATTTGTGCTTTGAGTTTTTCGTTAATATCTCTACGAGTATTATAAGCCTCAAAAATATTTACAATATCCTGTTGAATTTCAATGTTTGGAATTGGAATTAAAACATTTTTCATTTCTTCCCAATCAAACGTTTCCCGCGCACTTCCCCATGAATTAAATCGAGAATATCTATTAAACTCACTTCTTTCAAACAGCATAGATAAATATGCAGGCAATAACGTATTTGTGTCATCTACTTTGAACACAATATACGACGAGGAACATATATATGCTTCATCACTATTGTTTCTAGCAAGCGATATTTTCTCTCCATTTCTTGAAGTGACTGTAACATATGCAAATTCATCTGGCTTTACAACTGCGTATGGTTTCAGAGATACTCCTTCCATGTTTGCCTTTGTGTATATGAATCTTTTTTCAATGGATATACCGCGTACAGCGTCTAAACCATACTCTAAATCATCATTTTTCTCGTCACAAAGAGAGATATAATTTCCTAACTTCTTATGTGGTAGCTCTTTTCTAAGTTCTTCAATATACGCATCACAACCAAGTTTTAAATTATCCAAGCCACTCTCATAACTTTTCTGATTTTCAAGCATAGCATTATAAACATCTACATATTTTTGCTGAATGTCGATATTAGGTAATTCAATATCTATGTCGCACATATCTTCCCAATTAAATGTTTCTCTTGCAGACCCCCAAGAATTAAATCGAGAAAAACGATCGAATTCAGGCCTGTTAAAATACATGAATAGATAGTCTGGCAAAAGCAACTCTATTCTTTTAACCTTAAAAACTACATATGATGAAGAAACAATATACGTACTGTCACTAATGTTGTGAGCAAGCGTAATCTTTTCTCCATTTCTTGATGTTACGGTCACATAAACAAAATCATCTGGTTGAACGAGATAATAAGGCTTTAAAGATACACCTTCCATATTAGCTTTTGTTTCTATGAATTCTTTTTGGATAGAGATACCTTTTACATCTTTAACTCCATATTTTAAATTATCATTCCTTGTTTCGCATAATTCAATTAATTCCCCAAGTTTATATTTAGTCAATCCCATAACCAATCCCTCTAAATGCTTCCTCCAGCATCTGCTGGGATTTCTTTTCTTGTTTCATAACCTCTTTCATTTCCGATTGAATACGAGCCATTTCTTTTTCATAATCAATTTCTAAATCATGGTCAATAAACTCAATGTATTTGCTTGGCGTAAGAGCCCAGCCTTTATTTTCAATTTCATTAATGTCCACACTACGGTAAAGTTCTGGTATCTCATAGTCTGCTTCATCAGTGCCCTCACATTGCCATGTGTGATAAATATCTGCTGCCTTCTCAATTTGTTCTGTATTCAAACGAACTTTCTTTTTACTCTCACCCTTAACAGCATTTTCTATCCATTGGCGTAAATCCATAAAGAGTATCTCCTGCTCGCGATTTCGGAGATTTCTTCCATGGTATTTTCCACCTTTTTTATTCTGATTCAGAATCCAAAGAGTAACACTGATATCTGTAGTAATAAACAATTCTCTTGGAAGAACGATAATAGCTTCTACCTTGTCCTTCTTAATCAGTTCCTTACGTATTTCCAATGTATCACTATCATTCAACGCACCATTCGCAAGAAGGAATCCCGCTACTCCGTCAGTTTTCTTCAAATGCGAAAGTATATGCAAAATCCAGGCATAATTTGCGTTGCTTTCAGGTGGCGTTTGATAATCAGACCAACGAGGATCATTTTTCAAATTGTCATTATACCAGCCTTTCAGATTAAAAGGTGGATTTGCCATAATGTAGTTAAAGTGCAACCCCTTATGTAAATCATGCGTAAAGGATGAATCTGCTTCTTCTCCTAGATTATGGCTTATTCCACGCAAAGCCAAATTCATTTTCGCAAGGCGATGTGTAGCCGGTTCTTTTTCCTGACCATATACATTGATACCATTTAAGTTTCCCTGCTTTGACTTTACAAGTTCAGCACTCTGAATAAACATTCCTCCTGAACCACAGCAAGGATCATATAAGGTGCCATCATAAGGCTCAATCATCGTTGCAATAAGTTGAACTACGTCATGAGGTGTATAAAATTCGCCTTCCTCCTTTGTTGCATTCACCGCAAACTCCTTAAGGAAGTATTCGTATACACGACCAATAAGGTCTTTTTCCTCTCCAAATGTTTTATGACTGATTTTGTTCACTTCATCAACAATTTTCTTTATATCATTAGCTGCCAGATTACGTGCTGTAAATGTTCCTTTAACAAAACAGCCTTTCAACTGTGGATCTTCCTCCTCAAGTCTTTGCAAAGCTGTATCAAGTGCAACATTAAGCTGTGGTGCCGGTGTACTGATAATAGTCGACCATCTTGCTTCTGGTGGTAAATTATATGTACCATCTGCAAAAGTAGCATCATCAAAGAATGCTGCTCTAATGTTCTCATCTTCCGGATCTAATCCCTGCTCTTTAAGTGTTTGTTTTAGATTTTCAATTCCATCCTCATACTTTTCGCCGATAAACCTCAAGAACACTAGCGTAAGCATCATATCTCTTTTTTCAAAGAATGAGCCGGAATTACGTGCCGCACGCAAATAATCTCTACAATTGAATAAAATGTTATCTATGTTCAATGCCTTTTCAGTTGTTTTCTTCTTAGCCATATTACTTTTCTTTCCTTTCCTCGTCTGGAACAAATTCCATGATGTCCTGTATCTCACAATGCAATACTTTACATACTTTTTCCAAAACTTGTGTACTTACATGTTCATTCTTCCCTAGTTTTGCCAGTGCATTTGTTGTAATTCCTGCCTGGTCTCTAAGGTCAACTTTCATCATATTTTCATCTATTAATTTCTTCCATAATTTGTTGTATCTGATTGCCATTATTAATCCCTTTCGTATCATTACAACTATTTATCATTTCTTTTTCATTATATCATCAAATCCAGTTTACTTCAATCTGAAATTGATTTTTTCAATCTCTTAAATACATATAAAGAACTGATATTATTAGTCAATAAAGTACCTGTCCATCTTGTCAATAATTTTTCTTACCTACTCCTATTCCAACGTTTTTCATTGTTGTAATAATTCACATTAAGCTCTTTTAACACCAATGAATGCAGTTTCATATCCCCTTCAAAATCATCAACAGAAAATTGGAATAGCTCTGCTTTCACCCTTACTGGCACATTATCATATCTGCCATAATCATTACTAATAACGGTTAATTTGGATACAGAACTCCAGGATGCACTATCAGAAGAAATGAAAAAATGGTCTGCTTTTATTCCTTTTTCAATGGCAACAGACCATACAAGTGACGAATAGATAAAAAGAAGACCTCACCGAAATTCCTCTCCAGTTTGGAAAAGAAAATCAGTAAGGTCTTCTTTCATATTGTAATTTACATTATTTTTTGCTTAACACTTTTGCGTTAGATTGTGTTGCCAAATTGTTGCCAAAGCTTAACCTTTTTGTTTGGAACGGTTGTAAATAATGGCTTATTTTTCACAAAAGGTTATTCAAACTCCTTGCAATTATAACATAATTGTTAAATATTTCTTGTTTTTTTACGGATTTATTTCTTCATAATATCCAAATTCCACACCTTATTTACAGTTTTACCATAAACAGGTATCATACAGGTATCACGAATATACTATCCTTGTTTCATATCAACATCTGACACCTTAGAATAAAAATTGTTAATGTAATTATTGATTATCGGTGTATCTATCGCTATCTGTTTTTCTACATCAGTAAAAGTCATCTCATTCCCAACTATTCCATTTTCTTCAAGGAGTAATGCCCAATCTAATATTTTATTTCTAACAGTACTCATAATTCTATATAACTCACTTTTTGAAACAAAAAACGCATATTTTGTTGGCATAAAATCTGTACTGTTATTAAAAAATTCTGTCATTGCCCCATTTACCGAAAAAGCGACTCTATCTTCGCTAGAATTGTATACATCTAAAAGAGAAGATATTGAGTTTGGAATGGGCATTCTTGAAGCTATATCTGCCACTTTTGCAGGTAATATCATTGGAATCCAACCATGATATGGATTCCATGCTTTTATTTCTCCTGTAATATTTCGATATTCTGGAATCTCCTTTTTATAGCCATTTTGCTCTTGATTAAGCCATTCTTCAAATTCTTTTAATTTTAATTTTTTAGCAACAAGATATGCTTTTCGTATCAATGATTCAATAGAGATTTTTTCATCTAATGCTTCTCTTTGAAGTTCAATGACTATACCACCCATATATGCCTCCTACACTCTACTCAAAAGAGTAACAATACCAGAAGCAATTAAACTACCTGCCACACCTATGGACAAGTTTTTAATATCATTTAGCAAAGCCTTTATTCTACTGGGATTTTCTTCCTTTTGCACCAAATCCTCTATTTCGTCGATTTTATTTCGCATTTCCAAAGCATTTTCTCCATACTCATCATCCAAAAAAGAATCATATTTTTTTATCTTTTGAATGATTTCAGCCACTTCAGCATAATCAAACCCTTGATTAACTGATTGAGATTGTGAAGAATTAACCGTACCTTGTTGAATTTGTACGCCGGTAACTTCTCCATAAAAATTATTGGTATTATTCGTAATTCTTTGATTTTCTTTCATTTGAATCTCTTTCTCCTTAAAATACTCAATTCCATCTATAGTCAATATAACCTGCACCTCGCCAGAAATAAATACTGTACTATTACTGCTAATACAATTATGTAGTTTCAAATCATCCATTATATTTCCAACATTAAATTCAATGTTTGGAATTTCACTAAACATATCTAATGTACAAGTGACAATATTACTCCCATTTTCTTCTCTTTTTTCCAATACTATTTTCAAAAATTTCTCACTATCTTTACGCAATCCTACGCCTTCCCTCACTATCGTCCTCTTTTTCATTTCTTGTTCTAATTCTTTCTGTAATTTTTTAATACCATTTTTATTCAGCTTTACTGATATAGACATTATGAAAACACCATTTAACCTTTCTGATCCTATTTCTACATGGTGCTAGCACCATGTAATTATATCCACCAAGGAAATGTGCAATCGCTCCTGTTACGCAACCAAAATCCAATTTGAACGGTAAAGGTATAAAGTATCGCCCATATCATTTCGGCACTTCCAAGCCCTTATAAAACAAGCGTTTCAAACCCTCTAAAGCGTAACAACAAAGTCTACGCAATTTGATAAAGGAACGCCGGGGCAGGCGTTACCTGCCCCTATGCTTCTCTTTCCTTTTCTGCTGTTTCAGTTCAAACTGCCGCTGTTTCTCTGCTTCCCGTTGTTCCCGGCTCACAGCTTTACGTTCAGTTTTCAACTGCTCCTGCTGTAATTTCAAAGCCTATTGCGACTTCGTTCCTATCCCGGTATTCTGTACCTGTTTCCGCACTTCTCTCTGTACCCGTTTCGGATTGCGACCAGCTTCTTTTACATCAGTTGCCACAGCCGGACTAAATTTCAGTCGATAGTAATTTCTCAAAACAAAATCGTATACCTCATAATCTTTCGGCTCCGCCCCGAACGTAACCTTGCATACAGATAATTTCCCCTCCGATATGCGTTCAAACACACCTATCCAGAATGGTTCCTCAAAAAATACTGTCAATCTGCCTGATACTTTGTCCATGACAATTCCTCCTTAAAAATTGTACTGAACAAAGAACGGACGACCCAAGGAGGGAGGGCTACTTACACCAAAACGGTGCGGCCGGACTACCTACCGGCTCTATAAGAGATGTTATCCCTTACGTTGTGTTTTTATCTCTGCTCTTTGATTTTAGCATATTATCAGCAATTTTGCCACAAGAAATAAGGGACACAGACACCGCCATGCCTCAATTTCCTACCGTTCCAATGCTCTCTCAATTTTCTGTTTTTGTCCTTTCAAATCGTTCTGCCTCTCATACAAGCTGTCACGTTCTTTACAGAGTGATTTCATGCGCTCCAACTGCGCCCGCACTCCCTCCCGGCAATCCGGCTCAATCCGCTTATATTCTCCGGTCAGACTGCGTATCTCATTATTATTTGATTTTATCTGCTCCGACACGCATATCCAGTCAATCAGATTGCGTACTTCTATATCTGTATCATACAAATCTGTTTCTGAAAGGATTTTCGCACACAGCCGAATCATAACTTTTTTCTCCATATCTGTCATTCTATCAATCCTCCTATCTGCTCATATCAAACACACGTTTCGGACGTTTATTTGCCTTTTCTGCCCATTCCAGAGCCTTAGACCGCTCAACTATCGACTGCACCTGTTCTCTGCCGAAATAGCGTTCCAAACGCCCCAAATCCGCCGCTTTCTCCTGCAATCGGTCAATAATGTCGCTCTGCTCCATGACCTTATCTGTCAAGCGACTGATCTGCTGCTCCTGCCGGGTAACTTTTTCTTTTAGTTTCTTCCCCTGTTCTGCAAGCTGGACGCATTTAATTGTCAGTGCTTTTATCGTTTCTTTCAATTTCTCCACAAGCGGAAATGCTTTTTTATCCTTATAAGCCTTTGCAGACATCAACGCCGCCGGTTCCGGCAACTGCCACTTCTCGTCCTCGTCATAGGCGTGTATGTGCCGTTCCATGACCGCCTTAGACTGAACGATTTTCTCAATCTCCTGTTGTAATCTTTTCTGTTGCTTCTCTAATTTCTCATTGTCAGATAACAGCTTTTCCTTATCCTCTGCCAACGCTGCCGCCTGCTCTTTCAGCAAATCACTTGTTTCCGAAAGTTCCGATACTTCCTGCCGGATTGCTTCGCCCTTCTGCCGTATCTGCTCTGTTTCCTGCACTGCTTTTCTATGCTGAATCTGAATATCTGATAATCGCTCTTTTCCGTCAGAAATAGATTGCTCCAATTCTGCGACTTCCTTTGCCCGCTCCTTTTTCTCAAAGTCCAAAACAGATAAATGCTTTTCATGTGTGCCTTTCTTCTCCCACTCAATCCCATGTTCCAGCATGACGGCGGCAAGCTGTTCTTTCTCATAAGCCACCCACTGATTTAATTCCGTTTCCCGCCTTGTACCGCCTTTAAATCCGAGAGCAGATAACGCCTGTTTCAAAGAAACTCTTGTATCAAGTCCCCGCTTGCTTCCTGTCGTATACGGTACAAAATCTATATGCAAGTGGGGCGTTGCTTCGTCCATATGAAGATAGGCACTAAATACTCTTAACGTAGGATTTCGCCGCTGGAAATCCCACATATATTTATCCAGCACCTTTGCCGCAAGCTGTCCGTTCTCTGTCTTTGCTCCCATATTGTCCTTATCCCCAATTTGCAGAATAATTTCATGGAATGGCTTTTCCTGCTTGCCTGAACGGATTTTCTCATAATAATCGTCAATCCGGCGGTCACTTCTGGTTTGCTTCTCATTGTACCGGGCGAGTGCTTCATCAAATAATTCGTGATATACGTCCTTAACATTTTCATTGCAATATTCCACGTTTAGATAACTTCGCTCCGGGTCAGTATTTTTTGCATGGAATTTTCTGCTGTTATGATTGACAGAGCCTTTTCCTGTCATAAAACTAATTGTTCGCTTCAATCAATATCCTTTCTCCCTGTCCGGGTAATCAACGCCGGATACGGCGCATAGCCTTTGTTACTTTCTGCGAAAGTAACGCAAAAGCACTTTTGACAGGCTTCGCTCTATCAAAAGCTGCCTTTGCGCTCTGCCGAGAGCTTTTCCGTCCTACGGACGGGGTAGCTGTTCCAGCCGCTTTGCTTCCACCGCCACAGCTTTTCGGATAGCCGAAAGCACATTTTCTATCGTATATTCGTCCCATCCGGCAAGCCATATCAGCATCCGCATTTCTGCCGCAATCAATTCTATATCTCCGAATATTTCATTGAGTTCGGCAATCCTCCGGGCTTCACTCTCGTAAAAATATTTGTTCACATTCCGGGTTCCCCATTCTGGCTGTCGTATCATAATCGCCCTCCTTTTCAAGACCGCAACAATGCAAGGTCTATATCTTTTGCAACCTTACAGACACAAGCCCGTAAATTCCATATGCTCTGCATTGTTGCGCTGTTGCCTTACTCCGGTCTGATTTTATCCAACTCCCAATACCACGAATTGTTTATCCGCTTTGCTCTGATACTCAATTCTTTTTTCGCATTTTCAAGCGTCCGTCTGGATATACCCTGTTCCTCTGCAAGATTGAAAATCTCATTGCTCTGCATGGCATTGTTTGTTTCTGCCACTTCCCGGAGCAGACGCTTCGCCTGTTCCAGCTTATTCGCTTTCGGAGCGATACCGCCCAACACTTCATCAGCGGTAATCTCATAATCTCCGAGCCAGTGAAAACCGTCCTCCGACAACTCAAAGGCTTTCGGGTGCCCAAACGCCGCCAGATTGTTTTTTATCTGGACTACCGCCCTTATATTCGCTTCGCCCTCCACTCTGCCGACCAGCAGGACGCTCCTTGCCACCGCAAAGAAATCAATGGAACCCATGCCCCGATATGCTGCCTTATTTCCTGCCGCTTTATTCATGTGTCCGACAAGCACAATGGCGCATTGGTATTTCTCCGCCAGAGCCGCCAGCTTCTTTGTCATATCCCTCGCTTCATTTGCCCGGTTCATATCCATACCTCCGCCCAGATACGCCTGTATCGGGTCTAAAATCAGCAGTTTCGCTTTCGTCCTTATAACCGCTTCTTCCAGACGTTCATCTATCATAGAAAGTGATTTTATACTTTCGTCAATGACGGAAATATTTTCGCATTCTGCGCCTGCCGCTTCCAGACGGGGCTTGACCGTATCCGCAAGCCCGTCCTCCGCACTCTGATAAATCACATTCAATGGCTCTGTCAGCTTCATTTCGCTGTCCAGACCTTCGCCTTTTGACAGCTTCGCCGCTATGTTCAGCACAAGCGTTGTCTTACCGTCCCCCGGATCGCCTTGCACAATCGTCAGCTTTCCATAAGGGATAAACGGAAACCACAGCCACGCCACCTCCTGCGACTGTATCTCCGACATTTTAATCATCTGTAATTCTGTTCTCATTTCTGCCATAATGTCCTCCGTTTTTGAAAAATCTCATTGCCGCCGGAAGAAACCTCTGCTATACTTGAATTGTGATTGTTGATAACAGAGGTTTTCCAGTTATCACAGCCCTAACAGTTGCCGCTGTCGGGGCTTTTTTCTTCGTCTTGCCACAGATACCTTGCACCATCCAACATCCAGAGAATTGCTTTCAGCATATCTTCATAGGCTTCCTGCAACTCTCTGATTTCTTCGGAAGTAATCTCCGGCTCTTTGCTATCAATTTGTTCTGCCAACTCCACCAGACGATTTTCCATTTGCTGCAATCGTTCTACAATCTGATAGACTGTTTCTTTCTTGCCTACCACGCACACTCGGTTATAAATGCAGGAACGGACAAAATAATCTTTTTTCTTCATACCGCTTGCGAAAATCTTTGCTTCGATTTCTTCCCGTTCTCTGGGAGAGATACGAAAACTGATTGTTGGATATTTGTGTGTACCGCTCATTCCTCTGCGCCCTCCTTAAATTCCTCGTTCAGCAATTTTGCCATTTGTGTCTGTTCCGTCGGGAACATATGAGCATAGCGATAAGTAATATCCACGCTTTCATGCCCCACCCTGTTTCCGATTGATACCGCCGAAAATCCCATGCTGATAAGCAGCGATACATGAGAATGTCTCAAATCATGGATTCTAATGCGTTTCACTCCCGCTTTTTCCGCCCCTCTTGTCATTTCATGGTGCAGAAAGCTTTTTGTCAGATGAAAGATACGGTCAGTGGGAAGAATCCCGTACAATCTGCCGATATAATCTTTCAGTTCTTCACATAAGAAATCCGGCATACTTACATTTCGTTTGCTTTTCGGAGTCTTTGGGTCTGTAATTACATCTTTACCCTCCAATCGCTGATAAGATTTTGTTACCCGAATGACTTTGTTATCAAAATCAATATCCTGCGGCGTGAGAGCTAACAGTTCGCCCACCCGTAATCCGCACCAATACAGTATCTGAAACGCATGATAGGAATATGGTTTGTCCTTTACCGCTTCAATGAATTTCAGATATTCCTCTTTTGTCCAGAACAGCATTTCCTCCGCTTTTCCCTTTCCCAGCGGCCCCGCCTTTACAACAGGATTGCTTTTCAGTTCATAGAACCGTACCGCATGATTAAACAGTGCGCTCAATTCTGATTGCAGAGTTTTCAAATAAGTCGGAGCATAGGGCTTTCCTTTTTCATCACGATAGGAAATCTGTTCATTCTGCCACTGGATAATATCTTTCGGACGAATATCACGCATTTTCTTATCCCTGAAATAGGGCAGTAGCTTTGTCCTCAAGATATGCTCTTTCGTCAGCCAGGTATTGTGTTTCAGTTTCGGCTTCATATCTCTTGTGTATGCCTGAACAAATTCCTCAAAAGTCATATCCAAGTCAGCCGCTTCTTTCATACGGAAATGCCGTTCCCACTCTGTTGCTTCCCGTTTGGTCTTAAATCCCCTCTTAACTTTCCGGCAATTCTTACCAGTCCAGTCATAATAGTGAAAGGACACATACCATGTTCCCCGCTGTTCGTCTTTGTACGCCGCCATAATCTCACTCCTTTCCTAATTTGCCTGTGCCATGCCGTAAAATTTTTCTTCATAGTATTTTCTGCTCACTCGTCCGGCGATTGTGATAAAACCTTTTGCTTCCAGTTCTTCGTTCATCTGTCGCACCAGCTTATAAGCAAATGGTTTGGAAATGCCTAAGTCCTGCGCCACTTCTCCGGCTGTTACAAATAAATCATTTTTCAAATACACGTCCTCCTTTTGGATTTTTAACTTTTTTGTTAAGTTCTGCATTTTCAGTATACTTAACATTTCTGCTATTGTCAATAGCTTTTTTGTTAAGTTTATCTTTTTTATTAAATTTAGCATTTCTGATAAGTTTTTGTTGCCGTATTATTTTAGGTATGCTACAATGTAGGAAACGGGATAACTATTTTCACAGGAGGGCTTTATGGAATACACGATACGAGAAATGACGGTAATGGAATATCCTCTATTGAATGAATTTCTATACGAAGCTATTTTTATTCCAGACGGTATAAAGCCGCCACCGAAAAATATTATCGCTTCTCCCGAATTACAGATTTATGTTGACCGCTTCGGGGCATCAAAAGCTGATTTCGCATTAGTCGCAGAAGTTGAGCAAAAAATCGTTGGTGCTGTCTGGGTACGCATTATACACGATTACGGACATATTGATGATGAAACGCCCTCCCTTGCCATCTCTCTATACAAAGAATACCGGGGACAGGGGATAGGAACCGATATGATGAGAGAAATGCTATCTTTGTTGAAAACACATGGTTATAAACGTGTTTCACTTTCCGTTCAAAAGGCTAATTATGCGGCTGAAATGTATCGAAAAATCGGTTTTGATATTGTACGGGAAAACAAAGAAGAATGGATTATGGTGTGTAATTTGTAAAGTTTAAGGAAAGGACACAAAATTATGATACTGGGAGAACGAATTAAGAGAATCCGCACATTTCGGGGATTAACACAACGGGAACTAGGCTTGAAGCTGGGATATGAGGAACGCAACGCTGATGTTCGTGTAGCACAATATGAATCCGGTTATCGTGTTCCCAAAAAAGATACTCTCATGGAAATTGCCAGGATTTTGAATGTCAACTATATCAATTTTATTACCGAAGCCCCCGGCTGCGCCGAGGACATTATGCAAACTTTTTTCTGGCTTGACGAGAACAACCGCAATACCTTTCATCTGTTCCAGCTTGTCCGCAATCCCGGAAAGTGCAACGTTTCTGATGATAAGTCTGTTCGCTATAATGATAGTGACGAATGGCCTGCTCATGCCCCTGTCGGTATGTGGATTGATTACGGTCTGGTAAATGAATTTCTGCGTGAATGGTGTTTGCGGAAAGAACAGCTAAAAAGCGGAGAGATTTCAGAGGACGAATATTTTGAATGGAAAATCAACTGGCCTGCTACCAGTAGTAATGTTGATGAAAAAGGAAATGACAAGAAAAATAATAGCTATCAGTGGAGAAGCACATAGTTTTTCCTCTGAAATTGCATATAATATAATAATAAAAGAATGGAGTGATTATATGAAAAAAACTACTGCTAAAATTATTCAAATCAGTGATATTATTCAATGGAATGAAAAAAATGAAATTGAGTTATCCCCAAAATATCAGCGAAATAGTGTATGGAACGAAAAGGCTAAAGCATACTTAATTGATACTATAATTCGTGGTTTACCTATTCCCCCTATCTTTCTTCGACAAAAGACAGATATTACTACAAAATCAACAACTCGTGAAATTATTGATGGTCAGCAACGAATCAGGGCAATCTTAGAATTTATTGTAAATGAAAGTTTTTCTATCAAAAAAGCTCATAATAAAATGTACGGCGGAAAAAAATATTCCGAATTAGACGAAGATGCTCAAGAAGCTATGCTAGAATACGAAATACTAGCAGAGGTTGTTACGGAAAAAGATGAAAGTTGTATTTACGATATGTTTGCACGTTTAAATTCTAATAATTATGTGCTAAACCGACAAGAGATTAGAAATTCAAAATATTGGGGAGATTTTAAAGTCTTTATATACCGTCTTGCATCTCAATACAGAGATTTTTTCTTAGATAATAAATTATTAAGCGATAATGATTGTGCTCGAATGCGCGATGCTGAACTAATTACTTCCATGATTATCGTTCTAAAAGAGGGAATTGTAAGTGAATCCCCTACTTTTGTTGACGGTATATATGCAAAATACGATAAGGACTTTGATGATATAGATATTATTGAAAATCATTTTAACTCCGTAATGGAAATTTTATTAAGTATCTATCAGTATTTAAACGGTAATGTAGGATGTTTTGAAAACAAAAATTACTTTTTCACACTTTATTGTACTATTTTAAATCAAATGTATGGAATTGTTTCTTTGGATTTACCAAGATTTACAGTATTTAACCAGACATCTATCAAAGGGAATCTACCCCTTTTAATAGATACCCTAATTCAATTTATACATGATTATGATAGTAATATTGCAGACAAAGACAATACTCATGGATTATATTATGAGTTTTCAGAATTTGCGAAACACCACAAGCAAAGAACCACTAGTAAAGCAGAAAGATTAAACCGCATTACCTTCTTGAATTCAAATGTAGGAAGTATAATCGATGACAACAACTGAAATTAGAAATACTATTACAACATGGAGTAACTGGGCTAGTGATCCTCATATACAACGATATGATATAGCCTTATTAAAAATATGGATACAATTTGAACGATTTATATCGGAGTTGATAATCACTTATTCTACAGGGCACTCCTCTGAAAAAGGCTATCTGCCAACACTAAAAATACAATTTCAAGATGAAGAGCAATTCAACGCATTCATGAGAGAAGGCAACAAAAAGTATGTTGAATATTTATCTAAAATAGAAAAACTTTCAAAACATATTTTTGTCAATGACCCCTTTGATGTTATTTTTCTTGATGTAACCAATAAAAATGCCTATGAGCAATTAAAAGCATTACGCAATTATATTGCACACGAAAGCGGCGAAGCAAAATCAAAATTAATTAATTTATGTTTTAGTGGGAATACAAATAATTTTTTAGAGCCTAACGACTTTTTAATCGCAAGAGAACAGTCAACAAGAAACACCTACTATACATACTATATCACTATCATTCAAAATATTGTAGATTTATTAGTTGACCCACCTGCGTAAAACAGGTATCAAAAAGGTATCACGCCACATACTAAGAGCCGGAAAGTCCGCTGTTTATGCGGCTTCCCGGCTCTCTGTTTACTATTCAAACTCAATCGTTCCGGGCGGCTTACTGGTAATATCATACATTACCCGATTCACATGGCTCACCTCATTGATGATCCTGCTGGTCACCTTCTGTAATACTTCATAAGGGATCTGTGCGCTCTCTGCGGTCATGAAGTCGATGGTCTTCACGGCTCTCAGTGCGATGGCGTAATCATAGGTTCTCTCATCACCCATAACGCCTACGGATCTCATATTGGTCAGGGCTGCGAAGTACTGGTTGATCTCGCGGTCCAGACCTGCGTTAGCGATCTCCTCGCGGTAGATGGCATCTGCATCCTGTACGATCTTGACCTTCTCAGCGGTCACTTCGCCGATGATACGGATACCCAGTCCGGGACCGGGGAACGGCTGACGGAATACCAGATGCTCGGGAATGCCAAGCTCCAGTCCTACCTTACGGACCTCATCCTTGAACAGATTGCGCAGAGGCTCGATAATCTCCTTGAAATCTACATAGTCAGGCAGACCGCCTACATTGTGGTGGGACTTGATCACTGCGGATTCACCGCCCAGTCCGCTCTCTACCACATCGGGATAGATGGTTCCCTGTACCAGGAAGTCCACAGCACCGATCTTCTTCGCCTCTTCCTCGAATACACGGATGAACTCTTCGCCGATGATCTTTCTCTTATGCTCCGGCTCGGATACACCTGCCAGCTTGCTGTAGAAACGCTCCTGCGCATTCACACGTATGAAGTGCAGATCGTAATTGCCGTTGGGACCGAAGACTGCTTCTACCTCATCGCCTTCATTCTTACGGAGCAGGCCGTGATCTACGAAGACACAGGTCAGCTGCTCGCCGACTGCCTTGGATAACAGTACTGCTGCCACGGAGGAATCCACGCCGCCGGACAATGCACAGAGGACTTTACCATTACCAACCTTCTCACGAATTGCCTTAATAGACTCTTCCACGAAGGAATCCATCTTCCAGTCACCGCAACATCCGCAGATATTACGTACGAAATTATACAGCATCTTGGAGCCTTCCACCGTGTGGAGTACTTCCGGATGGAACTGGATCGCATACAGTCCGCGCTCTACACACTCTGCTGCTGCCACAGGGCAGTTTGCAGTGGTAGCTACGGCACGGAAACCGGGTGCCAGTTTCGAAATATAGTCGAAATGGCTCATCCAGCAGATCGTATTCTCGGATACATCGGAAAACAGCTTGGAACTGCGGTCTACCTTCACCTCAGTCTTGCCATATTCCCGAACGGCTGCACGTTCTACCTTACCACCCAACACATGGGTCATCAGCTGTGCGCCGTAACAGAGTCCCAGCACGGGAACTCCTAAGTGAAACAGATCCTCGGAGCAGGTAGCTGCACCGGGTTCATAGCAGCTTGCAGGGCCGCCGGTCAGGATGATTCCCTTGGGATTCATCGCTTTTATCTTATTCAAGTCTGTCTTGTAAGAGTAGATCTCGCAATATACATTGCATTCTCTGACTCTTCTGGCGACCAGCTGATTGTACTGTCCGCCAAAATCAATGACAACTACCAGTTCTTTTTCCATGGTTGTCCTCCAGTATATTTTTCTGTCCTCTATTATAGGGTATGGTGCAGGGGAAGTCAAACCCTACTGCACCAGTTCTTCCAATTTTCCGAAGGTATAACCCATTTCTTCCCATTTTGTGAGCAGTTCATCCAGAATCTCCCCATTGGTCTTCGAGGTATTATGTAACAGCACCACCGCTCCGGGGTGGATCCTGCCTGTCAGCTTGGAAAAAGCTTCCTCGTGGCTGGGCTGTGCATCCACGTTCCAGTCCACATATGCCAGGCTCCAGAAAAAAGTGGAATACCCCAGATCCTTTGCCATCTGCAGATTCGTCTCACTGTATTTTCCCTGGGGCGGCCGATAGTACATCGCCATCTCCGTGCCGGTGGTTTCCTGAAAAAGAGTTCTCACGTCATCCATCTCCTTCTGAAAAACCGCCGGATCAGAAATTTTCGACATGTCATAATGATGATAGGTATGGTTTCCCACGGTGTGTCCGTCCTCCACCATGCGTTTCACCATCTCCGGCGCCGACTCCAGAAAATGTCCTACCACAAAAAAGGTCGCCGGTGCATTATGCTTTTTCAATGCATCCAATATAGCAGAACTATTACCGTTCTCATAACCGCAATCAAAAGTGAGATAGATCTTTTTCTCCTCCGCAGCTCCCACATAATAGGCATTGTACTCTTTTAGTTTTTCCGCAGATGCCGTGCCGGTGGGCTGTGTTCCTTCCGCCCCAAATCCCAGTCCCCAGTTCTCTGCTGAAAGTACCTCCTGCGTATTCTCCAATGCACTTCCCACTGTTTCCCGGGGGCTCATTTCCCGCTGCATACGCAGACCGTAGGCAATGGCTCCGATGCTTCTTCCGAGGAAAAACATTGCCAGCAAGAGCACTCCCAACATCAGACCATTCTTATAATGTTTCTTCATCAATACCGCTGATTTTTTCCCGACTTCCCATACTTTTTTGAAAATAGGATTTTCCCACATCTCACGATCCCTTACCGGTATTTCTACCCGTCTCTTCTATAATATTCATAATATTTTATGTACTATAGCTTTTCCCTTATGTCATGGATCTCCCCACGCATACACACCAAAATTCATCCCGTTGTATATATTATAAAAATGGATTCTTCGGAGCAACGCCATGGACTGCAAGGAAATGATCCTGTCAGAGGACACCTATGACATTATCACAGACTTTTCCGCATCGGAATTTCTGGGAGATGACAATAATTGTTATGAACGCATCGGAGAAGATTTTTTGATTTTGTATCTGGCCAATCTGGGAATCCGCAATCCAAAGATTGATTTTTTTCCCTATCACAATATGCCGAAGCTTTATGGGCTCATGCAGCTATCTCCCTCCGGTGAGACGCCACCCGGTGCCGCTCCCTTTGATCCGGCAAGCCTGATCGCCAGTGGGATCACCCAGGTACAGCGTCCGCCCCTAAGTCTCACGGGGCAGGGCGTGATCCTGTGTTTTATCGATACCGGTATTGATTACCAAAATCCTGTGTTTCTGGACGAGAACGGCAACAGCCGTATCCTGGCGATCTGGGATCAGACAGTTCAGACCGGAGCGCCCCCTGATGGGTTAAAATATGGTTCTGAATACCGCAGAGAGGATATTAACCTGGCGTTGCGTTCCGAGGATCCTTATTCCATCGTTCCCTCCCGGGACGAAAACGGACACGGCAGTATCCTCGCCGGAGTCGCAGCCGGCAGTGTCGTCAGACAAGGCAATTCTTATATCGGTGCTGCACCGGGTGCCGACATCGTCGTGGTGAAGCTCAAGGAATGTAAGCAATATCTGCGCAGCTTTTATCTGGTGCCCGAGGGTGTTCCCGCCTATCAGGAAAATGATATTATGCTGGGCATCAAATATGCGGAATCCTTCGTGCGGCTCTTCGAACGTCCGGTAGTCATCTGTCTGGGTCTGGGAACCAACCAGGGAGATCACGCGGGCAATTCCTCCCTGTCACGGTATCTCTCTTCCCTCGCTGTCCGCAGAAGCCGTGCCGCCATCGTCTGCGGGGGAAATGAAGGGAACGCCTCACACCATTACCATGGAAGACTAAGCGCTCAGACACCTGGGGAGGATTCCCGGGATGTGGAGATCCGGGTCAGCGAAGGCTGTATCGGATTCTGGCTGGAGCTTTGGGGTGCTCTGCCGGATGCTTTTAATCTGAGCATCCGCACTCCCGGCGGGGAAAATATTCCTGAACTGCGCCTGGGATTGCAGCAAAGTGTGACCTATTCCTTTATTTATGAAAAAAGCAGAGTCACTATCGACTCTGCTCTTGTGGAAGAAAATTCCGGCGAGGAACTGATCCTTGTACGCATCCAGGATCCTACCCCCGGTATCTGGACCTTTCATGTCTCTGCTTCCGGTAGTTTATATAACGGTAATTTTCACATGTGGCTGCCTATCACAGAATTTCTGTCTACTCCGGTATATTTTCTCAATCCGGATCCCGACATGACTCTGACGGAGCCCTCGATGGCGCCGGAGGTTCTGAGCGTTTCTACTTACAACGCAGAAAACAACAGTTTTTACGCAGAATCCGGCAGAGGCTTTGGGCGCACCGGGCAGATCCGTCCGGACTTATCCGCTCCCGGAGTCAATATCTCCACCATTGACGGACGCCGTACGGGAAGCAGCATGGCTGCCGCTATCACTGCCGGAGCCGTAGCACAGTTTTTCCAATGGTCAGTCATTGAGGGCAATAACCGGCTGGCGGAAAGCCGGGAGATCCGCAGTTATTTCATACGCGGTGCCGTGCGTACGCAGGGTCTGAACTACCCCAACCGGGAATGGGGCTACGGCAGACTGAATTTAGAGGAGACCTTCAATGCCCTGCTCCGGGTATGACTATAGGATTTTTCGAATATTTCGGACAATAGAGGCTTCTGTTTTGTACGTTATCTTCCATTTTCATCTGTGCTTTTGGAAAAAATCCTAGCATACCCATAAGACAATGGGCGATCCGTCATATCCGCAAATCGCAAAGGAAAATTCTCTTTTTCCTCCATGCGGTTCGGGCAGTCTCTCCTGCCGCACCCGAGACAGATTCCGGCACATTTGGTAAAAGGATCCTTCGTCAGCTCCGCATAAAATACCACGCTTTTTTTCGGGATCATGCAATATGCTGCATTACAGGTAACCGGCAATGCAAGCTCCTGCAGAAGCATGGGCAGATTCGCCAGCCGCAGCAGACTGCCTATTTGGGATTCCGAAGTCTCAGAAATCTCCCCACCTAAAAAATGCAGTCTGGCAACATGCAGATTCCGATGCACAGCTACCCACTCTGTATAAGCCCGGTAGCTTTTTAATAATAATTCACTGGACAGCACCTCGATCATATAACTCTCTGTCAGAAATCCGTTCTGCAAATACTTTTCCTGCAGTGCATCGATCCCTTTTCCCAGGGTAATGCCTACAGCCAAAAAAGACTGATCCCTCCCGGGAAAAGTCTCTTTGATTTCTCTGTCCTGCCATCCCGCTTCTGTCTCCAGGCAGGGGATCATCTCACCTGCCAGCCTCTTCAGATTGGGATATTCTTCCGGATCATAATGATATTTTTCCATCACACTGTGCAGAAATTGTTCGTTCCTGCACAGTGCTGTAATTTCTGAAAAAAAAGTCTGCATGTTCACCTGTTCTCCCGGAATACCGGCTATCTCATGACGCCGACATATTTTTACTGCATCCGGTTAATTGTTTTTAATGCGCAGGCATCTGATGGCATTGAGAACAGCCAGTACCATCACTCCTACATCTGCGAAGATAGCAACCCACATATTGGCGATACCCAGCGCACCCAGGATCAGGCAGATGGCTTTGACTGCCAGCGCAAATACGATGTTCTCGTAGACGATACGCAGACATTTGCGGGAAATCCGCATAGCCAGGGCAATCTTGGCAGGATTGTCATCCATCAGGACCACGTCTGCAGCTTCAATGGCTGCATCAGAACCAAGTGCTCCCATGGCGATACCGATGTCAGCACGGGACAATACCGGTGCATCGTTGATACCATCGCCCACGAATGCCAGTTTTTCCTTCGCACCCTTCTCCTGCAACAGCTTCTCCACGCAGCTTACCTTGTCTGCGGGAAGCAGCTCACTGTGTACCTCATCTAATTTTAACTCACCGGCCACATGTTCTGCAACTGTTTTACTGTCACCGGTCAGCATGATGCATTTCTTCACGCCGGAATTTTTCAGGGAGGCAATTGCTTCCTTCGCACCATCCTTGATCACATCGGAGATCAGGATGTATCCTGCATAGTTACCGTCTACCGCCACATGAACCACTGTACCTACACCGGTATTTTCCGTATAAGCCAGGTTCAGGCTCTTCATCAGCTTTGCATTGCCGGCTGCCACCTGTCTGCCGTTCACTTTGGCAGTTACACCATGTCCGCTGATCTCCTCCACATCACTGACGTTAGAGGCATCCAGTTCTTTTCCATAAGCGTTCTTCAGACTCTTGCTGATGGGATGACTGGAATAACTCTCCGCATAAGCAGCATACTCCAGCAGTTCTTCCTCTGTAAATCCCTGACCGGGATAGATACCCGTTACATCGAATACACCTTTGGTCAGGGTACCGGTCTTGTCAAATACCACATACTTAGTCTCAGACATCGCTTCCAGGTAGTTGGATCCCTTCACCAAAATGCCGCAGGCACTTGCCGCACCGATTCCTCCGAAGAAGCTCAAAGGAATGGAAATGACCAGCGCGCAGGGACAGCTGATTACCAGGAAGGTCAGAGCACGGATGATCCAGGTGCTCCAGGCTGCCGGGTTGCCCATGATCAGGTTGATCACAGGAGGCAGGATGGCCAGGGCCAGGGCACTGTAGCAGACAGCCGGGGTATAATATCTTGCGAACTTCGTAATAAAGTTCTCAGATTTCGACTTCTTCATGCTGGAGTTCTCTACCAGATCCAGGATCTTGGATACCGTGGATTCTCCGAATTCCTTGGTAGTACGGATCTTTAATAGTCCTGTCAGGTTCACACAGCCGCTGATCACATCCTGGTCCACAGTGATCTCTCTGGGAACACTTTCACCGGTCAGGGCACTGGTATTCAGAGTGGAAGTTCCTTCCACGACCACACCGTCGATGGGAACTTTCTCACCGGGGCGTACCACGATAATGGTTCCGATCTCTACATCATCAGGATCTACCTGCTCCAGACTGCCGTCTTCGGCCTCGATATTAGCATAGTCGGGACGGATATCCATCAGTGCACTGATATTCTGGCGGCTTTTGCCTACAGCGACCGACTGGAACAATTCGCCGATCTGGTAGAACAGCATAACTGCCACGCCCTCGGAATACTCTCCCAGTCCCATAGCACCTACTGTCGCTACTGCCATCAGGAAATTCTCATCAAACACTTCACCATGCATGATGCCCAGAACGGCTTTTCTTAAAATATCATATCCAATCACCGCGTAAGGGATCAGGTACAGCAATCCCAGCCACAGTCCTTCCAGCGGAACAAAATGTAAAATAACTAATAAGATTGCCGCTACAATAATGCGGATCAATACTTTTTGCTGTTTCTTTGTCATAGGAATCCTCCTTGCTTTCCTACGAAATTATCAAGTCTCCCGGTAAAGAGAGTATCTGCTCTCCTTCCGGAATTCTTCCTATAAATAAATTTCGCAATCGTCCTCTACTTTCTTGCAGGCTTTTACCACATTCTCCATAATGGCCTTCTCATCGCTGCCGTCAGCGAATTCCACTTTCATCTTCTGGGTCATGAAGCTAACAGTTGCATCGGTAACGCCTTCTACCTTCTTCGCTGCATCCTCCATCTTCAGAGCACATGCTGCACAATCTACTTCGATCTTGTAAGTTTTCTTCATGGTAATATCCTCCTCTTTCTCCATTAGCATTTCCTGCTTTTTAGATGCTAATGATTTGCATTTAGTTTTAATATTCATTCATATGAGCCACTGTTCATATGTTTATATTACCATATGCCGGGAAAAAGTCAATACTGTTTTTAAATGTTTTGTAAATTGAAAGTTTACGAAAGCATAGCCGCGCATAGGCATAGTGAGGACAGCGATGGGCGCTTGCGCACAAATCGCTGTCTTTACTTATGCCGTGATGCGGCGAACGCCGCGATATGAAATAAGATTGGCAGCGCCTTTTGCTGCCAATCTTATGAATAGCGTGGCTCATTGCAGAGAACTGCCAATAAATGTGGAGCGCCTTTTGCGACACATTTATGAATTAGGGGCATGGCTCGTAACGTAGGGTTGCCATAGACCCCACGAACGCCCGTAGCGAACGGAACATCACGCCTTGATGTCGCGTCTCCAGGTGTGAATTTTCTATTGAAAAGTGATACAGTGATTCTAATCCGTACGGGCACGGCTCCAGTTGCCATCCATGGCAACGTCCGGATGCCTTGAACGTCCTGTTCGCTCCACCCTGTCTTTCAGCACTTTTCAAGAAAATATCAACATCCTCCGACAAACATCTTCGACATGGCACCGCATACTCCGG
>ERZ1026846.225-NODE-225-length-44017-cov-11.868136_pt1 | contig 44017 bp, 37 predicted proteins | sample MGYA00380153_ERZ1026846 | MGnify/ENA primary metagenome ERZ1026846 (study PRJEB33269, sample SAMEA4719789) | human gut metagenome | biome: human-associated habitat; feature: organic feature; material: feces | place: Cameroon | collected 2013-10 ...
GCCGTGTCCAGCGCCGCCGTCAATCGCTCGCGCCACCCCTCGTCCTTCTTGCGGTGCAGGGCGATGGCAGTCAGGACATTCAGGTGAATGCCGTCGATGATGCGGGCGCAGTTTTGAATGTACGGCTCCATGGGTGAGAGCGTCAGCAAAGCGGCGTCCGGGCGGTTCTGCATAATTTCCACCATTGCCTGCGTGAGATACTGGTAGCGCCGCATGACGTTCAGGTGCGTGGGTTCGCAAGGGGCTTTTTCCCGGTACCACACATCCGCCGCATCAAGGTCGCCGATGTGCATGTCAATACGGCAGAGCATGGCGTCCATATTGGGCAGAAAGCGTGTCAAACCGCGCTCGGCAAAGCATTCACGGAGTACCATGATAGTGCGCCGCGCGTCGGTGGGCTGCCCGTTTGCCAGCTGGCTGCGGGCCAGCAATCCGCTGACGGCGAACTCCATGTCCGACGTGCCGTGGTTGCGGATCTCGTTCATCTGTGGGAGAAGGGACAGCATCCGCCCTGTGCCGTCCTCGCCCTTTTCAAACTTGCTCTCGGCAATGGCGCAGTCGGCAAGACACACACTGTCCCGCCCCAGTACTGCCTCCACGGGGAGACGGAGGGTCTTGTAGAGCAGGTCGTCCTTTTTGCTCCATTCGGAAAAGTCCTTGCCGCCGTTCATGATGCTCGGCAGCGCGCTCGTGACGGAAAAGGACGGCAGCGCCACCTCTTTGTTCGTCAGCAGCCGGAACACGGCGGGGATGGTCTCCGTCAGACCCTTCACGCCCCGCTGGGGCAGGGAGATGTCCAGCCATGCAAGGCGACCGCGCGCCTGCTTTCCGGCGGCGTCCTGCCTGCCGCAGTGTTCGACAAACTTTTGCAGTTCGCCATACCAGCGCTCCGAGCCTTCGTAATCCATGACCAGCGCGCAAAGCATGCTCATGCCCTGCATCAGAGAGGGGGATGCGAGAATTTCCGTCTCCGGCAGGCTGCGGTAGTATTTTTCCATCTCGGCATAGTGCCCCATGCCGGGGTGAAGTTCTGCATTACGCACCAGCAGCTCGGAAACCTTGGAATGGTCACCGCCGCTGGTGTAGCATTCCAGGGCGTGGGCGTAGTCCTCCTTCAGCTCATAGTACAGCCCGCCCCGGCTGATGAGCGCTTTGCGCTTTTCCTCGGTATACTCCCGTTCCATCTCCCAGAGGAGAAAAGCTCGAAAACCCGGCCAGAAGTGGAAACGCTGGCAGTCTTCGTAGCGCAGCATAGTAGTGTATCGAAGAATCCAGTCCAGCCGTTCTCCGGCACGGGGATCGCCGCTGACCATCCGCGCCATTTCCAGGTCAAAGCTTTCAAAGGGAGCCAGCTCCAACAGGAAGTGCCTCACCGGCAGGTCAAAGCGCCGGTAGATGGCGGTCTCAAAGTAGAGGAACACCTCGTGGAACACCCGCGCCACCAGCTCCGGCGTCCACGGCTTGTCCGGGGACATGCACCGCGCCGTGATGGCCACACCCAACGGATAGCCCACGGATTCTTTCAAAATTCCATCAATCTCGCTATCTGTTACGTTTACTCCCGAAAGCTGAAACAGCCGCCGCACATCGCCCTCATCAAAAAGCAGGTCGTCGGCCTCCAGCACCGTCATCAGCCCCGTGTACTGAAACGCCGTCAGGCAGCCGGGCGGCACACCGCGCGAGAGCAGCACAAAACGGTGCTCCGGACTTGAGCGAATCAGTTCGCAAAGAGCCTGCTGCCCGGCTTCCTCCTGCATGAGCTGAAGATCGTCAATCAGCAGAATGTCCCAATCCTGCTCTGACGGTGGAATCGCACAGCCTGGGTCTGCCGCACTTTGCCGCAGCACGTTCCGACCGCGCAACAGGGCGTCCGCCAGTACGGTCTTTCCAAAGCCGCAGGGCGCACTGAAAAAAAGGACTCTGCCATGCACCATGAAGCTGTCAAACCGTTTCTGAACGGAGGTCTTTATGATAATATTTTTGGTCATTTCTTCCCTCCCTTTGATACAGAGTGAGATTGCCATAAGCCTTTCGCAACCTGTCTCGAATTATATTATACGAGTCTGTTTCAGAATGTAAATCATCCCAAAGGATGAGACACGCTGTATGCGTTAATTGTCATCATTCCAAGAGACGGCAGACACCACTCTCGTAAGATGTGGTGCTGCCGCCTCTATAACATCATGATGCTGCAACCTCTTGATGCATGGGGTTTGCCCTATAAATTCTCCCCGATTTGCCAACTTTGGTGTGATATCACCAACCTTCTTTGTGCATCAATATTTCAAAATTCGGACTTGCTTATTCAGTCCCTTGGCATAAAGCATCTTCTTGTATACCCTTCATGTTCCACATTATCTCTTTGTGAACAGCCATTGTTTTCAATGTTTTCTGCCATAGACGGTCATTCCTCCTTTCCCTATCATACGCAATTAGGCGTTTGCGAAACGCCAAACACTGCATAAATACGGTATTTTTTGTCGTTAAAATAAAATATCTCCTCAAGGTTTATGGTAAAATAGAGTTGACTAGAAACTAAATACCAAACCACCTTAAAGGAGATATACCTATATGATAACACATAAGCAGCTCACTTTGGCAGAAGTTTTTGAAGATTGCCAAAATAAATTCAACAACGACAAATATCAGTTTCTTTCTCTTCTCGATGAAGCCATCCCCCCCCTCCATTTTATTCAAGATTCATGTGGCAATTTGTTTAATTTTCACATAAAATTTCTCCAAAAAAATGCCATTCCACCACTTTTTTATGGTGAAATGACATTTTCAGTCTATTTATGCAGTTCGTCACGGTATTTATTCCTGCATTAACAGGTAATTCTTCCAGCATCATTTTATCCATTGGTCTTGATACAAAATCGTTTATTCATTCAACGACATCCGATACAGAAATTCTGCTGCCTCTGCTCTTGTACAAGCGGCATCTGGATTGAATTTTCCTTTGCGGTTCCCCTTCACAATCCCCTTCTTTTTAGCCCATGCCACTGCCTGCGCGTAGTATTTATCAGAAGAAACATCTTTAAAGGTTTCTGTTTTCTTTGCCTTTGGTTTTCCTTCCATACGCCATAACATGGTAATCACCTGGGCTTTGGTAATGGTATTATTTGGTTTATTTCCATCGGAAATTCCGTTGTCTTTCGCCCAGGCCTGCGCTTTACTATACCATTTCTTTCCGCCTGTAAGGTCGGCATCATCCCACCTCGCCAAGGCAGTCCAAAGCTGGGCGCGGGTAGCTGCTGCATCAGGGGCAAAGGTGGTGCTGCTCTTTCCGTTCATCAATCCGCGCGAACTTACAAAGTCGATAGAATCTTTCGCTTTATGCTTTCTGGTATCGGTGAATTTTTTTGCATTGTCTACAATCTTCACGGTGGTATCTTCGTCTATTGTCAACCGGATACCATTTTTTGCAGCAACAGATTTCTTTACAATTTCCTCGGTACCATCTGCTTTGACAAGGACTACAACCGTACCTGCTGTCATATTTTTTACCGGAATGAGTACTTTAGCCTTCCTTGCATTCTCCGGAAGCTTAATTGTTACCGTGGATGCAGATTCTATCTTTTTACCCGCCTTTACTTCAACCGGAAGCTTCACTGCTTTACCTGATTTCTCAGCATTTGCAATCGCCTTTTCGCTAATCTGCACTTCCGCTGTGATCGTACCCTTCTTGTCTTTCTTTATTGTAGCGGTAGTTCCGTCTGCATCCTTGATGTCCGGCTGAATCACCGTCTCCGCAGATGAATTCTCACCAGATGTGGTATCACTGCCGGAAGAACTTCCTTCACCTGCTGAAGTACTTCCTCCCGTTGAAGATCCGCCTCCTGCTGATGATCCGCCTGTTGATGATCCGCCTCCTGTTGAAGATCCTCCTGCTGATGATCCGCCTCCTGACGTTGTTCCTCCGCTGGCATCCGCTTTTTTCGTTACGGTTACGGTAACACGGTTACTGTCGGCCGCAAGATATTTCTCATTATCCCCGGAATAGTGAGCAGTAAATGTATAAGTACCAGCTTTATCAAGGCGGATCGTCTGTGCCGCCCCTGCGCCGGATATCGGCATATAAGGATCTACCGTGTAATTCACACCACTTAAGTCCACGCCAAAACCTGACGTTTCGCTGACACTTAACGCGACCTGTTCACCTTCGTCCACTGTATTCGGACTTGCTGTCAGCAGAATGACCGGAGCTTTCTTGACTGTGGGTGAAGGTGCGATATATTCACTCCATCTTGCAAACAGCTCCGTATCTCTGTCGTATGTTCTTGTTAAATCAACTTTTTCACCATCTGCGCCATCTGACGTATACCATCCGTCAAACACATAACCTTCACGGGCCGATGCCGGAAGATCTCCGAGCTTTCCATTGATTCCGGTCGTTTTCGTTGTGTTTTCTCTTCCGTCTTTATAGTAAAAAGTAACTGTATAACTCTTTGCAGGCTCCGGCGCCGGCAAGATATCCTGGCCTTTGTTTGGAAGTGTTCCTTCGTAAGCAAGAACCTTGCCCTGCTCATCCCTCACTGCATATCCGACTGTGTCACCGATTCGCAGATCTGCATTGGACGGGATGGTATATAAGAGGGAACAGTTTTTCAAACCGGAATCAAAATCACTTCCATGATATTCCAACGTTCCCTTCGGGCGGAAATTGCCCTTTTCCATCCAAAGCGGAATCTGGAACGTCTTTGACGCTACTACAGACTGACCATCAGCAGTCGCAATTGTTCCGTCAGCATGGTTTACCCATACCTGTAATGTCACCTGACTGAGCTTTGTATCGGAAAGGTTCTGCACGATCGTACGCAGTTCAATCTCCTGCCCCCTCATCTTTTCTGGTTGAAAAGCAATTTTATATGCCCCTGTCAAAAGGCGTGACCTTTTATCCGCGTCAAATCTGCCATAACCCGAACCGGTTGCATCACTAAAATCTGAAAGCTTCGTATATGCATCTGTGCGTTTTGTCACTTCCGGCTCTGCCACATAGAGATCCGGTCCATCTGTGACCAGCTGCCGCATCCGCTTATTTCCCTGCAGCTTACATACCTCACAGAAATCATAATCTGTCCAGCGCATCATACATTCACGGCTGGAATTGTAAATCTTATCCGTATCAGAATCCGTATGCGGAACACTGTATGTCTTCCGGAAGCCCAGCAGCTGCTTCCATTTTACCTGTTCAGGATTGCTGATTACCGTTCTGTTTAGCGAGGTTTTTTCAGCCGCTTCTCCCATAAAAGATCCGCTGTTATACTCGTCTCCGAGCCACAACAGCCCATGACCAAGCTCATGCGTAAACGTTTTGACTGCACGATCGCTGTATGCAGGGCTGACAATATAATGGAATCCGGATTCAAGATTGTTGGATGCCCCACCAAAATCCTTTGCAGAATTGACCAGAAGTACGAACTGGCTGATGTAGTCATGTACATATTTATACTTTTCATAATCTCCATCTACATTCGGATCTGTCTGCTGCGGAATATGGGCATCATGCACTTTCTCGATAAATGCCGGTCCGATGCATCGTTCAAAAATATGATTTTTCCATGTACTTCCGTTCACGGATATATTCTGTCCCAGCACATCAAAAAATGTGCTGTCGTAATCGGATTGATCTCTGTACGTTTTATCCGATGCCGTGCATAATGCATATACATTGAAGCGATCCTTGTACGTCTTATATGGCTCATACTGCATCGCGCCATCCCATAACCGTCTGGCATCCGCAACAAATTGTCTCTGCTGTCCTTTTGTATAACCTTCGCCGCAGATGACGACAACCATATTCTCATTATCGCTGCGCGTCTTCTGGATGACCTGGATCGGTATCGTTGTAGATTCGTATTTCTTGCTTTTAGAATAATTCGGTCCAAGATATAACTGTATACTCTTGTCAAGCGGAACATCCCACTCCTGCCCCGGTGTCGGTCCGTCTCCGGAAACCTTAAAGTTTTCCTCCGGTTTGTTTACTGCTGCACCAACATAAGGGGAAGCAGCCGTACCGTTTCCACCAGTCACCTGATAATATTGCGTATCAAGATAAAAAGCCGGACGGACGCCATAAAACCCTAAATAAGGAGAGGTTCTGCCTACTCTTCCATCCGTCTCCACATAACGCATATCGTGGTTACAATCCGTTACCGGAGTCCGAAGCCAGTAAGGCCACTGCATGCCACCCTTATAAGCAATATGATAACTGCCTCCGAGCTGACTGTTATTTTTATAAACCTTGTTTATCTGCTTTACATCCATTAAGAATACTTTATCCGTAACGTTCTCATAATAGGCCTGATCAAATCCGTTAGCGGCTGCTTCTATATTTGTGTCATAAGGCAGATCTGCCCCCTGACCTTCGATCATTCCCGCATTATATTCCGGATGGGATACGATCGAACGCTGGGTTACCGTTTTAATCGCTGCGATCTCGTCCTCTTGAAAGCCGTTTAAAAAGCCGGCTACCTGGTCATATGGATTCTCTCCTACAAAGCCACTCTTTGGAGGGTTGCCGCAAAGCCATTCTACCTTCCCGGCTTCCGCCTTGGAATTCAGCCAGGAACGCATATTGCTGTCACGCCATTGATTTGAGCCATATGTCCCACGCTTTAAGTTACGGCTGTGTGAACGCGTAGCGCTGTTTTCACTTGTTTTGGCATCATAAGCCATCGTTGCCAGCACCTGGTCGGAGAGCATGAGCGGTCCTATCTCATCAACATCGACGCAACGCCATAAGATTGGTTTCTCATCATAGGTACCCATCTGAATATAGTCTCCTATATGGATTTCGGTTGCCTTCTCAGCTGCTTTCGCTGTCTCCGTCACCGGAATCGATAGCGCCGACAGTATCATACAAAAACACAACACTAGAGGAATCAATTTTTTTCTCATAAGCATCTTTTACCTTTCTTTTTCTCTGGAATTCATTTATTGTTACATGGTCTGATGGCAGCTGTCAAGCCACAACACACATCTACTTTCTGAACCTACTTTCCGAAACTACTTTCTGAAACTAAAATAAGCTCCGGTCTCCTTCATTCCACCTCTGCATTCCGCAAGCTCACTGACCGTCACAAGCTGATAGCCCCGTTTCACAAGCTCCGGAATAATCGTTTCCGATGCGCTTGCTGTGGCACTGTAGAGATCATGCATTAACACAACCTCACCGTCCTTCACATGATTCAACACAGCCCGCTTCGTACTGTCCGCGTTGCGGGTTTTCCAGTCCAGGGTATCGATCGACCATATGATGGAAGGCTTTCCTACCCACTTCTTCACATTCTCATTCGTCGCACCACCTGTCGGACGCATGATCATAGTTGTCTGTCCCGTTACCTTTTTGACCGCCTCGTCCGTCCTGCTCATCTGCTCCTTTACACCGGCTTCACTCAGGCGCGGCAGCGATTTATGCTCGTATGTATGGTTTCCGATCTCGCATCCCATATCATATGCCTTCTTCACCGTATCCGAATATGTCGGAACGCGATTGCCTACAACAAAAAATGTAGCGACCGCATCATTCTTTTTAAGGGTTGTCAGGACACGCGGTGTATAGATCGATGGTCCGTCATCATAAGTCAAAGCGACCATTTTCTTGTTCTTGTCAATTTTTCTTGTCAAAACGCCTTTTTCATCAAACACACACAGGTAGTGGGAAATTGTTTTCCTGCCCGTCACCATTTTGCCATTCTTCGGTGAAAAATAATATTTCTTTTTATGGATCGTTTTCCAGCCGGTCTTACGCTTTCCGCTGTCCGCAAAAAAATAGGTTGCTTTACCAATCTTTTTTTTGCCGGTATATGCTTTTCCGCTTTTGCCAAAATAATATTTATTTCCTTTTACTGTCTTCCATGAATTTCTGAGCTTCTCACCGTCTTTATAGAAATAAAGATTCCCTTTTTCATCCCTGATGAGCCCACGTAATAAAGGCTCCGGTTCCGGTGTATCCTCTTCTTCTGTTGACAATTCTTCCTGCTTGGTCTCCGCCTTCTCATTGTCATCCAAAATCACATCCTCTGTCCCCTGCTGCGTATCCACCACCGTCTGTGCCTTTGCCGCTGTAATCAATACATCCTCCGGGATCAATACTGCCACGATCAAAAACAGCAGAAACATTCTGCTGATCCGCAATGCCTTTTTCCACTTAAGCATGTTACCTTCTCCTCTGTTATCATCCTTTTTTCTATTGTTATCTATCATCATAACCCAAACCGCGCAATAACTCTATCAAATTATTTTAAAGAATTTCTTAATATCACTTTGCTTTTTTCATGCATATCTTATAGTGTACCTGCATATATGAAAGGATGGGAAAATTTATGCCAAGATTTACAAATCAGGCTCAATTGCGTTACGGCAATTCCGTAACAAATTCAAACATTGCGGTGGGTGAAATCCTCGAAGTCTTGTCTATGACGAAGACTGCGGTCCGCAGCCAGTATGATCCAAACGGTCATATCACTTATGTCATCAGCATCTTAAATTCGGGAACGCTCCCCGTCAACGGGCTCACCGTTACTGACAACCTCGGAGCTTACACATCAGGTCTGACCACTCTGACTCCGCTCAATTATCTTGCCGGTTCCGTCAAATATTACATCAACGGAACTCTTCAGGCAGCGCCTGCTGTCACTGCGGGACCGCCTCTATCCATCACCGGAATCAGTGTTCCGGCGGGTGGAAATGCAGTCATTGTATATGAGACGCAGGTCAATGAATTTGCGCCTCTTGCAACAGAGGCAGCAATCACAAATACTGCGACCGCAGACGGTGCCGGCATTACTGCTATCACCGCAGAAGAAACGGTAGGAGTTCTCTCCGCACCACTCCTTGCGATCACAAAATCAGTCAGCCCGGTACCTGTCACGGAAAACGGCACTTTAACCTACACCTTCCGTATCCAGAACTCCGGTAATACCGCTGCCGATGCCGCAACAGGCGTCGTTGTGACTGACACGTTTAATCCGCGTCTGTCCAACCTGACAGCCACACTCAACGGTACAACACTTACACCAACCACGGATTACACCTATAATGAAGCTACAGGAGAATTTGCAACCGTCGCGGGACGTATCACTGTTCCTGCCGCAAGCTTTGTTACTGATCCGGCAACAGGCGCGATCAGCACTGATCCGGGAGTCACCACCCTCACAATTTCCGGAACCATCTAAAATAAGGGGCAGCCTGCGCTGCCCCACAAATTTATTTTTGAAACGGATATATGTTTTTTCGCCTACAGGCAGCCCCTCATACTACAAGCCATCTCATACTGCGCCCTGTGCCGCTCCTCAACCAGAGTCTTCGGATATCGGATCAATCCGTGGTTTTCATGCGGATCATTGAAATAGTATCCTTCCTCATCATATCCGACGAGCAGCATACAATGCTCATTTGACCGCCACGTAAATAACGCACCACTGTCCAAAAGCTTCCACTGAGGACCGATGATTTCTTTCTTCATATCGATGCATGCCCAGAACACAACCGGCATCTCCCGGTCAATATAGCGCCGGATCAATTCCTGCATCGATGTTCCCGTCTCATCGACCACCCTGTACTTATCCCCAACCGCTTTCTGCAGCGCCTCGCAGATGACCGGCGCGTAGCATCCGAACGAGTCGGCATCATATGGGCTTCCGCAAAAAGCCTTGCGCGGATCCGGTCCGTACAACTGTCCGTCCCGTTCCTGCATCGGCACACACGTAACATAATTCCGGATAAATTCATCCACTGTAATTTCATAACCGAGATACTGCAAAAGCATCGTTGCCGACACGCTCTCACATCCGGTCGGATAGGAAACACTCTGATCGATATATGGTACCTCTATTATCTTTCGCATGTTATTTTCTTCTTCTCCCAAAGCATGCTGCTTCCACTCCTGCCTCACTGCCGCATGCAAATTTTCATCATTTACAGCATTGACACATCATTTGTGAAATCATTTTTGATTCTGTATTTTATCACTATATGATTACGCTGCCACTTTCTTCTCTCGCGCACCAAGCACACGCTTCATCGCCGTCAGTACAACCAGCAGGATCACCAGACTACTGCCCAGCGCAATCCACCAGCTCTGCGATACCCCTGCGATAATGTAACCGATAAAACATACGACTGCAACCACTGCCGCATACTGCATCTGCGTGGTTACGTGGTTAATATGGTTGCTCTGCGCTCCGGCAGATGACATAACTGTCGTATCGGAAATCGGAGATACATGATCGCCGCATACCGCACCGGCAAGAACTGCCGATACGGAGATGATCATCATCTCAAGCTTATCCGTTCCAGGGAACATTGCGATTGCGATCGGTACAAGGATTGCAAAAGTCCCCCAGCTTGTTCCGGTAGAAAATGCGAGGAAAATTGCTACAAGGAACAGGATTGCCGGAAGCAGCAGACTCGCTGAAGCACTTGCTCCCACCGCATTCTCAACAAACGTGCCGATTTCCAAGGCATCACCCATGCCTTTTAATGTCCATGCGAAAATCAGGATTCCGATTGCCGGGATCATCAGCTTAAAGCCTTCCACAAAACTGCCCATGAAATCTTTAAATGTAATGACTTTACGTGGCAGATATAAAAATAAGGTAACAAAAACCGTAACCATCGTTGCAAAAATCAGACTCGTCTCAGCATCGCATCCTGCGAACGCACTGACCACATTATCGGCACCACCCAGATATCCGGTGTAGATCATCGCGCCGATCGCGGAAACGATCAGTACCGCAACGGGAAGCACCAGATCAATCACCTTGCCCTTTGTAGAAACTTCTTCCTCTTTTACCTGCTCGAACTCCTCTGCGCCGGATGTAAAGAGATCTCCCCTGGCAGCATTGTCTTCATGCTTTTTCATCAAGCCGAAATCGAAATTTGCCACGATCACATAAAATACCATGACCAACGTTAAAATTGCATATAAATTGTACGGAATCGTGCGCAAAAACAACTGGAAGCCCGAGATTCCCGCATCCTCCGGCACATAGGAATTGACGGCTGCCGCCCAGCTTGAGATTGGAGCAATGATACATACCGGAGCTGCGGTTGCATCAATGATATACGCCAGCTTTGCACGGGAAACCTTGTAACGATCCGTAACCGGTCGCATAACCGAACCGACTGTCAGGCAGTTAAAATAATCATCTACGAAGATCAGTACTCCAAGACCTGTTGTAGCAAGCATCGCACTCTTTTTTGACTTAATCTTGTTTCCAGCCCATTTGCCATATGCTGCGGATCCGCCGGATCTTGACATAAGCACAATGATCATTCCAAGCAGAACATCAAAAATAAGAATATTTAAATTCATACTGCTTTTCATGATATCAAACAACGCGGTAAACGCATTCCACGGATGAAATCCTGTATAAAGAAGCGCGCCCACTGCGACTCCGATAAAAAGGGAACTGTACACTTCCTTCGTTACAAGCGCAAGCACGATTGCAAGAAGCGGTGGCACAAGCGACCACCATGTTCCGATAAACATTGATGCATCCATTTTCAAACCCATCCTCTCTCATTTGTTTCACTACATAACACTTCTTTCATCATACACATAAATTTGATGTATGAAAAGTAGTTTTTGCACTTTTTGCACGGAAATTGAAATTGCATATCTATCCATATCCCATCAAAAAGGACCGACGTGTGCTCTTGTCCGGAGCCACATCGATCCTTTCTTTTTATTATTTGTGTAATTACATAATCGCAAACTATACCGTTTTACGTCCGCAGCACTGCTTATATTTCTTGCCGCTTCCGCAAGGACACGGATCATTCGGATATACCTTTGCATGCTCACGCTTCTTCGGCGCATTTGCTACAGTCTCATCCTTATTGGTTCCGGTTACCTTGGCAACCTGCTCTCTCTCAACCTTCTGCTCAACCTGAACATGGAACAGAAGACGGATTGTATCTTCCTGAATTGCAGAAATCATCTCATCGAACATATCAAAGCCAGCCATCTTGTACTCAACAAGCGGATCTCTCTGACCGTATGCCTGAAGTCCGATACCCTGACGCAGCTGATCCATATCATCGATATGATCCATCCACTTACCATCAATTACCTTAAGAAGAACAACACGCTCCAGCTCGCGGAACTGCTCGATCTCAGGGAACTCTGTCTCCTTTGCCTCGTAGAGAAGTACTGCCTTCTCCTTCAGATGCTGCTTAAGTTCCTTCATATTCTTCACATCAGAGATACTCTCCTCTGTGATCGGCTCAAGCGGAATGATCGGAAGAATCAGTTCGTTGAGTTCATTTAAATCCCACTCTTCACGAGGAATCTCATTGGAGATACAGGTGTCAACCGCCTTCTCAACCTGATCCTGGATCATCTTGAAGATGACATCTCTCATGCTGTCTCCGTTCAATACCTTACGACGCTCAGAGTAGATGATCTCTCTCTGATCATTGTTTACCCGATCGTACTCTAACAGATTCTTACGGATTCCGTAGTTGTTGTACTCGATCTTCTCCTGTGCCTTCTCGATCGCAGAGGTCAGCATCTTATGCTGGATCTGCTCGCCTTCCGGCACACCAAGTGTTGTAAATACGGACATCAGTCTCTCTGATCCGAACAATCTCATCAGATCATCTTCAAGAGAGATGAAGAACTGGGACTCACCCGGATCTCCCTGACGGCCGGAACGTCCACGCAGCTGGTTATCAATACGGCGGGACTCATGTCTCTCGGTACCGATGATCTTCAGACCGCCGGCAGCCTTTGCGTCATCGTCAAGCTTGATATCCGTTCCTCGACCGGCCATATTGGTGGCGATCGTTACGGCACCGTGCTGTCCGGCCTGTGCAACAATCTCAGCCTCAAGTTCATGGAACTTTGCATTCAATACCGTATGCTGGATACCTTCGCGCTTCAGCATACCGCTGATCAACTCAGAAGTCTCGATCGTGATGGTACCAACCAGAACCGGTTGCCCCTTCTCATGTGCTTTCTTAACTTCCTCTACAACAGCCTTAAATTTCTCTTTCTTGGTCTTATATACGGCATCCTGATGATCGATACGGGCGATTGGACGGTTCGTAGGGATCTCGATTACGTCCATTCCATAGATATCACGGAACTCTTTCTCCTCGGTCAACGCGGTACCGGTCATACCTGCCTTCTTATCAAATTTATTGAAGAAGTTCTGGAATGTGATCGTCGCAAGGGTCTTGCTCTCACGCTTTACCTTCACATGCTCCTTCGCCTCGATTGCCTGATGTAATCCATCGGAATAACGTCTTCCCGGCATGATACGTCCGGTAAACTCATCGACGATCATAACCTGATCATCCTTCACCACGTAATCCTGATCACGGAACATAAGATAGTGTGCACGAAGTGCAAGGATAATATTATGCTGGATCTCAAGATTCTCAGGATCCGCAAGGTTCTCAATATGGAAGAACTGCTCAACCTTATGCACACCTTCCTGTGTCAGGTTGATCACCTTGTCCTTCTCATTTACGATGAAGTCTCCGGTCTCCTCCTGCTCGATTCCCATGATGGCATCCATCTTGGAATACTCCGGCACATCCTCACCACGTGTCATCTGCTGCGCAAGAATATCGCAGGCCTCGTATAACTTTGTGGACTTGCCACTCTGTCCGGAAATGATAAGTGGTGTTCTTGCCTCATCGATCAATACGGAATCGACCTCATCGATGATCGCGTAATGTAAATCTCTCTGTACGAGCTGCTCCTTGTAAATTACCATGTTATCACGCAGGTAATCGAAACCAAGCTCGTTGTTCGTTACATAAGTAATATCACAATTGTATGCCTCGCGGCGCTCATCGTTGTCCATACTATTAAGGACAACACCTACCGTCAGTCCGAGGAATTCATGTACCTGACCCATCCACTCGGAATCTCGCTTTGCCAGGTAGTCATTAACCGTTACGATGCAGACTCCCTTGCCTTCCAAAGCGTTCAAGTATGCCGGAAGTGTGGATACCAAAGTCTTACCTTCACCGGTCTTCATCTCAGCGATACGTCCCTGATGCAGGATGATACCACCGATAATCTGTACTCTGTAATGCTCCATGCCAAGGACACGGCGTGCAGCCTCACGTACGGTTGCATATGCCTCCGGAAGAAGATCATCAAGTGTCTCTCCCTTCTCCAGACGCTCCTTATATTCTTTTGTTTTCGCTTTCAGCTCATCATCAGAAAGAGCTGCCATCTGATCACGATAGGACTCAACCTTGTCAACGATCGGATAAATGCGCTTTAACTCCCTCTCACTGTGTGTACCAAAAAGTTTGGTGAATGTACTCATAATATATAGCTCCTAACTCGCATAGAATACTCGTATTGTATCACTTTCCATAATTTTTCACAACTCCATATGGCGTAAACGTTTTATGAACTTTTTATTAACAAGCTGCCGGATGCACTGTATAAACTTTTCAAAAAATTCACGCATTTCATTGTAAAATGCGTCCGCCGTTGCTATAATTGTGGCGAAATGGCTGAGCCATTCAGAGAGTACACAAGAAAAAGGAGGAATTTCATATGTCATATTTATATAAGACAAAAGGCACATGTTCCACACAGATTGAAGTAGAACTTGATGGCGATATTGTAAAAGACGTTAAATTTACCGGCGGCTGCCACGGAAACTTACAGGCAATCCCGCGTCTCGTACAGGGAATGACGGTTGATGAGGTTGAGCGTCGTATCGGCGGTATCCACTGCGGAATGAAGAACACTTCCTGCGGTGACCAGCTCGCCAAAGCGCTTCGCGAGGCATATAACGCCCAGCAGAACGCGTAATTCATACGGACATCCATTCTTTTTCCGGCTATCTGCTCATATAATTTCTAAGAACATTTCTCAGGAGTTATTTATGAGCGGTATAGCCGGATTTTTTCATCCAGATTTTATTTTTCAGAAAGAGAACGAGCAAGTAAAAAACACAATCGAAAACATGTCACTTGCTTTACGCAGACGAGGCCCCGACCGTCAGGAATTCTATTATTTCCCGCACGGATGCATGAATCATAACGCGCTCGCCTGCGGCAGCATTCATCCACAGATTCCATGTGAGCCCCAGCCTGCCACCAGGAAATTCAACGGACAAAATTATACGATCATGTACGATGGTTTTATCGCAAACCTTCCCGAACTGCGTGAGGAATTGCAACGCGCACGCGTCATCACAGATGGTTTATCCCAGGAAGAACTGCTGCTTTGTGCTTTCCTGCAATACGGAACCGATTTTGTTAAGAAACTGTCCGGCGCTTTCGCAATCGCAATCTACGATGAGCGAAATAACCGGATGTATCTGTTCCGTGATCCGCTTGGTCTTAGGCCTTTGTTTTATACCGTGCAGAAGCAGGTTCTCGTTTTCGCCTCCGAACCGAAAGCGCTCCTGCAGTATCCCGGAGTCGAGCCTGTTGTAGACGCGGAAGGATTAAACGAACTGCTTTCCATGGGACCGGCACACACACCGGGGCATACCGTGTACCGTGACATCTTAGAACTCAAACCGGGTCACATGCTTGTCAGTGGCAAAGGCAGATTCTATACCGAACGCTACCATCAGTTTACGGTAAAGGAGCACACCGATTCCTACGAAGACACCGTAGCACATATCCGGGAATTACTGGATCACTCGATCCAGGTCGCAGCAAGCGCCAATGCTCCATACGCATCCCTCCTCTCCGGCGGACTGGATTCCTCCGTGGTCTCCGCGAAGCTGGCACAGCTGTCTCCTGATCCGATCGTAACGTATTCCTTTGATTTCATCGGAAGCAGCAAATACTTTCAGGCCAACAGTTTCCAGCCGTCACTCGATGCACCGTTTGTCCAGCAGATGCGTGAATTTCTGAGCAGTGACCACACAACGCTGACCTGCGGCAATGCCGAATTATTTGACTACTTAATGCCGTCTCTCGAAGCGCATGATGCTCCTGCGATGGCAGATGTCGATTCTTCACTCGTATATTTCTGCAATAAGATTGCAAAGGATCATCCGATCATCTATACCGGTGAATGCGCCGACGAATTATTCTGCGGTTATCCTTGGTATCATCGCTCGGAAATGTATGAATCCAATACATTTCCATGGACCAAAGATCTGTCCCCACGGAAATTATTATTAACGGATGATTTAACAAATCAATTAGATATTGATTCTTACATCAGTTCACAGTACCAGGCAAGTTGCAGCGAGATTGGAATTGATGGCAGCCATGCAGCAAAAGAGATGCTCCACAGACGTACCTTCTATCTGACTGTCCGCTACTTCATGCAGACACTTGTCGACCGCACCGATCGCGCCGCTGCCTACAACAGTATGGATGCCCGCGTTCCGTTTGCAGATCTTGCGCTGGCAGAATATCTGTTCAACGTTCCTTATGAGATGAAAACAAAGGATGGCGAAGTCAAGCATCTGCTCCGTGCCTATGCATCCGGTCTGATTCCGGAAGAAATCCGTACACGCAAAAAAAGCCCGTTCCCGAAAACCTACGATCCGGGTTACGAGTCTCTCCTGATTGCCGCATTGCAGAAAATCATCAGTTCCGATGGTCCGCTTCTTGCGATTGCCGATCCGAAAAAGCTTCAGGCGTTCTGCTACCATCCGAAGGATCTCGGCAAACCTTGGTTCGGTCAGTTGATGGCCGGTCCGCAGCTGATGGCTTATTATGTGCAAATCAACGAATGGTTTAAAAAATATAATGTAAAATTAAGTATTTAAAAAGAACTATGTAGGCGGGCAGGAACAGGCCCGCCCTATTAGACTTCCGATACGATCATCGGTTGCAGTTGTCTTCCACGCATCGCCGCTTCAATTGTGTCCGGCAGAAGGTTCATCTTCGCGATCATCGAGTTCGGCTTACTCTTGTAATTGTCCTGACCAAACGGTACAAAATAAATATTTTTCATGTTCATCAGATTTCCGATTGTCTTGAAATTCATGCCAAGTGCATCGTTCGTCGATATTGCGATCACAAGTGCTTTCCCGTTTCTCATATGTGCTTTTGCAGCCATCAGCACCGGTGTATCAATGATTCCGGTACATAATTTGGCTGCCGTATTTCCGGTACACGGTGCAATCACCATGATATCTAAAAAATTATTCGGTCCAATCGGTTCTGCCTGCTGGATTGTGCGTATTCCCTCATTTCCTGTAATCGCACAGATTTCATCGACAAACTCCTTCGCATTTCCGAATCTTGTATTGCAGCTTTGTGCCTGATAAGAAAAGATGGGAATAACATTCGCCCCCATCTCCGTCAGTTCGATCACTTCCTTCTTCGTCTTTGCAAACGTGCAGAACGATCCCGTGATCCCATACCCTATATTAATATTTGAAAAATCCATGGTTTCTCCTCTTCCCCTCCCAGTTTTGGATGTGTATGCCCCGTAATCGCGTCCGCTAGTATTCTCGCACTGCTTTTCGTCGTATAGATCCCGGGCAGCCCAAGCGCCGGCACCACTTTGATTCCATAACTTTCCGCGGCCACAAGATCCGTGCCTCCCGGTCGGGATGCAATATCGATGATCACAGCATCGGAATGCATCTCCCGGATCATCGGTTCTCGGATCACCATCGCCGGAACCGTATTCACAATCGTCCTGGCACCATATGCCTCCTCCGGCCCGTATGAAAATGCGACCGCCTCATGTCCTTCCAGCCTTGCCATTCTCCGTGCCTCAACACTTCTCGCAAGCACTGTCACCTTTGCGCCGAGAGATCCAAGCACATTGGCAATCTCTCTTCCGCATTTACCGTATCCGCTCACAATGATCTTTTGCCCCCGGATCGAATAATCACTGTATCTTAAAATTTCTGCGACCGTAGCCTCCGCCGTGATATATGCGTTCTGATGGACAACATTTGCATCCTTCATCAGATCCCAATACGTCACACCCGCTTCATCCATGCGTTTTTGCCACTCATCCGAGAATACGCCACCGAAGAACGTCCATCCCGCAGCCTTTCCTGTTATTAATTTCTGTTTTAACATTTTTGTCAGCCACTTGTTTTTCTCAATTTTTGAGACCGGTATCGGCAATACGATCCACCGGCTCTCCTCCAGTATCTTTACGGCATCATCCGGCGGTTCCTTTCCTCTCCAATCCAGCCGGCGTTTTCTTCCAGGAAGATACGCCGCCAGATTTTCCTGTCTCTGATCCGTGACAAACACAACAGTATTCCCAGTCATATAAAAAACGCTCCCTTCCATATAAGATATGAAAGAAAGCGTTCTGTGGTGTTAATCTTCAAACACGTTATTTTATAATCTTGTCTCTACAAAGATATCATAGATTGCCTTAATGGCTTCCTCAAAATCATCGTTGCTGACACCAATGATAATGTTCAGCTCGGAAGATCCCTGATCGATCATCTTGACATTGATATTCGCATGTGCAAGTGCTGAGAAAATTCTTCCTGCTGTACCGCGTGTAGACTTCATTCCACGGCCTACAACTGCGATCAGTGCAAGATCTGCTTCCAGCTCGATCACATCCGGATGTGTCAGTCGACGGATGGAGCTGATTACCTGCTGCTCCTTACCCTCGAACTCTGCCTGATGTACAAATACCGTCATCGTATCGATTCCGGAAGGCATATGCTCGATGGAGATACCATTCTCCTCGAAAGCCTGTAACGCTTTACGGCAGAAGCCAACCTCAGCGTTCATCATATCTTTGTCGATGCCGACAGCAACAAATCCCTTCTTACCTGCGATACCTGTAATTGTATATTCAGGCTTCTGGCATGTACTCTCCACGATCAGTGTTCCGTCCGCTTCCGGATCATTTGTATTGCGGATATTGATTGGAATACCGGCCTTACGTACCGGGAATACCGCATCTTCATGTAATACAGAAGCTCCCATGTAGGAAAGCTCTCTTAACTCACGGTATGTGATTACCTTGATTGGCTGCGGATTGTCAATAATTCTAGGATCCGCAACGAGACATCCGGATACATCCGTCCAGTTCTCGTACATGCTTGCGTGGCATGCCTTTGAAACGATGGAACCTGTAATGTCTGATCCGCCTCTTGAGAAAGTCTGTACGGTTCCGTCTGCCTTCGCACCATAGAATCCCGGGATTACCGCACGCTCACATCCTGCAAGCTTCTTTGACAATACTTTATCGGTCTTGTCTGCATCAAAATTACCATCTTTATCAAAGAAGATAACTGTTGCAGAATCAATAAATTCATATCCGAGGTAATTCGCCATAATGATACCGTTTAAGTACTCACCGCGGGAAGCCGCATAATCGCTTCCAGCCTTTGCTTTAAAATTCTCGGAAATCTTCTTAAATTCTTCATCCAGGGAAATCTTAAGTCCCAATCCGTTGATGATGGAATCATAACGCTCCTTGATCTTCATCAGCTGAACTCTGAAATCCTCATCTGCCTCTGCCAGTGCATAGCAGGCATACAGCATATCCGTTACCTTTGTGTCCTTGGAATTACGCTTTCCAGGTGCACTCGGCACTACATATTTTCTTGATTCGTCGGCACGGATAATGTCCCCTACCTTAGCGAACTGCTCCGCACTCGCAAGAGAACTGCCGCCAAATTTTACAACCTTAACCATCTTTTTAAGCTCCTCTATGTTTTTGAGCATCCGCCCATTTCAAATTGCTTTGGTTATTATACTTCTATCTGCGCCCTTTCGTCAATTTTTTTCTGTAAAATCGCGCAATTCCTCATTCAAGATACATTACATCATATGCAATTTCTTCCGTTCCGCCATCAATTTCAAGCACCGCATAGGATGGCGGCACTCCGTACGGCGGCGATCCTATGCTTCCCGGATTCAGATACGTCACACCATTGTGCGTGGCATAAAATACTCTGTGCGTATGGCCAAAAAGCGCTGCATCCACCTTGCGTTCCTCCGCCGCATACTGCAGCGACATATAATTAGCCTTCACATTCAAGGTATGTCCGTGACAGATCAGGATATGTTTTCCTTCTATAATAAGGATCCTCTCTTCAAACTCCTGGCTGCAGTCACAGTTGCCCGGCACCTGTTCCATCGGTATATGAGGAAACTTCGTCTTCAAACGGGCTGCGTCTGTCCAGCAGTCCCCGAGATGAATGATCATATCAGGATCCGTCTCTTTTACCGCATAGATCATATTATTCACATTTCCGTGGGAATCACTCAGTACAAGTATCCTCTTCATGCATTTCTCCTTACTTTTTATATAGAAAAAGACTCCTGCGCGGCATCTTTGCCCGGGCAGAAGTCTTAAAAAAGTTCTTCTATCTATCTGTTATGCAAGTCGTTTCCACTGCTTGCTGCATTTGTAATAAGAATAGAACATACACTGTTCCGCCTGGTCGCAGCGGCTCGGTGCAGTCTCAATATTACACTGGCAGTTCACGATTGCATCTGCTTTCCCCTTACAATTTCCTTTGATCATAACATCATCTAATACTTCGTCTGACATAACTAAACTATCTCCTTATTACCATGTTTTGTTTCCGACAGAAGCTATTATACAATATATGGTAGGCAAAGGCTATAAGGCAATTCTAACAAATAGCCGGGAATCTTTTGTCGATTTTTCCACTTGACGAAATATCCAAAATAGGCTAGTGCTCCGCGGACAGTTCTCCCGTCCGCATCAGTTCCTTCTTGGAAAAGCCCATAAAATACACAAGATTGATCACAATTCCAAACACCGTAGCCGTCGGTGCTGCTGCACCGATGTACACCAGAGAGTCCGGCATCAGCTTTGACATTGCATAAGCCATCGGCAGACGCACGATGAACGACTGTGCGATTGCCTGAAACATGACAAATACCGTCTTGTTATGTCCGTTGTAATATCCGATAAAGGAAAAAAGCACAGAAGTCACAATCGCCTCGAGGCTGAATCCCTGCAGATATTCTGCCGCCTTCAGCTGATAAGCGGTCGTGCTTGTAAACAAAGAAGCCAGGGTCTGTCCACCGAAGAATGCGGCTGCTGTCATCGCAATTCCGATGCAGCCACCGATCAGCATACCATATCCCATCGACTTCTGCGCACGGCGTTCCTTGCCCGCGCCGACGTTCTGCGCAATAAATGACGACATGGACTGCATGAGTGCGGACGGAACCAGCATGACGATCGCAACGATCTTGTTGGCGATTCCGTATCCGGAAGAGGACGCAAGACGAATCGCTTCCGTCGAGCCCATTCCATTGACAAAGGACAGAAGACACATAAACGAAAACTGTGTCAGAAGCTCCTGAAATGCGATCGGCAGTCCAAGCACCAGAAACTTCTTCACCTCACCGGAAAGTCTCAGTTCCTCTCTCGTCAGATGGAACGGAAGCTCAATTTTCTTACATACAAGAATGGACAGGATCAGGCTGACTGCCTGCGCCATCACCGTCGCATAAGCTGCACCCTCCACATCCCAATGAAAGCCTGCCACGAAGATCAGATCTGCAACCACATTGACTGCACACGCGATACCGACAAACAGAAGTGGCAGTCTCGAATTACCGATTCCACGGAAAATGCTGCTGATCAGATTATATCCTATAATAAATACGATTCCGCCGCCACAGATGCGGATGTAGGCGATCGTCTTATCCATCGCAGCCGTCGGCGCCTGCATCACCGTCGCCAATGCCGGGGCAAAAGCAAGCAAAAGAACTGTCATAATCGCTGCAAGGATTGCAAACGTTACGATTGCGCCACCGATCACCTTGCTCAGCCGCTTCTCGTTATTCTCTCCGATGTAACGTCCCATCAGAACCGTGACTCCCATCGCAAGACCGTTTAAGACGAATACTACCATATTAATAAAGCTGCTTCCGGTTGATACCGCAGAGATACTCTCCTGCGTACCGAACCATCCGACCACAAGGATATCGACCGCACCGTACATAGTCTGCAGCACCAGTGCGCCGAGGATTGGCAGCATAAAACCAATCAGTTTCTGAAAAATTCCGCCGGTCGTAAAATCCATTTTATTATCCGACATTGTTTCTTCCTCCATCTTCTATTTTCCGTTCATCCAAAGCAGTTGTCATACACTGCTCCGCTATACTGTTTTGTCCATATTCAGTCTGTTAATCAAGTGCAGATTAAATTTATTGACAAGTTCCATGCATTTTTCATAAGACGCAACATCCTGCACCTGTCCCACAGAATGCGCATCGAGTCCGAGGATCACATCGTTACCGACTTCTCCCGGGATCTTCCAGAATCGTTCTGTCGGGTAATGCTTGGCTCCCGCTCCCATTCCGAGGATGTTGATCTCAAGCGGAATATTTCGTTCTTTCATCGCCGTACACAGTCTGGTCATCTCCCAGTCATATACGGATTCCATTCCCTGATAATTCATCAGATCCGGATGTGCCAGATACCTATAGCTTCCGGTATCCATGCCCTCGATCACACGATCCACATACGCACGGATGCGGCTTTCATCCTCCGTCGGAGTTCCCATATAGGGACCGTTTTCCTCACTGTCCAGAAAATGCTGTCCCATGATCAGATAATCAACACCGAGTGTGTTTACCATATTCATCTGTTCCTGATAGAATTCCGGAATGTATTCTGCCTCAAAGCCTACATAGATGCGGATATCATTTCGATATTCATCCGTGAGTTCCCGAATTGTGCGCACATAGTCCGGAGCCTGCTCCATCGTCATACGGATATGAGAAACGTATCCGTTGCGAAACGGACAAGGGATATGATCGGAGAACCCGAACTCTTTGATTCCCATTGCGATTGCAGCCTCGATGTACTCCCGCTCGGTACCGGATGCATGCTGACACCGGACGGTGTGTGCGTGATAATTTGCTGTAATAAAATTACTCATGAACTATTATGTACTTTCTGATTATTTTCCGTGCGCCGCTCTATTCAAATCAAAGCGATTCAGCACGGAATTATTGTAACACAGATTTTTCTATGATACAAACAGTTACAAACTTGAGATAAAATGCTTGTCAGATTGCACAAAAGCATATAAAATAAGTTTATAAAAATTTTATTTTTTACCAAAAGGAGGGGAATAGATATGCTATTTCAAATTTACGGAAGCGGTTCCTACTGGCAGCTTCTTGGCTGGGTTATGGTCTTTGTCGGACTGATCCTCGTCAATGAGATTGCCCGCCGGACAAAATTAGGAGGTATTTTAACACTCGTTATCTTACCTGCCGCTTTAACCGTTTACTTCATCGCCATCTACATTGGCGCCGCAAGCGGTGCTGACTGGGCTTTGAATAACCAGACCTACATCCACATGAACAGCTGGTTCCATTATGCGAAGCTGTATGCCGCAACGATCGGCTGTATCGGATTCATGATGCTCAAATATAAATGGAGCATCGGTAAAACCGAGTGGTTCAAGGTTTATCCGTTCTTAATCGTTGCCATCAATATCCTGATTGCAGTCGGATCCGATATGGAGTCTGCAATCCGCGGTGCAATCGCACTCAAAGAGACAGGATCAAGCTGGTGGCTTTCTTCCGAGGGTGTATGGCTCTACGGTGGATGGTGGAACGTAGTCAACGCGATCGCCGGTGTACTCAACATCTTATGTATGACCGGATGGTGGGGCATCTACTCATCCAAGAAAAAGGATGATATGCTTTGGCCGGATATGACATTTGCATTCATTATTGCATATGACATCTGGAACTTCGAGTATACATACAACAACCTGCCGACACACTCATGGTACTGCGGTCTTGCACTGCTTCTTGCTCCAACCTTCGCAGCATTGCTTTGGAACAAGGGTGGCTGGATTCAGAACCGTGCCAACACACTGGCATTATGGTGTATGTTCGCACAGGTATTCCCACTGTTTCAGGACAACAGCCGCTTCTCCGTTATCCCTCGTATCTATGCAGACGGATATATGGATAAGAACGTGCACCCGACACTTGCAGATCCTACCGCTCAGGGTGTGATCGCAATCGCCGCTCTGGCAGCGAATGTCATCGTCCTCGGTGTGATCATCAAGCGTTCGATCGAGCAGAAGAAGAACCCTTACAAGAACGAGATCTGGAAGGGTACAAAGGACTTCGAGCTTGCTATGGCACGTGCAGAAGAGCAGAAATAAAATCGATATTTAACACATTAAGCTGTCCGTTTTCACACGGGCAGCTTTTTTCTATTTACGGCGAAACAAAAATGTATTAACATAGAAGTGGAGTTTATACAATAGTACAAAAGTTAACACATTTTAGAAAGGGAAAATGCATGATATCATGTCCGAACTGCGGCGGTAATCTCAAATTTGATATTGCCTCCCAGCAACTCACCTGTGATCACTGTCACAGCCCGTTTGATCCTTACGATTTCGACGCTAAGACCAGTGACGCAGAAGAAGAGAAATCCTATGAAAGCAATTATGAGGTAACGATCTTCACCTGCCCGCAATGCGGCGGCGAGATCTTAAGTACCGACAATGCAGCTGCCGGATTCTGCAGCTTCTGCGGTGCCTCAACAATTCTGTACAGCCGGATCTCCCAGGAGAAGCGGCCGAACTTTATTATTCCATTTAAGAAAACAAAGGAAGACTGTAAGAATGCCTATTCCGCGAAGATGCGGCATGCGATCTTCGCCCCGAAGGAGTTAAAAGATCCGAAATACATCGACAGTTTCCGCGGAATCTACATGCCATACTGGGCATTCTATCTGACGCAGAAGGGTGACTTCACACTTCCTGCCCACAAAGAATACCGGCGCGGTGATTACATCATCACGGATCACTACCAGTTGAAGGGCCATGTGGATGCTTACTATAAGGGACTATCCTTCGATGCATCAAGTTCCTTCTCCGACAACATCAGCGAGCAGCTTGCCCCGTACGATGTCAAGGGAATGAAGGCATTCACGCCGGCATACTTAAGCGGCTTCTACGCAGATACCGCAGATGTTGATGCCTATATCTATCAGCCGGATGCGGAAGATATGATCTACGAACAGACCGAAAAAGAGGTCAAGAAAGTTCCTGCTTTCCGTTCTTTCCAGCTCGGAGACAACGGAACCACCTTTAAGACCGGAACTTTCAGCCCGAAAGTAGAATCCATCGATAGTACAATGTTCCCTGTTTGGTTTATGTCCTACCGCAAGGATGACCGTGTTGCTTATGTAACCGTCAACGGACAGACCGGTAAAGTCGTTGCCGATATTCCTGTCGATCCAAAGAAATATGTGTTGGGATCGCTGCTTCTTGCAATTCCGATTTTTGCGCTCCTGGCGCTTTTTGTTACTTTGATGCCGACCACACTTCTTGCAGTGTCAACGATACTTGCAATATTGGTCGCAATCCTGTATTCTGGCGAGTTATCGAGCATCGCGAAGAAGGATTCCGGAAGCGAGGATCGTGGTGCTTTATTCCGCAGAAACGCTTCTTCTAAGCAGGATTTCACAAACTGCGGAAACGCTCCGAATACATCGGCAAACGGAATGTCCGGCACCGCAGCGAACAATACGCAGGTAAATACCGTTTTGGTCGATACGGATAAGCATCACAATCCGCTTGTCCTTGGTATGTCCATCGTCTTGTGGGTGGAACTTGCAGCAGCCCTCGCCTTAAAGGGGCTGGCCTTCATCGGACTGTTTCAGGCGAAATATTCCGCGATCGCATGGTGTCTGATCACTGGTATTATGGCGGTCACACTCACGATCGGTTCCGGAAATACCGGAAATTCTCCTTCGAAGAAGAGTGCACGCGGATTCGCATGGACCGGTGCTGCAGTGATCTTAAGCGCAGCGATTGCAATCCTGCATCCGGTATCCGATCTGTTCTACTACGGATGTATTATTCTTACACTGATTGCAATCGGTTTATCCTTTGTGGATATTATCGAACACTATAACATCTTATCAACACGCAGACTGCCACAGTTCGACAAAAAGGGAGGTGATGACCGTGCGTAAATGGATCCATCAAATGCATACAGGCGTTCCGTACTTTGCCTGTGCATTAACACTTATACTTCTTGTTGTCGTTCAGGTAACACCTGCTTATGCGGCAGTAACCAAGACTAACAGCGATACCAACTATGAGATGATCATCGATGACGTGGCCGGCTATTTCTCGGACGATGAGATACAAAGCCTGACCGATCTCATGGCTCAGATCACAGATTATTGTAACGTAGCCGTTGTCACAACCGAGTCACATGGTTACTCGACAACCAGGCGGCTTGCGCAGACTTACTTCGATGACAGCTTCGGCATCCACGCAAGTGGTTCTGTCTTCGTGATCGACCGCGACCTCAACGAGATCTACTTATACAGCGCCGGTGATGCGTACAAAACCATTACATCCGCCCGCGCAACTTCGATCACAGACAACACATACATCTACGCAACCGCATCCTACGGACGCGACTATTACAAGTGCAGCTACGAGACCATGCGTCAGGTTCTGACACTTCTCGAGGGACGCCGTATTGCGGAGCCGATGCGTTACATCTGCAGCGCTTTGCTCGCAATTATTCTTGCCTTACTGATCAATTACTTCATCGTCATGTTCTACTCACGTTCCCGTAAGGAGAGCGACAAGGCGATCCTGGGCGGCATCTACTCCGGTGTTAATATCACGAATCCGAATGCAGTATTTACCAGCCAGTCCAAACGCTACAGTCCTCCAAGCTCCAGCAGTGGTGGCGGTGGAAGCTCCGGCGGCGGTGGCGGCGGAGGAGGACATTCTTCCGGCGGTGGCGGTGGTCATTCGATCTAGCCGAATTATTGAGTTTAAATTTAATTTATGTACAAATACAAAATGCCTCAGGAAACCGGTTTTCCTAATATTTCGCAGGAAATCCGGTTGCCCGAGGCATTTCTATTTTATCCTATTTCGTTGTTTATTATTCTTCGTACATTTCGTTATATTTTCCTATCACCAGACCTGTGTTTGATGACCTACAATCCAAGAAAATTCTTCATCGGATTCACGCCTTTCGCTTCCGCATAGATTTCTTCCTTGTGATCTCTCAAGTATTTCTCCAATATCGCAAGTTCCTTTTCTTCGAATCCCGATGATTTCTCAATGATGGCATCCGGCAGGATCCCATCCGCATAATCCTTGTTCCGGAAAAACGAAACACGCACGATATCTCTTCCGTCCTTTTTCAATCGTCCCGATACCATCATCTGTAGTTCATCCATCATACTGCCTCCTGATGTTTCTTCTTGCAACTTATATCGGCAACTTTCGTCTGTTCAAAACCTCAATCCGCAAATTAAGCACGACTTTTCAAGCCTATCGTCATCCAGCATGCTTTACAGTGGAATACGAAGTCCCTTCGGATAGTGGTTCTTGATCATGCCTCCGGCAAGTTTACCCCATCCGATGCTGTATCCGTCAACGGTCATCAGATACCAGCCTTTCTCGCCATCCGCCTGCAGCGTCTGTCCGTTCAGATACGCCCGCACATCCTGCGAATTTCCCGCCATATCATGTGAATGCAATACATCCTCCGGTCGCAGTGCAAGTGCCAAAGCATGCGACGGTTCGAACCGGTTTTTCTTCATCGTTCCAAGATGCAGTCCCGGTCGCAGCACCTTAAGCCCCTTTGTGGATGGCATGTTTTCCGGTACAAGATACAACTGCTCTCCAAAACGGATCAGCCTGCCTTCCGGCTTATTGCAAAGCGTCTCTTTCGCAAAATCCAGATATTCTTTCGCATCGTGTTCCGGAATGCCTCTTTCCAGTCCCTTGGCACAGTAACCTTCATAATTCTCCGATACACTGCCCGCCTTCATGAGAACCGCAAGATAATGACCCTCTCCATCCACATGATGCGGAAAAAGGCGTATCGTACGCTCCAGTCCCGGCTGCGGATCCGTTGTCCACGCCGCCACACCGGACGACATCTGTGGATAATGCATGACATCTGCAATCTCAAATTCCGGATGCTTTGCTAGAAACTGACTGATCGTGCCCTCATTCTCCTCCGGCGCAAAGGTGCAGGTCGAATAAACCATTCTTCCGCCTGGCCGCAGCATCGATGCCGCACATTCTAAAATTTCTGCCTGACGCTCCGCGCATAATGTGACATTTTCCGGACTCCACTCGTCACACGCATCTGCATTCTTGCGGAACATGCCCTCTCCGGAGCACGGAGCATCGACCATGATCCGGTCAAAATACGCTTCAAACACCTTCGCCAGCGACTGTGGGCTCTCATTCGTCACCATCGCATTCCGGATGCCCATACGCTCGATATTCTCCGATAAAATCTTTGCACGCGCCGGATGAATCTCGTTGCTGATCAGAAGACCTTCCCCACGCATCGCAGCTGCAATCTGTGTGCTTTTGCCGCCCGGTGCCGCACACAGATCAAGAATCTTCTCTCCCGGCTGTGCATCAAGGTAAGCGGCAGGAGCCATCGCACTCGGCTCCTGAATATAATATACCCCTGCCGCATGATACGGATGCTTCCCTGGTGCCTCCTCTTTCCCATAATAGAATCCGTTCGGCTCCCACGCAACCGGTCGAAGTGTAAACGGCGCCGCCGCCTCAAACGCATCCCGATCTGCTTTCAGCGGGTTTACGCGCAAAGCCTGATAGCGCTCCTTCTCATAACTTTGTAAAAACGCCGGGTATTCCTCCCCCAGCATCTGTTCCATTCGCTCCAAAAAAGCCTGTGGAAGCATGCTTTTTCCTCCTGCTCTCATTCAAATTCATGATGTAATCTTAAGTTACATCTTCCGATACTCTTTCTCTATTATAATAGGAGTACTTTTCTTCGACAAGAAGTAAGTCCAAAATTGATTTTCGTTATTTTACACAAATTTATGGAAAAGGCACACATTATATTGGATATTTAGCAGACAGATGGTAAAATGTACTAAATACAACGGATTGTGGAAATGATTACGCAATCGTACGGAGGCACAAATTGGTAAAGCGGAAATATATGCGCACACGACAACTGAAACCGGGTATGAAACTGGATCATCCGGTCGTAGACCGTCTCGGCCGCAATCTGGTTGCCCGCGGCGCAGAACTTGACGAATACATGATTGACTCTATGGTTCAGATGGGGGTTATGAGTGTTTATATTCAGGACGGCGAGGAAGAGGAGGAAGTGAAGACTCCCCCTGCGAGCGCCGCTGCAGAAAAGAATATTGAAAAGCTTCGTACCGATGACCGTTCCAAGGTCACATTGTCCGCGAGCGTCCGTGAACGTGTCGCGCAGGGAATTCAGTATGTATACAGCAATACCAGTTCTCCGGAAATGGTACAGGCAACCGACACGATCGCTTCCGATCTGCTCTCTGCCATCAACGAGAACGACGCGATCGCGATCGATATCTCCACACTCAAGACAAGTGATGAATACACCTTCAAGCACAGTGTCGATGTTGCAACCATCGCTATGATCGTCGCCAAGCAGCAGGGACTTTCCCAGGCACAGATCCATGAGATCGGTGTCACCGGCCTGCTCCATGATGTCGGCAAGACCAAGGTTCCACTTGAGATCCTCAATAAACCGAGCCGGCTCAACGAAGCAGAATTTACCGTTATGAAGCAGCACTCAGTGTACGGTTACCACATTATCAAGGATCGTCCGGAGGTTTCCCCGCAGATTGCACTCGGTGTATTACAGCATCACGAGAAGATCAACGGTTCCGGTTATCCGATGGGGGTCGGAGAGGACAAGATCTGCCCTTATGCCAAGATTCTGTCTGTGGCCGATATCTACGATGCACTCGTTACTGAACGCCCATACAAGGCTGCATACTCGCAACGAGATGCCGTCGAAATGATCATGTCCATGACGATGGAACTTGATATTACAGCAATGAAAAGCTTCTTGGAGAGCATGATCCTCTATCCGGTTGACAGTATCGTAGAACTTAGCAACGGGGAGAAGGCACGTGTTGTCCGCAATATACCGCATTACATTCTTCGTCCAACCGTGGTAGGCTTAGAAAGCGGCAAGGTGTATGAACTCGGCGAGGACCTGAATTGTGCGAGCATCATTATCCTATAATTGCAATTTCCCTCATCAAAATTTAATCTAGTTTTCATTAACAAAGCATGTCCCCGCTTAGCAAATAATTGCCAAGTATCGACATGCTTCTTATTTTTCCATATGGTATGATACTAAATTTTTATGGTAGCATATGATCTCCTGCAAGATAAAGCCGGTACCACTCTTCTCTGGTAAGTGTCACATGACTTCCATCAATGATTTCCTGCATATGCTTCCTGCTTGTCGATCCTGCGATCATCTGGATTCCCGCCGGGTGACGAAGGATCCATGCAGTTGCAATGCCGGATGGTGACACATTGTATTTGTCCGCCAGTTCATTCAATACCGCATTCAGCTTCGGATATTTCTCCTCATTTCCAATGAACACACCTTCAAAAAAGCCATACTGGAACGGAGACCACGCCTGAATCGTGATATCATTCAGTCGGCAGTAATCCAATACGCTTCCGTCACGATCTACTGCCCCTTCCGATGCCATATTCACTTCCATTCCATTTGTAATCATATTCGAGCAAGGAATGCTGAGCTGTAACTGATCGATCTCGATCGGCTGCTTGACATAACGCTTCAGCAATTCAATCTGCATCGGTTTCTGGTTCGATACACCAAAATGACGCACCTTACCGGATTTCTCCAATTCATCAAACGCAGCCGCAACCTCTTCCGGCTCCACCAGCGCATCCGGTCTGTGCAATACAAGTGCATCCAGATACTCCATATCCAATCTTTTTAAGATTCCGTCCACGGATTCCAGAATATGTTTCTTCGACAGGTCATACATAACGCCAGGAACGATACCACATTTCGATTGTACGAAAATGTCTTCCCTCTTTACATCCGTCTCTTTGAATGCCTTGCCAAATAATGTCTCGCAGTTTCCACCGCCATAAATGTCCGCATGATCAAAATACGTCAGTCCCTGTTCCACACAGAATTCGATGTGCTGTACAAGTGCAGGGATCTCCATGCTGTCGATGCGCATGCATCCCACCGCAATAGAAGGAATCTTTGTGTTTGTCTGTTTTAATTGCAATTCCCGCATATCCGTTCTCCTTTATATGTAAATTAATTTTTGATATAATTTTCATTCTCGTTAACTTTATCTAATTTTATCCAAATATCAGTCTCATGCACACAGTCCCACAATAGCAACACGATCACTCCGGCAGATACTGCGTATAGATATCCACATGATCATAGATGCATCTCCAGCTTGATGTTGATCCCGCCGTCACAACCAGATACTCCGTGCCATTCGTGTCCGTTGCCATACTCGCCGCACAGCTTCCGGACTGCGAGACGAAACCGGTTTTCGCACAAAGCACCGTACCATGTGTATCCTTATCCTCAATTCTGCGAAGGAACAGGTTCGAAATGCGAAGTCCATCCGGATGCTGCTTCGTCTTCTCCGTCGTATAAATATGCTCGGAAAGCACCTGCCTGCACCACTCATTGTCCGTTGCCGCCTTCAGAATGACAGCCATATCATACGGCGTCGTATAATGATTCTCGTCATACAATCCAACACAATTCGTAAAATGGGATGTCTCCGACAATCCAAGCTCGTCCAGCTTCTCATTCATCATATCGACAAATGCCTCATGCGAGCCTGCTACATAATTTGCAAGCGATACCGCAGAATCCGCTCCGGACGGTAAAATTGTTCCGTAAAAGAGGTCTCTGACTGTAATCGGCTCATCCAATTCGAATCCGGTGTTGCTGCAGTCGTTCACATAACTGTAATCTGCCACTTCCTTCGTCAGCTTTACCTTATCATCCAGCTGATCCTCCGAAATATGTTCCGCAGCAACCAATACTGTCATCACCTTCGTCATAGAAGCCGGAACGATACGCTCTCTTCCGCCTCTCTCCGCCAGAATCTCACCGGTATCCGCATTGATCAGGATTCCATGCTTGCTTACCACAGTCTCCGGCAAATCCGCGGTCTGATCCGTCTCATGTGCTTCGAAGCTCCACGGTTCCTCCATCGGTTGCTCCGTCTCGGTAGCCTGCAGCTGTTCGCTTGCCATTTCCGTTGCGGAAGGAATCTCTCTCGGATTAATCTTATCCTTCTGCTTCACAACCACTGTAATCAACACAATCAGGCTGACAAGCGCCACCACGCCAATCGTACCATATCTGCGTATCATCATGCTTCTGCGCTTCTCTTCACGCATCCGCTCCGCACGTTCCTTGCGCGCCTTGTGGCGTTCCGCTTCACGCTGTTCCTCCTCTGTTGCCGCATCATATATCTCGTTCGTTCTGTTTTCGTCGCTCATTTTTGTTCCTTTTCTATTTCTGATTCCGATTTTGTACGTAAATAATTACGATTTCTTTGTCATATCATATGGTGTTGCTTACAGTAGTGATAAATTCCATCCTCTGCAACATCACCACACACATCGTCCGCAACAGCCTTCAGCTCATCCGATCCATTCCCCATTGCAACTCCGTGCCCAACCGCTTCGAGCATCGCAATGTCATTATTTCCGTCGCCAAAAGCGATTGCCTCCGACTTATCGAATCCATAATACTCCAACATCTTCGCCACGCCAACACCTTTACCACCGTCTGCCGGGATCACATCCACCGCGCAATCCCACCATGCTGTAATCTTCGCCTGCGCAACGCCTTCCAGCAGCTTCGGACGTTCCTCCATGGAACAGCCGAGCATAATCTGGTGAATTTCCTCGTTCTCTGCAACCTCTTTGAAATCATCTGCAACCTCTACGTCCAGCTTCGCGAACGCATAATACGTCACAAGATCCTCATCACTTCCATTCGCCACCAATCGCTTCTTCGTCGCGATCGACACCGGTCTTCCCATGTTGGTCGCATTCTCGATCAGCTTATGTACGTCCTCTTGGGGAATCGGATTATCGAAGATTGCTTCCTTCCGATTGTAGCAATAGGATCCGTTAAATGTCAGATACGCATCAAAATCCACGCCGTCGAAATGCGGCAAAGTAAGAGGTGCACGCCCCGTCGCAATACAGATGATAATTCCATTCTTCTGCAACTGGTTCAGTGTCTCACGCATTTTATCCGTAATCTCTTTATGTTCAAATTCCAAAATCGTTCCATCTATATCAAAAAAAGCAATCTTAATCTTGTCCATCGCCACTCCTTATACCAATTTATTCATTTCGTTATCTTCTGATATTTTTACAAACAAATGAGACTATCACTGCCACCATCATTCCCACAATAGCTCCGATTGCATTCTTCCCTGAATCAATCCAGGAAAAATGCCGTCCCATAATCAATGGTTTCGACACTTCGTCCAGCCAACACAGCGGCAGAACCAGAAGTCCCCACCACAAAGGCTTCTTCCACAGAATCAAACTTATGCCACAGCAAAACGTAATCAGGAAGAAAAGCACATAATGGCATGCCGACCGCAGAAATACATCACTCACGCCAAGGAATGCGGCTATCCGTGAACTCTCCATTCCGCTGATGTCTCCCTGCTGGTGCGACAACCATACTGCCACAAGCAATATCACAATTGTAAAAATCGGAAATGCATATTTCAAAAACGTTTTCACTGTAACACTCCTATTTATCAAATATCTTCAAAAGCTCCGTCAAAGTTAATATTACTTTCCAGTAAAAAACTGGTTAACAATTTCACTGCTTTCGCATACAAGTATTGTTTATTTAATTTCTTTTTGTGATATTCCAACTCTGTTCCCTTAGTATGTTCTTCAAGGACATGAGTGAAATATCTTTCCCAACTCAAATACTTTGTGCTTTCTGAATACGCACTTGGTTCCTTTAGAATTCGATAAATAACGGGATCCTTTGAAAACATAACTTTAAGCAGTAGCCACTCAAAAGACTCCGGCGCATACAGATAACAATTCGGATGATCTGAAATATATCTGACAGTAGCCCCCATTTCCGCTCCATAAGCAGCTCCGTCAACAATAATAAGATAGATTTTATCTCTATGCTCTTCTAATTCAAGTAGTTTTACCGGAATATTCGATTTCCCCTGTGCACTATGACATTCTGCCGGTATCCGGTCCGTCAATGCACAAAACAATTCATATCCGGAATTTGAATCCTCACACATCACATAATCCGGTGTAATAACTCGTGGTGGATAACTCATTGTCTGGCTATATACATTACGTAATTCATTCAACGTAATTTCATACTCATTGTTTAATGTAACAAATTTTCCGGACATATGCATTCCATATACTTCCCTCACACTATAAGCCAGCATCGGAAGATATGCACGAGTAATCAAAACAAAATAGTTGTCCGCAGAATTAACCACAGAGGCAAACCGCTCGCTTCTCATCCAACTAAAATTCTCATCCACGAAGATAATGGATTTCGGATGTCTTTTAATAACATCTTCCCAGTCAAAATCCGTCAAAGCATAACAGCCGCAATCACAATTCAATATAATTCCACTGTTTTGCTTCTGATTCACTTCCTGCACAAGATTATACAAGGTAGTCTTCCCGGTTCCACTATCACCACGTATGATCGTAATATTACGCGACAACACAAAATCATACCGGACGGTATTATCCCCAATCTGTACTCTATGTCTACCTACCATACAATCACCTCACAAAAAGCACAGAATTGCGATACAATTCTTGGGAATCATGGCAAATAGCGCCTGTATTCTGAATCTTAAGTTCAAACGGTTCCGGGAACTCCATAAAATAGTTCAAATTAATCCGCGTATCCTGCTTATCAGCAATCTCAAGAAGCCACTTCGCACAATTCTCGCCACACGCAGTGCAATCGACCAACAACTCCGGCTTCTTATACACTAAAATAAGTGCCTTCACACCTCCCGACAATCTGGTTGTCGGTATAATGCCAAGAACCGGGCTCTCAATCGCATGGGAAGACAACACTTCCGATTGATCCACCCCCCGTATCAATTCCTTAACAAAAGGATCCTCAAACCATTTCTGTGAATACGTATGATTAAAATAAGTGTCTGGATCTGCAATTGCCCCTTCCACATCTCCGTAAACAATTGTAAGCATTCTCGCCTCCATAAAATAATCCGCTATACCAATATCCTTAGTATAGCGGATTCATAATAAAATTACAATTTTGTTTTACGCTTCACTATTCATTGTTTTATCATCTTCATAGTAAACGCCTCCTCATATCTTAAGCAGCTTTGTTTCAATATACATACTATCCATTTTTAGTATACTATATTTCTGCCAAAAGCTCCAGCAAACTGACAACTTAGTTTACCGTAATCTCAAACGCATATCTTTTCTCGATCATCTTCAAATATTGCTCATTGTAGCTTGCCGCCACAAGCATCGGCGCATACGCATCTCTTCCGCTGATATTAAACATATATGGGAAATCACGAAAATGTTCCGTATACTGCTCCGCAAAATCTAAGATTCCTCTCTGAATCTCCCTGATTCCATCCTGATTCTCATCGTATTTACCAAACTCCAGCGTAATATCAAGATTTCTAAGATACACCTCTGTTCCACCCTTATTCCAGCTTCCATTGTGAAAGCCTTTAAAGGAAGGCGTCGGTGAAGAAAGCAACAACTCCCAGAACACATTGTAGTCCTTGTTCGGATCATGTTTCTTAAACAAATCACGATTATCTGCGCCTGAATACAAATACGATACCAGCTTTCCAGACTGCAGAAATGGATCCGACGCATCCGGTTCCGCATTATGTATCGTATTCGTTCCCGCAATGATTCCAACAATTTCACAATCCATATTCCAAACCTTGTTCACAAGATGTGATAAAGATAGTGCTCCGCTTCCCGCCCAGCCAATATCAATCGCCGCAACCTTCCTGCATCCATCCAAGATATTCCGATAATACTTTTCCGCTGCAAGTTGCTGCTCATGGTAGCAGGCAATCACCTTATCCCACTTCGCCTCAATGAATCTTCGTAACAGATAACCGTTCTGATCTGTCAGTTCATCGTCCTCTCGTAAATCAACAAACTTCTGATTCTTCTCATACACATGTTCCATCTGCCACTTCATCCAGATTCCATGCCAATCGGAAAGTTCCGCCGTCAGCACGTCCAATTCCATCGCATGCAATGCCTGTCCGATTGTGACATCCTGATTGACCTTATGATCAATAAATCTTCTGAAATAGTCGTGCCGATCTTCCTCTGCCATCAATTTCGTTGCAGCTTTTCTGGACCAATATACATACTCCGTCGGATCATCCGGATATAACTTAGAATAAACTTTGCGTAACGCGTCCCCGTCCCTCGCCAGGAAAAGCAGCTTATCCAGATGATGCAGCTTAAAATACTCATGTACAAAGTGGCAATAACCCAAAACAAATAATCCACCATATAGGTAGCCATACTCATAATCCAGACTATAATTTCCAGAACCATTATATAAATGATTGGATACCAGACCTCGGTACGCACCGCCAATCATTGATGACATATCCATCGGACGATATAGAAGAACATTCTTGTTCACATTCTGATACGGCATAATATCCAGTCCGCACACCTTCGCCATCTTGTGATCACTGTGCGGATTGTCTCCGATGTGTACAATATCTTTATTATTGCAGGCGGAATTGTTCGTCCCGGAAATATCTTTTCCCGGTTGAACCTTTCCCTTCAACGATTTACCATACAGGTCATACATCACATGGCGAAAAAGTGATCCATCCGCCTTATTTTCTCCATACTCATTCGAAATATAGATACGCTCCGCTCCCGTATATCCCGCCTTACATAAGATTCGTTCAATACATTCTCGCGGAAGATACATGTCTGACACAATGATCATGCGTTTTCCAAGTGTCTGTAACCGTTGCCACACCTGCAGCATATATGGATTTGCATAGCAAAGCGCTTCCTCAATCTCGCACTCCACACGCACTCCCTCCTCTGCATCCAGGCCGGTGTCCTCCGCAAGATTCTCCCAGATTTCCTTCAGACTGACTTCCATATGACCAAGCCTCTGCTTGCATTTCATTCTGGCATCCCACTCCGCCCAAACCCGGATATTCTTAAAGTCCATAACTCCGAGCCGCTCGCCAATCAGATAAAACACATCCGTCGGCAACGACATCGGTCGGAAAATCAGCGTATCAAAGATATCAAATGATATCACATCATAATCCCTGACTTTTTCAACAAAGTCATCCACCGACAGACATTCCCTGCTATAAGCCTTAGACTCACTCTCCGTGAGAAGCAGCCGCTTTCTCTCATAGATTTCCACATCCGGAACTCTTCCCAGAAATCTGCAAAACAAAACGTAAAAAGCGAAATTCAACCACAATAAATAAATCCATGAAAAAATCTTCCGGATTCCGGTTGATCCATCGTGCATCTTGTGATAACGACGGGCAATACCCGGCTGCTTATTTACAAAAAAATGATATAGTTCGTTTCTCATATTGTTCCCTTCTTGTTCAAGCATTTAATCCCATAGAAATGTGCCCAAATCCAAAATTTCACTGCCACCATTCTCCAGCAGATTGCGTTCTTTATCCTAGAACTTTTCGCCTTTTGCAGCTTTCTATGGTACTTTCCGGAATCAATTCGTTTCAGCCAACGCATCCCCTTCAGGAAATCATTCATTGCAAGAATCACATAATACTCTGTAATCCAATCCTCTCTCACATGATATTCCGTAATCTTTTGCTTCCAAACCTTCATAATCTGTTCTGCATCCGGCAAAAAGCCATAAAGCCAATTCACAAACAAAGGATTTCTCGTGTCATAATACTGCATCAAAGGTGTCAGTCGCTTATCATATGTCTCATGCCAGACCTGTACGCCCTCAATAATAATCGGTTTTCTTCCACATCGCAGACCATATTCCACATCATCGCAATGAATGAAAAAAGGAAGTACATCATTCTTCTGTACAAATTCCATTGGGAAACAACAAAACCACCAACCACCGTAATCCGCATCCGCATCATATATGACACGCCCCTGCGTATAACCGGTCTGACTTATATCACGCATAAATTCCATATGCGATATATTTCCGCCATTCCACTTCTCTGCCGCCGTATATTGAATGTCCGGTTTGTCCATGCAAAACATTCGTCCCGCAACCGGTCGCTTTCGATTTTCTTCGTCTACATTCAAAAGAAAATCAAACAACAAATAAAACGAATTAATATCAAATGACACATCATCATCCATGAAAATAACATGCGAAAAAACGATATTGGACTTTCGAATCTCCTCGATTCCTCGCTGGAAGCCACCCGATCCTCCACTGTTTTCATTATAAATTATGTGTGTATATTTATCTTCCTGCAGTTGTAATTCACTCGCATTATCTACAATAAAAATGTGTAATTTTCCATAATACTTAGCATTTTGTTCATCAAAAAAAGATGATTGACGCAACAGCGCCAAATTCTTTCGAATGAACGCCTCCCTATGATAAGTACATATATTCAAAGCCAAACATACTTTACTTTTCATAAACAACCTATTGCCTTTATATAATATAAATCTCAACCATTAAGGCAGATCTCACATTCTGCGTGAATGACGCAGACATCTACCACTTTGAATGTGAAATTACATACGATGGTCAGATTACCATCCGGATGCTTGAGTACGATCTTCATGCGGCTTTAACGTTTCGAGCAGACACACAAAACACACAATTAGTCCTCGAGTTCCCAAAATCAGCAGTACTCTTTCTGCAAGGTCCTAAAAAGATCCCTGACTACTTAAGCTGTCAACTCAAATTTCAGGATGGAAGCACCCACGAATACCGTGTCCCGACAGTCAAAGTACAGTCCTATACTCTCGAAGAAATAAAGGAGAAACACTTATGCTTACTAATTCCATTTCTTCCAATTCGGTTTCGGCGTAGCATCCCATCCGATGCCAAGATACAATCTGCAAGTTCCCCGGATGAGCATCGTTCACTTGAAAAAAAGCTTCAGAAGTCAAAAGAAGAATTGACTTCCTTCTTCACGGAAACTATACTTATCTTAGATCAGGAAATCGCTGACGGATTTCTAACAGAGACCGACAAGGATTTAATTTTGTCCCTGTTGCAAAAATCCATGCTTCGAATTTCTTACCGAAACAAAGACTTATGTCAGGAGGTGTACACTATGATCGTACCTGAACTCAAACTTCCAACAGATGAATATTATGAAGTCGTCCATGAAAACGACGCACTAAAAAGAACCATAAAACAACAGCAGGGCAAAATTGCTGATCGGGATGCAAAACTTGCTGATCGGGATGCAAAAATCGCTGAATATAAGCGTCTCTATGGTGACCTATAATACAACGATACTGTACGTATCTTTACCCGTTCCCACAATCAGGAACGGGTATTTTTCATTTCTACCTCAATTCCTTCTTCGCGCACTCCAGCGCACTTGCAATCACCGCATCCATATCATAATATTTATACTCACCGAGACGCCCTCCGAAGATAACTTTATCTTCCTTATCTGCCAATGCCCGGTACTCCTTATAAAGTGCACCATTCTTCTCATCATTTACCGGATAGTACGGCTCATCTCCCGGCTTCCATTCCGAAGAATATTCCCTGCTGATAACCGTCTTCGGCAAATCATTTCCGTTCTCATCCTTTCCAAACTCAAACCACTTATGCTCAATGATTCTTGTCCACGGAGTCTCCCGATCCGTATAATTTACCGCAGCATTTCCCTGAAAATTCGGGATATCAAGAACTTCATTCTCAAACCGAACCGAGCGGTACTCCAGATTGCCCAGTGAATAATTGAAAAAAGCATCAATCGCGCCAGTGTATACCACCTTATCAGCCAAAGCATCCCACTTTGCCCGGTCCTCCAAATAATCCTCATTCAGCTGCACGTCAATTCCATCTAACAAATTTGCGACCAGCTTTGTATAGCCCCCAATCGGGATTCCCTGATACAATGCATTAAAATAATTGTTATCAAACGTAAGACGCACCGGAAGTCTCTTAATGATGAATGCCGGAAGTTCCTTACAGTCACGTCCCCACTGTTTTTCCGTATATCCCTTGACCAGTTTTTCATAGATATCCCGACCAACCAACGAAATCGCCTGTTCTTCCAGATTCTGTGGTTCTCCGGTAATCTCCTGTCTCTGTTCCTCAATCTTTGCTGCAGCTTCCTCTGGCGTCACAACACCCCACATCTTATTAAACGTATACATATTAAAAGGCATCGAATACAGCTCACCCTTATAATTAGCTACCGGAGAATTCGTAAAACGGTTAAACGTCGCGAAACGATTCACGTAATTCCACACTTCCGAATTATTGGTGTGAAAAATGTGTGCCCCATATTTGTGGAAATTGATGCCTTCCACCTTCTCTGTATACACATTTCCCGCAATGTTCGGTCGCTTGTCGATCACAAGCACTTTCTTTCCCGCGTCCGTTGCCTGTCGCGCAAAAACAGCACCAAACAAGCCCGAACCAACGACTAAATAATCATACATTTTCATTCTCCTTTTCATCCAAAACAAACTATTGATTTTGTACCATCTTTATGTTATGATGCATCCACACCGTTAGTTTTCATTCATACAAAATTTGTATTAGTCTTTTTTATTCCTATTACATAGTAAATACATATGTAGGAGGTAACAGTATGGCAAACACACGCCACACTTATCATCTTCACTCCAAAGAAGTTGAAGAAATCATTCGCAACAACGGACTCCCCGACGAGATTTCAACAGAAACACAACTTTGGGATTTGATCATCAAGAAAGCAACTTACAGTTCCCCCAAGCTTCTGTTTCCCCTCATCTATGAAATCTATGGAAAAGACTATCCCAAGGATTCCACTGTCGTCCCACTCTCCACTGAATATTCCGTAGAACGTTCCGACACAAAAGAAATTTCAACCATTAAGGCAGATCTCACATTCTGTGTGAATGATGCAGACATCTATCACTTCGAATGTGAAATTACATACGATGGTCAGATTACCATCCGGATGCTTGAGTACGATCTTCATGCGGCTTTAACGTTTCGAGCAGACACACAAAACACACAATTAGTCCTCGAGTTCCCAAAATCAGCAGTACTCTTTCTGCAAGGTCCTAAAAAGATCCCTGACTACTTAAGCTGTCAACTCAAATTTCAGGATGGAAGCACCCACGAATACCGTGTCCCGACAGTCAAAGTACAGTCCTATACTCTCGAAGAAATAAAGGAGAAACACTTATGCTTACTAATTCCATTTCTTCCAATTCGGTTTCGGCGTAGCATCCCATCCGATGCCAAGATACAATCTGCAAGTTCCCCGGATGAGCATCGTTCACTTGAAAAAAAGCTTCAGAAGTCAAAAGAAGAATTGACTTCCTTCTTCACGGAAACTATACTTATCTTAGATCAGGAAATCGCTGACGGATTTCTAACAGAGACCGACAAGGATTTAATTTTGTCCCTGTTGCAAAAATCCATGCTTCGAATTTCTTACCGAAACAAAGACTTATGTCAGGAGGTGTACACTATGATCGTACCTGAACTCAAACTTCCAACAGATGAATATTATGAGGTCGTCCATGAAAACGACGCACTAAAGAGAACCATAAAACAACAGCAGGGCAAAATTGCTGATTGTGATGCCAAAATCGCTGATCGAGACGCCAAACTTGCTGATCGGGATGCCAAAATCGCTGAATATAAGCGTCTCTATGGTGATCTATAATACAACGATACTGTATGTATCTTTACCCGTTCCCACATCAGGAACGGGTATTTTTTCTACCGATTTGATTCCTTCATCACACACCATGGTACCAAGAAGCAATCCGCAAATTTCCCAAATAAACAACACTTGGAAAAAGCTTCAGAAATCGAAAGAGGAATTGACTTCCTTCTTCACGGAAACTATACTTATCTTAGATCAGGAAATCGCTGACGGATTTCTATCCGACTTTGAGAAAAATCTTATCTTGGATCTTCTTCAGAAGTCTATGTTCAGAGTTTCTTATTCAAACAAAGATTTATGTCAGGAGGTGTACAACATGACAGAACCTGTTCTTAAATTACGCACTGATGAAATATTCGAGGTTATTCACGAAAATGATGCACTAAAGAGAACCATAAAACAACAACAGGGCAAAATCGCTGATCGAGATGCGGAATTAGCAGAATACAAACGCATCTACGGCGAATTAAAACCTACATCTCATAATTAATTAGACCTTATCCTTCAACCGCCCATTATATATTGGGGCGGTTGATTTTTTCCCTGACTTACTTAAAAACTTACTGTTCCTTAGCATCATCCAATTCTAATACAAGCTCTTTTTCCAAATAATTTGTCACTTTTTTTTTCGCTACATCATTCGGAAAAAGCCCCATTAGTCTATATTCCCTTTTCTCGTCATGTCTTTCTGCAACAAATCCTTTTAAATATTGCTCCCTAAAAAAAGCTTTAGATACCAATTCATTTATTTTTTCTATCATAATGTTTCCTTACCTCTGTCAATTTTTTTAAATACTGTCGATATTGGTTTAACATAATATACATCTGTGCTGCTACTGCTCTGGCAATATTTATATTGTAACTCTCTTCGCTCTTCAAAAAAGCCTCTGTCGACATAGAATCAATACATAGAAATGCCAAAACATCATAACAAGATTTTTTTCTATCTAATCGCTTATTTGCAATACTGATTGGAACAACAATCGTCCCTTGATAATACAAATACCAATCTGGTGTTGAATTCCTATATCTACTCCCTTGTTTTTCGCATTCTTTTGCATATTCTACTAAATTTTGCTGATAAAAATAAGAACGATCACTATTCGGGCTAAGTATATCATAAAAATCAGAATTATCTTTTATGTAAATGGGGGTTGAAAGATTATTATCAAATTCACACCGCTTTATAGCTGTATTGGAGGATCTTACAAAGGTTCTAATTGTCGCCGTATTTAATTTTACCGGTCCTACAGAATCAATATATTTAACACATGCACTTACCTTCTGCCCTGTAAAAGCTCTATATATTTCGCAAATATGGTCGAGTGAATTCTTCAACACCTCCTCAACTTTTGTTGTCAAACATTCAACCGTAAGCTCCCCATCTTTTCTTGTTTGAATAATGTCAAAATAACTATTTCGAAACTGTCTATTCATCTGAAATAAATTTTCAGATGTTGCACCTTTTACTGCGACCAATATTTTTCTGTACTTTACCATATACCGAAACATATTGATCAACATCCCTATCAATACACACAGCGTTATAATATAAATACCCCAAAATAGGCTGGTACCATCTAAATGCATTATTTTTATTACAACGAAACCAATCAATGGTATAATCATTGTGCCAACAAATGATATTATAGCCATAAAATTAATCCAACCTATTGGAATTTTTTCAAATATCTTGTTTATTCTTTTTAACATTAATACCTGTCTCCTTTCTTCCCTCCAATGTCCATTATGTTCTTTTCTTTATGTACACGATTTCTCACATATTTTATACAGTCTTAATTCTTCTAAAGTAGTCCTGTGGTTCATGCGTATCATAAACAACTGAATCTATTACCTCAAATATTTCAGCATCTATAATCACTATATTTGCCCCTCTTCCATTTGTAGAATATTCAATCCCATCAACCAAAATATTTGCTTTATTCAATTTTCTCCATGAATGAGATTCCATATGAATGGAATGACCATAACTGTCTCCTTCCCAAATAGTAGGGACTTCAGGCATATCAGATGCTACATCCGCAACAACCACACCCTTTAACGCAAATCCGCAATACGTGTACCACAATTTTCCTGGATATTTTTCAAATCCTAACTCATTTATATCTTGATGATGATTTGTTAATTTTATAAATCCTGGTGTATCTTTAAGTTTCTGTATATATCACCGCTCTTTCTTCTAGTTTACTAATTTTTTGTTCTAGCCGCATCAATAATATGTCGTATGCGTTAGCCTCATATTTTTTTTCACTCTTTATTGCGTTAAAAAGCCATTCATATGAATCTTTAACATAATTCTTAATAATGCGGTTTACTATGGAATCTGTCTCTTATACACATCTCCGAGCCCACGAG
>ERZ1026846.228-NODE-228-length-43881-cov-5.371697_pt1 | contig 43881 bp, 48 predicted proteins | sample MGYA00380153_ERZ1026846 | MGnify/ENA primary metagenome ERZ1026846 (study PRJEB33269, sample SAMEA4719789) | human gut metagenome | biome: human-associated habitat; feature: organic feature; material: feces | place: Cameroon | collected 2013-10 ...
CGTGATGTCCTGAGTTTTGATTGTCAGCTTCTTGCCGGACCTTTTCACTGTGTAAACCGGTACCGGCAGTTTCCTGTTGACAACGCCAAGGGTAGCCCTGTCCTCGAACTTTCCGTCAGCAGCCCACTCCATTCGCACCAGCCGGCTCTCCAGCACCGTGAACCTTGCGTTGCCCGAAACGACAACCGCCACCGGATCATCCCCGGCACTCTGCGCCGAAGCCGAAAACGCCGTCACAACGCACAACGCGCAGACAGCCAAATCTTTCATTATGACACTTCTCATAGCCTGTATGAATATTACAGTACAAATATATTCAAAAAAAACGGGCACTGATTACTCAATGTCCGTGTTAGTAGCGGGGGAAGGACATTTCACGGGCATTTTCGGGGATTCTTACCCCCAACTGAAAGCCGTCCAGAGCGGATGAATCGGGACGTTTGGCGCAAATTTGGCGCACGACACGGCTCCTTCCGGACGTTTTCCTTCCACCAATATGCTTATCGTTTTGCATTAATCTTTTAATGTTTCCAAAATTTTGTTATGTTTGCAGAAAAGATCTATATGAGAAAGTATTTCGAAATAGACTCAAAAGAGTTTCCTCCCAAACTTGTGGATCTGGCTTATGAAGAGGCGAGGACCGCACTCAGGAACGACTTCGATGCCATAGCCAAGACCCAGCAGCAGGTTCAGACTTTTTTGGGATGGTATCTGGCTGCCATCGTTTCCCTCATCGGCATCCTTGTCGGAACATTGGCCAGTCAAGAAGGATCATTGCTCGTGATGCTGATGACCGCTTACGGCATAGTGGCATTATCTGTTCCCGCCGCACAGATGTGGTTTGGCGTCCTGTACAATGTCACGGTTTATCCTGAAGGAGGCGAACCGAGTGTGTTGCTATCCGAGGAAGCCTTGGACTGGCTGAACGGATATCCCAAAGGCGAACAGGCACACTTCCGGAAACTTGCATATCTCGTGGACCTTGATGAGAGGCATAAGAAGAATACCGAGCTGAGGAGAAGGATGTGTTCCGCCTATCGGGTCGGGTTGACTATGACCTTAGCCGGAATAGCGTTAGGACTGGTTCTTCTCATCGGCCTGTGCATATTCATCTTTTAACCGGAACATCATTCAACTCCGATGGCGGCGCAGGTGGAGGCAGTGTCGGAACCGGCTGGTTCTTCGGTGAGGATGCCGGGATTTTGCCTGATTGATAATTTTCTTTACTCATAGTCGTTATTGTGTGTTAATCCTAAACTTGGGCTATAGACAAGTTTTATATCTACGTTTTGTAACATCAGGGAAAGGCCACGCCGGGAGGTAGGGCCTTTCTTATTGTTTTTCGAGGATGGAGAGGAGACGGTTGATCTGGGCGTCCTTCTCCTTGATCTGGGCGTCCTTCTCCTTGATGCGTTCGTCGAGGAGCTCGATCTGGGCGCGGAGGACATCGGGGCTGTCGGAATAATATTGGCGCTGGTCGATATGACCATTATTTTGGCCATTCAACACGACACCAGGATTGTTAATCGTGTTGTTCGACATCACGTTCTCCTTATCGAAGACTAGCCAATCAAGGGAAAGATCTGGATAATTCTCGATAATTGTCTTGAGTTTATCGACACCCAAGCTTTTGCCGCTGTCAAGAAACCCCATCGATAACCCAGTCTTCTGATAAAAACTATTTTTGCTAATACCCTTGCGTTCAAGATATTGCTTAATCTTCTCTTTTTCCGTCATAAATTTTCTCTATTTTTATCTTGTTAATTAAGATAATTATCTTACCTTTGCAGTGTAAACACAAACGCAATACAAATGCAATACAGCATTAAATGAGCGAAGATAACAATAAAATATTCAGAAAACAAATGAGTTATGAGCGTAGAAGATCGAATGGAAAGGACAACGGTGGGCATCTGGAGGGTGCTTGCGGTGGTGATCGCGGTGGCGTTGATGGTGAACGCGGTGCAGGCGGTTGCGGGGAAGGCGGAGTTCGCGTGGTGGCACCTAGGGACGCTGGGGATAGCGATGAGTTTCGGAGAGATGGGGACCGTAGTCACAAGGCTCGGTGCCGTCGCAAGGCTTTTGAGGCTGAGATGGAATGGCTGTTCAATCCGGAAAGCAATCCGGACGCGTGGATGCTGAGCGGTGTGGTCACCAGTGACTGGGCTGGCAGTCACATTCGTTAATATTCATTGGTTATGGAAAAATATGATGTAAACAGGGACAAGTTCATCGATCTGATGGCAAAGCACTATCTGGATGCAGGGGTGAACATTGTCGGGCTTTGGCACAAGGCGCAGATGGGAGAGGACATAAGGCCGCTTGCGAGGGAGTTCATCGCTGACAGGTTGGAGCAATGCGTGGCGGCTTGGGAGTGCGCCGTCGGTGTGTGGAGACTTGACAAGGGTGGGATGCCGGAGCGTGATCCCCGAAAGGGGGACTGGGACGAGCTTGTGAAATTCATTATGGTGACGCTTGAGGAGGATGTGGTCTGATATGTTGGTTCATTACATAGTGGAAGGAGTGATGCTGGTCGGTGTGGTCGCGCTGTACTGGTGGGCGTTCAAGGAGGAATTCAAGGATGATAACACATAGGTCTTGGCAAATCTATCAACGAGGTCCTGAGATGACCGACCAAGCGTAGCGCCGCGAGGCGTGAACAATTCCGCGATGCTCCGTGGGGAGCGACTTAAAAGCGAGCAGGTACAAATAACCTTTTTTGTCGAAAATCATAAGTTTTAGTCATTACCGGTTCGAGTCCGGCGCGGGATCTCAGTTTTATCAATTCAATTACGGCGTTAAGGAGCGTCGGGCGGTGAGAGACCGTATGTTTAGATAGTGTTGAGTTAAGTAAGTTTGACAGCCGGGAAAGACCGGCAATTCCCCGGAAAGGGCAGGATATGGGTCCCTGCCGGCACGTAGGCAGACTTGCGTAGGTTGTAAAAGCCCAGGAGGGCGGGGTCTGCTCCGAAAGCCTAGCGCGATGTGAGCGGTTCGATTCCGTTCCCGGGGGCATAACAAAGTTAATCAGTAATATTATGAGTTCAATAGCACGAAAGGTTCAGAACAGGTTGGCACGGAAGACGGCCAACGGGATGATCAAATCACCAGCGGTGACAAAGACCGGAAAGGGAAAGAGGTACAGAGTGCAGCGGTTGAAAAAATTCACCGCAGCCAGGTACTGCGGTGAATTACTCGAAAAGCAGATAAGACACGACAATTGGAACTGATGATCAGTCGGAGGATTTGCTCGCAAGGGTTAGGATAGCCCGGTTGATGAATTCGGTCTTGTTGCCTTGATAGGAGGAGAGGAAGGCGTCAACCTCGGGGGTGGACTGGAAGGTGTAGGACTTTCCGTGGGGCTTGGACTTGCGGCCGGCACCGGAACGGGCACCGCCCCAGGACGCGGACTCGGAAGGAGTTTGTGAAGATGACAGATTTTTGTTTTGCATACAATTTGTGTATTTTTGCAGCACCTACCAAAGGGGAGGCTGATCTCTCAGCCTCCGTTGGAGAACTAGATTGCGATTTCTATCGTGAATCTCAGTTTCCAAATCTTGATCGTAAATCTTGCGGACATACTTTTAAGACTTTGGTAGGTTTTTCTTACTCCCTTTCAAGCGTTTCAGATTCCTCTTTCGCGGCTCTCCCTGAACCGCAATACAAAGGTACGCATTTATTTTGAATTACACAATTATTTTTCAAGTTTATTTATTTACCTTTTTTACTGAAAATCAATGAATAAAACAGAGAACTACGAATCCCTGAAGACTAAGATTCGTAAGATCGCTACCCTTGCCGAAAGCGGGGTTGGCGGAGAGGCCGAAAACGTCAGGAGCATTATGGAGCGGATATGTCTGGAACACGGTGTCAGCCTTGATGAAGTTCTGGCGGTCGAGGAGAGAGAACGGTATCGGTTTGAAATCGGCCGCAACAAAATTGACCTGCGTATCTTTACACAGTGTTATGCTAGGGTTACAGGCGAAAGAAGTATGTCGTATCGTCGAATGAGCCGCACGGCGATTTCCGTCGTAATGACCGCCTATCAATACGCCGAGCTTTCCGCCCTATTTGAGTGGCACAAAGCTAATTTCCGGCGGGAGGTTGAGAACCAAATAGACATTCTGTTTCATGCCTACAGCTCGAAACATCGTCTATTCTGCGAGCGGTCGGACGATGCCCCCGACGATGAACTGAATCTCTCTCCGGAGGACATTCAACGCATTCGTGCGATTATGGCCATGAGAGAGAGCCTGAATGACAGCAAATATTACAAACAGATTGGCTATTGAAAAAACAACTTAAACGGAATATGGAAATCAAGAAGATTTGGGAGGCCGCGGGCCAGAAACAGCGGAATGATTTGTTGACGTTGATCGTGATGGACGGGGTGTCGTACCCAACGGCATATTCCTGGTGCAACGGGACGAGGCGGCCTAAGCCGCTCTATCAGGAGAACATCAGGAAGTACGTCAAGGATGTCTTCGGGGTCGAGGAGTCCGTGGAGGAGTTGTTTCCTGAAAAGCGGTAGGCTATGTACGCCGACAAGGATTCAAGAGGCCTGATCTCGGTGTTCGAGATGGACAGGCCGGAATGGTCGGCACTGCGCGGGGCGTGCCAGATGGCCGTGCAGCTTTGGGAGGTCCAGTTGATGGAGTTCGCAGGGCTTGATCCGGCTCGGATGCAGACTTGGGAGATCCAGCGCAAATGCTACCTTGAGCAAAGCATCGGCATCGCAAGGAAGCTGATTTTCGAGATAGACCAGGCTAACGAGAGAGTGGACGATGATTCCTGCAAAAGGATATTCGAGAGTGCGGACAATGGCCAGGCCATAGATTTATTTGACTTATGATTCCCGACTATGTAAAAGATCAGATCAAGGAGCGGGACATCGTCTCGATCATCCAGGATGAAGGCATCGAGCTCAAGCGGGAAGGCAGCCACTACAAATGCTGTTGCCCTTTCCACGGGGAGAAGACTCCTTCGTTCGTGGTGACGCCATCGAGGAATATGTACCACTGCTTCGGGTGCGGGCGTACCGGCGACGCCATCAGCTTTGTGATGGAGAGGCGCGGGATGACGTTCTACGAGGCGGTGGAGCATCTTGCCGGACGGTTGGGAATCGACTACGAGAAGAAGGAGCCTACACCGGAGGAGAAGGCGGCGGAGTTCAGACGGTCGCAACTGATGACGGTGAACAAGCTGGCCTCCGAGTGGTTCATCCAACGGTACAAGGAATCACCTGGAGCCAAGGAATATATCCTGAAGAAGCGCGGGATCAAAGCCGAGACCGCCGAGCTGTTCTGCATCGGCTACGCTCCAGAGAAAGGAGGCCTGAAACAGTACCTGACGGGACTTGGATGGAAGGAGGACGTGCTGCTTGCGGCAGGACTGGTCAAAAGGAACGAGAACACCGGGCAGGTCTATGACTCGTTCAGGCACAGGATAATGTTTCCGGTGTTCTGGACAAGCGGCTACATAGCGGGTTTTTCCGGACGGTACATCGGTGACAAGCCGGGCGTTCCCAAGTACCTGAACACCGGGGAGACTGAACTGTACAAGAAGAAGGGAATCCTTTTCGGGTGGCTCCAGGCGAATATGCAGATCTACGCCACGAAGCAGGCTTACCTTGTCGAGGGCAATCTGGACGTATGCCGGTTGCACGAGATCGGGGTGAAGAATGCCGTGGCTCCGTGCGGAACGGCTTTGACTCAGGACCAGATCGACCTGCTGAAATCCAGGGCCGAAAGGGTCACGATCATCGGGGACACAGACGAGGCCGGTATCGAGGCGGTCCTGAAAAACGCCAAGCTGATGACGGAGGCGGGGCTTTCGGTCAGTGTGATGGAGTTGCCGCCGGAGCTTGGCAAGGATGCTGATGAGTTCTTCCGGACACATCAGCACGAATTTGACGAATGCAACCTCCAGAGGACGAACGATTATATTCCTTGGATCTGCAAGAGATGGATGGAAGCAGCCGCTTCGCAGACGGAGAAGGCCGCCGTGATCACCGAGGTCTGCAAGCTGCTGGCCAAGGTGCCGGACCAGAGCACGGCTGATATGTACCGGGAGACCTTCACGAAGGCCTACAAGTTCGGAAGGATCTGGAACCAGGAATATTTCAAGGCGAAGAATGACCAGGAGCGCTCCGAGGCGAAGGAGGACGGAACCAAGGAGATGCTCCAGAACTATGGCTTCTACGTCAAGAACAACTGCTACTATGGGGCTTCAAGATCTGGGAACGATGTGAGGTGGAGCAACTTCACGATGACCCCGATCCTGCACATCCGGGACGAGAAGAACGCCAGAAGAATATTCACGCTGCGGAACGTCAAGATGCAGGAGGCGGTGGTGAAGCTGAACCAAAGCGAGCTCGTGTCGTTCACGGATTTCAAAACGAGGGTCGAGACGGCCGGGAACTATGTCTGGGAGGCAACGGCCAACGAGCTTACCTCACTGAAGAAGTTCCTCTATGACGGCACGCCTTCGGCTGATGAGATCAAGCAGCTGGGTTGGCAGAAGAAGTGGGGCTTCTATGCCTGGGGCAACGGCGGCCTTGACAACGGCACGTTCAAGCCGGTGGACAAGTACGGGATCATCGACATCAAGGGTCAGAAGTTCTATCTTCCGGGATGCGCCCTCGACACGAGGGACAACACGCAGGGCTATCAGCTGGCGAGGAAGTTCGTCTACACGGAGACCAACAGCGTCTCGTTCCGGGAATATTCCGAGAGACTGATCACCGTGTTCGGGGACAACGCCAAGGTGGCGCTCTGCTTCCTCTTCGCCTCGCTGTTCAAGGACGTGGTGACCTCGGTCACGACCTCTTTTCCTATCCTTTCGCTGTTCGGGCCCAAAGGCACCGGCAAGTCGGAACTGGGACACTCGCTGACTTCGTTCTTCATCGCCAACAACATCGCGCCAAACATCAACAACACGACCAAGGCGGCTCTTGCCGAGGCTGTGGCGGAGGTCAGCAACGCGGTGGTGCATCTTGATGAGTACAAGAACAACCTTGACCTTGAGAAGAGGGAGTTCCTGAAGGGTATTTGGGACGGTGCCGGGCGGTCAAGGATGAATATGGACAATGACAAGAGGCGCGAGACCACGGCTGTGGACTGCGGGGTTGTGATGAGCGGCCAGGAGATGCCGACAGCCGACATCGCTTTGTTCAACCGTCTGGTGTTCCTGACATTCAGCAAGACCACGTTCAGCGACCAGGAGAAGAGGAACTACGAGAGTCTGAAACTTGTCGAGAAGCGGGGGCTTACCCATCTGACGAACCAGCTGCTGCAACTGCGGTCAAAGTTCCAGACGGATTTCCGAAGGGTTTGGGACGAGACGTTGTCGGACATGAATGAAAGGGTGCGGTCTTACAATGTCGAGGACAGGACACTGAGGAACTGGGCTATCCTGCTGGCGGCCTACCGGGCTTTGAGGACGGACATCGATGTGCCGTTTGACAGCGAGGAGATATTCAGGCTTTGCTGCAAGGGTTGTGTGGATCAGAACCAGAAGACCAGACAGAACAACGAGCTTTCGGGCTTCTGGGAGATTGTGGAGAATCTGGTGGCATCCGGGCAGGCGTACATCAACATCGATTATAAGCTTTGCGCCGGGGACCGTCCGTTCGCCATTAAGGAGTCGGACGTGCCGTTCGAGCCGAAGCACGGAGTGCGGTACATCTATCTGGCTTTCCAGCGGCTTTCGGCTCTCTATATGAAGGAGGGCAAGGACGTGAACGGCAAGGTGATCCCGAGAGATTCGCTGAAGTACTATCTTGAGCATTCGCCGGAGTTCATCGGGACGGCAAAGTCGATGCGGTTCAAGCTGCTGGAGAACAAGACCTACGTGTCGAGCAATCCGGAGACCGGCAAGAGCCGCGTCACCACGGCGATGGTCTTTGACTATGACGCTCTGAAGGTCAATTACGGAATAGATCTGGACATTTCTACGGACACGTTGGAGATCGGTGACAACCGCACGGCGGCCAGCGCTCCCCCATCGGTCACCGAGCCAGCCGAAGCGGTTGATGCCGAACTTTGGGAGGAGTGATGGAAGACCTGAGGAGATATGTCCTGTATTCCAGGGAGCAGGAGGACGCGTTCCGGCACAGGTACGCCAATGTGATCGCGGCAAGGCGGCGGGTGTACGTGAACTGGCTGCGGAGTCTTCCTCTTCTGGAATGGGTGGACTATCTCGTTCAGGTCTCCCCACGTGACTACGAGGCTGTCATCGGCCTGATCTGCATCTGTCATCAGGAACGCCTTGTCAGTATCACTTTCAGTCCCGACTACCGCCGGATCAGACGCGATCCGGTCACTCCGGAGGAATTGGAAACCGTGTTCGGACTCTTCCATTTCTAAAATAAATGTAAAATTTCTATTGATAAACTTTGTAATTATTAGAAATATTACTACCTTTGCAATACCAAACAATATGCGATATGAAGTACGATGAATTTCACGACCTTGTTAAGGGGAATGGCTGGGAAAGGCAAAGGCAGTCTGGAAGCCACGTGATCTACAGAAAGGGAAGCCGAACTTACCCAGTTCCCTACCACAAAGGGAAAGAGTTAGGCAAGGGGCTTGAAAACAAGATGAAAAAGGATATGGGGTTGAAATAAGCCACATATCATAACGATAAAAGAATTGAGTTATGGTTATTGAAGCGGTTATCGAAAGAGCGACGGACGGAACTTTCAACGTCTATTGCAGCAAGGAAATATTCTCTGGAGCCGGCGACACCATCGAGGAAGCCAAGGCCGATATGATGCAGCAGATCAAGTTCTACAAGGAGACTGCGATCGCGGAGGGATTCAAGTACCCAGCCTTTCTTGACGGGGAATATTCCTTCTCCTACAAGATTGACGCGGTCTCGTTGATGCAGTACTATGTCAATTCGGGTATCCTCTCATTAGCCGGCCTCGAAAAACTAACAGGCATCAACCAAAAACAGCTTTGGGGATACATCAATGGAACCAAGCCACGGAAAGCTCAGGAAGAAAGAATCGAATCCGGATTCCGCGCGCTGGACAAAGACCTGAACGCCATATTCGCGTAATTGTTTGGTAGCATTACTTAGTATGGTGCGGCCCTGGGAGTTTCTTCCAGGGCTTTTCTTTTGGAAAAGGGCGGATGAAGATATGGACTCTTCATTCGCCCTTACAATTTTTATTGGAGGGAAGTGCGTGGAATGGGGTTTTCAAAGGGCCAAAGCGAAAACCATAAGCAAAAAAAGTGGATTTACTTACGATTTTCACCAAGAGGGTGATTTTCGGGGGAAATGGGGAAAATGAGGAAAATCGGAGTGGTTGTGCCAAAATTTGGCACAAGTAGGATAACTATTTTCACATATATTCAAATAGAATAAAAGTTTATCTTGTGCTATCTATTGTAGTTCTTCAATAAATTACGTAAATTAGTGAAAAATTATTTTGCTGAGGAAACGAAAAACCCCAACTACACTAACTACACTAACTACACTTGAAGCAAATGAATGAATATTAACGAAATAAGGTGTAGTTGCGGTGTAGTTGAAGAACTACACTCCAACTACATTCAACTACACTTGCGGTGACTCCAACTACACTAACTACACATTTTCGAGGGTCAACTACACCTCGTTTTTGGTTAACTCATTGAAAATCAAACATAGCTTCAAGTGTAGTTGGTGTAGTTGCTGTTTTTGCGAAAAATGTGGCTATAATATTTGATGAACTGTGAAATGCTCGATGTCAAATTGAAAGTGGATTCGCCGATGATGGCGGATTATCTGGCTTACCTGTTCCCGCCTGACAGTCCGGGCGGGCCTCTGAAAGTCTATGCCCGAAACAGCATAGGCAGGCTTCTCGTGGCTCATTGCAAGGTGGCGGAGGGTCCGGTGGCTCTGGAAGGCGACAAGGTCGTGGATCTGGAGTTGCCAAGCGACATCGCCACGGCTCCTATGAGGGATAAGTTCCTTTATTATGACAAGTACAGCACGGTGGCGTTGAATATGGCGATCAACGCCTTCTTTGACATCGAGTTCAAGCAGTACTACCTTGCCGGCTACGAGCTCGGAGTCCAGAAGAAGGACATAGTCACCGCGTTCATCGTGTCGAGGGGATTGTTCAGCACCGACTATTTCGACGCGCTGCACAAGAGGATCTACAGGCAATCGCAACAGACGCTGGACAAACTGGTGAAGAAACTTATCAACAAGGTGGATTACATCAACAGCAGTATAAACATAAACGGATTGAAAGATGATCAGAATCATTGACTCATTGCAGGCCCAGAGCCTTGACAGACAGGATGGAGTCTGGCATAAACTTGCGCTCGTTCCAGGGACCGCCACCATCGAGCGGTCAGAGAAGACGGAGGATGCCGGAAGGCTGGCCACCGTCAAGATCAACGCCACGCTTTCGGAGTCCTCGGAGATTATGAGGGACAACCTTATATTAAAGGTAGGATTCTGCCACGGGGACGATGAGACTTACGGCACCGAGGACTTGCCTCTTGCCTTCGAGGTCAACGAAACCAACACCTTGAAGCTGTCCAGCTCGTATCAATTCCCTGTCTTTTAGCGTGTCCTTTCCTTACGGGTGTCTCGCTGGTATCTTTGCGTAAACATTGATTAACAAGATGAAAGCAGACACATTCCAACTGGCAAGGGACATCGTTCAGGGAAAGTGGCTGGTCTCCAATCCGGAGCAGCTGCTTCCTATCGCTCGTGCTTTCCTCAGCAAGACTCCGGTTGAGATGGAGGTGAAGTCGGCGGTGGTCTCCACCGTGGCCGATTCCGGAGCACAAGCCGGGAAAGCTAAGAGTGTCGCCATTGTTCCGCTTCACGGCACAATGACCAAGTACGACACCTGCGAAAGTTACGGAACCACGTTCATAGCAAACAAACTCCGGGAGATGGCCGATGACGACAATGTCATCGGTCTCGTCCTGGACATAGATTCCCCTGGCGGAAGCTGTTCGGCCATTCCTCCGATGCTTGAGGCGATCGGTTACGCCCGATCCAAAGGAAAGCCGGTCTATGCCCACGCCGACTGTTGCGCTTCTGCCGCCTACTGGGTGGCTTCACAGTGCGACGCCATCTATATGGACAACGACCTTTCCGAGGTCGGCTCCATCGGAGCGATGGCAGTCTTCGTGGACAATTCGGCCACCAACCCAACCACCGGTGAAAGGACTTTGGTAATCTACGCCGATGAGTCCTCAGAGAAGAACCGGGCGTACAGGGAAGCCTTGGCCGGAAACTACGAGGCTGTCAAAGCCGAACTTAAACCGCTGGTGGAGCAATTCCAGAATGCGGTCGTGTCCGGAAGGCCGAATATTCAGAAAGAGGAGAAAGGAGTTCTGAGCGGCGCGATGTTCGGCACCGCTGAGGCGTTGCGCCTGAATATGGCCGATGCCAAGAAGACCCTTTCCGAGACCATCGAGGCGGTCTTCGCACTCACAAGCGTTTAACCAATCTTTTTCATAATGGATAAGAAAACTCTCAACAATTCCAAGATGGGCCGACTTGTGGCCCGTCTCTTCGGCAAGAGCGAGCTTGACGTCAAGGACGGCAAGGTTTCCCTTTCCGATCAGGAGCGGCAGAAGGTTCTGGAGAACTACGGCCAGGACTTTCTCGACAAACTGGAAAGCATCAACCTCGATGAGGAGGGTGATGCCGTGACCCTTTTCAACGCCGCCGTGGCCGCCAAGACAGATGAGGCCACCAAGGCGCTTAAAGAGCAGGTGAAGAAGCTTCAGAAGGACGTTGTCTCATTGGCTTCCGAGCCGGAGCCTAAGCCGGTTGCCACGGCAGTTCCTGCGTCCAAGGAGGCCAAGGTCTTTGCCATCAATATGGCGGCGGCACACAACAAGATCGTGAAGGAAGCCCTTGATTCCGTCAATCCGTACGCCTTCGCAGCCATGGACGACGCTACCATCGACATCAAGGATCTCAACACCGAGTTCTCGATGGTGATGCCTCCTAAGATGAAGCTTGAGCTTCTGAACAAGAGGATCTACAACGGATTCGATGACGCCAAGCATATGACCCGCATCCAGTCCAACACGGACTACATCGCAAGCGCGGCCATTATGTCCGAGGTCTCACAGCAGTTCACACCGAAATGGACCCCTAAGGGAGCGGCCAAGTTCACTCCGATCAGGATTCCTTATCGCCGTCACAAGCTGAACGTGCTGATCCAGCCGGCCGATGTGCTCAAGAGCTGGCTGCTCTATCTCTACGAGCAGGGCAAGACTATGGCGGATATGCCTATCACCCGCTACATCATCGAGAACCACATCCTGCCTAAGGTGCTGGATGACATCACCATCTCGATGATCGCAAAGGGTAAGTTCATCGATGCTGGCGTTGTCGCTGACGGTGACGCGGGCAAGGCCGCCAAGAACTCTATGGACGGTTTCGAGACCATCCTTGTGGAGGGCAAGTCCGATGAGAACTGCAAGATCAACTACTACAAGGCGGCGGCCGATCCTATGCAGATGTCCGACTCCGAACTTCTGGCCTACATAGACGGCTTCGTGGACAGCATCTCCGGACTGTTCGCCCACATCGTGACCATCCACTGCTCCGAGCAGTTGCTGACACGCTACAAGAGGGCTGACTTCGCCGTGAACGGCAAGTACACCGGATTCGAGAATGACGGAAGCATCCGTTTCACGAACTTCCATCTCGTGCCTCTCAAGTCAATGTACAACTCCCCTATCATCTTCGCGACTCCGAAAGAGAACTTCGTGGAGCTGGTTGACCTCTCAAAGGCGGAGAACTGCATCGTCAAGATCGAGGAGCAGAACTACGATGTGAAGGTGTTCGGTGAATATTCCCTCTCAACGGGATTCAAGATCGCCGAGGCTGTCTATGCCGCTGTTCCGGACGGCTACACTCCGGTCGAGAGCATCGTTTCCGATGTTCCGGACACCGACAAGTGGGAGAACGGAAAGAAGGCTGCTGACAACACCGAGAATCAGGGTTCAGAGACCAACCCGGATCAGGGTCAAGGCGGTGCATAACCAAATAACAAGCACGAATTATGGCTTACGTTAAATCATCAATTCCAAGACCTGGTGACGGCGCTGGTTGCGCCGCCACCAGAAAATCACAGATCATCCTCGTAGATGTGGAGGATGTCGCCAGCGAACCGGCAAGAGAGGTTGGCAACTGCGTTGTAACTGGAGACCTCACATTGAAGACCGGCGCAAAGGCAATCTCCATCTATGCCACGGCTTCCACGATTCAGGTCACCGAGGAACTTTCCGGAGATCCGGACGCCGAGGGAATCAAGACCGGTATCGTGTTCGACCACCCGGGCAACTCAGTGGCCATCAAGAATTTCATCGAGATCTTCAAGAACCGTGGCGTGATCGCCATCGTGCAGGAGTGCGACGGAACAACTGCTGGCCGTCCTCAGATTATGGGACGTGTCTGCAACCCGCTCAGGTTGTCTCTTGAGACCAAGATGGACGGTGAGGCGACCAAGAGGACTCTTACCTGGAAGCAGGCGTTGCCTGACAAGTTCCTGGCCGGTGAATATGCCGGAGAGATGCCGGAGATCGCCGAGGACGCCACAAGCGCGACCGGAGGAGCGTAGCGGATGTCTGAGATCGACACAAAAGCCGTCGAAGGCAAGGTTGCGGGCAACCCTGTAAGCGGCGGAACGAATCTGGTTGTCTGTGCCTACGAGGGCACGGACGGCCAGTTGTCCAAAGTCTGGGAGAAGATGACAGGTGTCAAGCCTGTTGTCATCACGGTTGAACCGGACGCTGACATCCGTGACATTCTTGCCGGAATCATCGCCGACAACAATATCTCCGATGATTTCATCCTCGTGCCGGCCAACTGCGTTCCTTGCGCCAAGATTTCCATCGGAGAACTGGCCACACCGCTTGTGTTCCTTGACGTTCAAGGCAACAAGGTTTTCAGCGAAAGGCTGCCGAAACCGTTCTCCAAGGAGAAACTGGTGGAGATGCTTCCGGCGCATGACCAGACAGCGGAGGAGTTCCTGAAGGACTACTTCAAGAAGAATCTCCATAGACCGGTCGAGGCCGGATTCCGGTTCGGCAACATCGTGACTCCGGTCTATCGCGCGAATCCTTGCGAACATCTTGTCATCGAGGCGTTCGTCCGCAAGAAGTTCGTGTTCGCCACTCCTCAAGGCTATGCGGCCATCACACATCTGATTGACCAGTACCTGCTGAATGAGTAACGAGATTGACAGATGGATATGTTCGGGAGCCGAGGTCACTGAAGGACTTCGGCTCTTGAGCATATACGCGCCCAACAAGTGGCTCGACGCTCTTGTCAGGAAAGCGCCGAAGGAATATTCACACCTCCTGAAGAAAGCTTTGCTTCCGTTCGCCACAGAGGTTCCGTTCTCGCAGACATTGACGAAAGGCGGGCGGTTCCGGGAAGACTGGCCGTTCCTCTCCGAACCTGATTGCCCGACCGAACTGAAGGCCCTTGCCGCGGATATGATCACATCGTGGCACAACTATGTCAACGCCCACGAGGATCTGTTCAAATGCACCACTCCGGAAGAGTGCTTCGAGGCCGCGGAAAAAACGGTAAGAAATTTTTATCAAAATTCAGTTTCCCGCACTGAATTTCAATACTACAAGGAGCATCACCGGATTCTTGGCAAACATCCGATTTTCGCCTTGACAAAGAAACTGGAGAATCTGAGACGAATGCCGATCACCGAGCTAATCCGGAAAAGGCGCAATGTCCAGGATTCCATCTGGCGCGCGGAGCGGGAAATCAAGAAAGGCGACCGCCCGGATCTGAAAGTGTCAAGGGAGGATAGGCTTGCCCGCCTGCGTATGACCCTTAATGAAATCAACCGAATGATTGAAGAATATGAAGGAACTGACAACCGAACTTCTCGATGATCTTTCATCCCTTGCGGCCATCGGCTGGACTGATGCAGAACTGGCCGGATTCCTTGACATCACAGAAAGGCAATTGGATGTCATCTTGGCTGATCCCGTCACGATAGATGATCAGCGGATCAGCAACGCCATCAAACGCGGCCAGCTGGAGAAGAGGGCCAAGATCGAACTTGCCGTTGTGCGTGGAGCTATGGGTGGCGACGCCGGCTCCATCGAGCAGTTCCGCGACATCGTCCGGGACAAAAGTTTCACCATCTCAAAGCTGGATCTGTTCGGCGGTGCCGAGAAAGAAGGCGCGTTTGAGAAGATTCAGGAATATATTGCTTCCGGATCAAAGGGCAACCTTTCCGACAAGGAACAGATCTACATAGACCTGCTGACGCTGATATATTCATTGGACGGCCAGTATGGCAAAAGGAGGACGATCAAGTTCCTGACCAGCGCCCCTTTCTGCATCCCCTACCAGCGTGCCGCGGACATATATTCAGAAGCCGTGGAGCTCTTCTTCTGCAACCGTAAGGTCTCCAAAGAGGCGATGCGCAACAAGATGGCGGATCAGTTCGACACTCTCTATGTCGCCGCGAGGGACGCCGCCAAGACATCGAAGGACTATGCCGTGGCCGCTGACATCCTTGCCAACAAGGCTCGTGCCCTCCAGCTGGACAAAGATGATCCGGCCAAGCTTCCGGCTGAAATCTACCAGCCGATGTTCCGTCTGCTTTCCGCAACGCCAGAATCCATCGGACTTCCGGCAGCCAACCGTGATGAGCTGGAAAGGCAGATTGACACCGTGGTCGCTCCGGAGTCCGTCAAGAGACGGCTCAGGACCGATGCAGGCATCGTTGATCTCGACATCGTAAAATACCTTGAGGATGCAAAGGAAGAGAGTTAAACCTGAATCCACACAAGCCGCCTCCGTCCAGTACCAGAACCCTTTCGCCCAAATCGTGTCGCTGGCCGGTGCCTGTCAGAACCTCAATGTCGTGGGGCGTGGCGGTGCCAAGACAACCGACATCCAGGCCGAAAGACTGTTGGATGTCATCTATGATATGCCAGGAGCGCCCGTCGTCTGGGTGGCGGACACCTTCACGAACCTGAACGCCAACATCCTTCCGTCCGTTCTGGAGGGACTGGAGCGCAAAGGCCTGCGTGAAGGAGTCCACTATGTCATCGAGAAGGAGCCGCCGACATTCACCGATGCGGAGATGGCATCCCTTCCGGACTGGCTGAAACCACATTTCTGGAAGCCTTTCAACAAACTGGTCTCCTACAAACGCACGATCGTCTTCTACACAGGCACCAACATCCGGTTCGGTTCCCTCGACCGCCCGGCCACACTAGCCGGTGCCTCCTACGTGTTCTGCTTCGGGGATGAGGTGAAATATTTCCGGGAAGACAAGATCTCCAACCTGCTGAAGGCCGTCCGTGGCTACAGGCAGGAATATGGTCTCAGTGTCTTCTACCGAGGATTCAGTTTCACCACCGATATGCCGGACACCACGCACATCGGGGAATATGACTGGATCCTGAAATATGCCCACAATATGGACATCCAGGCCATCGTCCTTGTGCTTAAGGCCGGCCTGGTCTATAACGAGTGTCTCCACGAGGCGGCAGCCGCAAAAGACAAATGGCTGAAGACGCACAGCAACGAGGATCTGAACATCTACCGGAGCAAATGCCGTGTGGCCGAACAATGGAAGGCACGATGGACGGAACTGAGGATGCGGAAGGAAGCCAGGACGTTCTTTATGCTGGCATCCTCCTACATCAATGTGGACATTCTCACTGAGCAGTGGTTCGGGGATGCCATCTCGGGTAAGCTTCCTGATCTGAACACGGCCATCCTCTCTATGCGCCCGTCCCTGGAATCAGGCGACCGCTTCTACACCTCCTTGAGTGAACGCCACTTCTATTATGATGGCACGGATGAGGAAGCCTACGATGGATTCGGACTGCTTGATCAGGAGGATTGCAGGGTGCTGAAATATCTCGATCTGGACAAACCGCTCATCGCAGGAGTGGATTTCGGGAATATGTGCTCGATGTCCATTGCCCAGAATGACACCGAGAAGGGACGCTCGTGCCTGCGTGTTGTGAAGTTCCTCTACACTCTTGCGCCTGAATATGTCCCTGACCTTGGAGAGAAGTTCCGCGCCTTCTTCGCACCTGTGAGGCGCAAGACCCTGATGCTGTACTATGACCGTGCGGGCAACTCCTACAAGTCCGTGGGTGAGGATCAGGTCGGCAAGTTAAAGAAGGCTATTGAATATGATGAATCCGGCAGCCGTACAGGGTGGACGGTGCAGCTTATGTCCATCAACCAGGGCAACATCGGGCAGCCGGAGGAATATTCATTTATGCAGGAGATAATGAGTGAGCGTAATCCACGGTTGCCGGTGATTCGCATCGACGCGTATGCGGCCAAGCATCTGAAGCTGTCATTGGAGAAGGCAAGGACTGTGGTCAGGAACGGGGTTGTGTTCAAGGATAAGAAAAGCGAGAAGTTACCGGTCGAGCAGCTGCCTACGGAGTCCACCAACCCATCAGACTCATTCAAGTATCTTGTGATGACCAAGCAACTCAGAGGCGTGGCCAGCGGCAAGACGATGCTGCCGTCCTCGGCGACGGATCCTCGTGCGGTCGGGAAAAACAAGGACTGAGCGGGGCGTGCGCCATATATCACCCTCGGGAAGGAATCGCAATTGCGATTCTTCCGTTGCGCGGCCCGGGCTCTTTTGCGTCCGAAAAAGTGCGTTTTTGCCGCGGCGGGGTGCAAGGCTTTGAACCACTTGATTTTGACGGGAATATATTCACAAAACAAGCCCGTTTGGCTGAAATAGCCGAGCCTTGGGCTGTAGTTTCCGGGTTGGGCGTGGTGTCCTTTTTATCGTCTTGGGAGGTGGCTAACTTTGTGATATGAACGTATATGAAGCATTGACGGAGATGAGGCTACTGTCAGAGGAAGACAGGAGCTTCAGCTTCTCGTTTATGAGCTATAACCCCACGAAAGGCACAAGCGACGGGATCGTCTATGTCCGGCGCGGGGTGCTGAGACATAGGGAAACCAAGGAGCACAACAAGAACGCTGACATCATCGAGGGCTACACGGATCTGGAGACCGGAGAGCCGAGGCGTTTCTACCAGCCGCTTCTGATGACATTCAACGGACAAAAACTGATACTCGTATGAGCAGAATCGAAAAAATATCCGACCACACATCCGTTCTGCGGCTGAACGATGGCCGGGCTTTCGCGCTTTCCAACAGGAGGGACAGCAGTCTGGACTCCGTGTTTTGGATGGCGCAACAGAGGAACTGGGAACAGTTGCCCCAGACGATTTGCGGACAGAAGATCGTGCCGTTCGGCCACGACAACAATCTGCCGGTGCACCTAAGGGACATCCTGGACGAAAACAATCTTGGTCCGGGAATCCTTGAAAGGCAGATGGGGCTTCTCTACGGCCAGGGCGTGTTCCTTAACCGGCTGGCTTACCAGGAAGGAAACATCGTGCATAACTGGGAGGAGGACAGGGAGATCCAGGCGTGGCTGGACAGCTGGGACTATATTAGCTACATCAAGGGGTGTATGACCGATTACCTGCATCTGAAAGGGTTCTTCGATGCCAAGTATCTGGAGAAAGGCCGGAGAATAGGCAGGGAGCCAAAGATAGCCTATCTTGAGCATATTCCTTCAAAGAACGCAAGGCTGGAGTGGACGGACAGCAGGGAGATCAAGGACGTGAAACACATTGTTGTCGGGGATTTCGAGCATTCCTGCGTGGGGACGGGCGTAAGGGTCTATCCGGTCTATGACAGGAAGAATCCAGGACGGTTCGGAGCGTCGGCGTCGTACAACCACACATATTCATTCGCAAGGGATTTCTATGCTGTGCCTCAGTATTGGGGAGCGTTGCGCTGGATTGTCAAGGGTTCGGAGATTCCGACCATATTCAAGTACGTGACGGACAACGGAATCAACCTTGCTTATCTGGTGAAGGCTCCCAAGGAGTACTGGGAGGAAAGGCGTGACCGTCTGCGGATGGTGCATCCGACTTGGGATGACACCAAGGTGGAGAACGAGATCAGCAGGCTTACGGAGGATCTGCTGTTGCAGATGCAGGATGTGCTCAGCGGTAAGGAGAACGCCGGAAAGTTCTTCTATTCGCTCGATATGCCGTCTGAAAGCGGTGCGGGGCGTGTGTCTTGGTCCGTGGAGGCGATCGACCAGAAGATGAAGGACTTTGTGGAGGCTCAGTTGAAGATCTCGGAGGCTTCTGCATCTGCGATCACATCCGGAATGGGGCTGCATCCGTCGCTGTCGAACGTGATGGTGAACGGAAAGCTGGCTTCCGGCTCTGAATTGTTGTATGCCTTCAAGCTGTTCCTGCTTTCGGACACGGAGATCGCATCGCAGACGATCCTGGAGCCGATCAACCAGGCGATAGCGTTCAATTTCCCCGGAAAGGGGCTGAAACTTGGGTTCTTCCACAAGCAGTTGGAGGCGGAGGACGCTTTGACTTCATCGGCAAGGGTTAAAAATCAGTGATTATGATGGATTTGTTCAACAGAAATCGGGACGGTTCCAAGGAACTTGAGGATCTGACCGGCCAATTGTACGCTTCCTCTCCTTTCAGGCTGATCGAGACGGAAATCCGGTTCGCCACCGATGAGGTGGCGCGGCTTGTGAGTCAGGAGGTGGTCAAGGAGGCCTCGGAGGCTTACGATGAGGATGAGAAGCCGGAACTTGTGGCCGCTGTAAGGCTTCCGGTGGCGTGTCTTGCGTTGATGCGGTACGCTAAGCTTTCGTCCGTGTCCCACGAATCGACCGGCCGGAAGGTCAAGATCGATGACAATGAGAGAAGTCCTTACGAATGGCAGATAGACAGGGATGACAGGGCGATGAGGGAGCGGTATTTCCGGGCTTTGGACGCTTTGTACACCTACTTGGAGACTTCCGGCAACGAGAACTGGAAGGCTTCGGCCAAGAGGACGATGATAGGCGAATCCATTGTCAGGAATATTCAGGAGTTCGAGGCGGTCTATCCCATCGATGGGAGCTATTACGTCTATTATCTGCTCCAGGCGCTTGTGATCGAGCGGCAAAGGGCGGTGATAGGGCCGTTCGCGGGGGATAATTGGGCTTCCATAGCCGACGGCTCGGCTGACGAAAGGGTGCTCTCGCTGGCCAAAAGGGCGGCCATTCTCAGCGCGGTGATCGTGGCAGGGACGAGATGGAGCCTTGAGGTGTTCCCTATCGAGATCGCAAGGCGGTTTTCCCCTACCTATCAGGGCAACAAGTCCAACCGTGTGGCCACGATGGATGAGATTGACTGGTATGTCGGCAATCTGAAAAGTGAGGTCAAGGACGCTTTGACGGATTTGTCGGCTCTGATCAGCGAAGATAAGGCGGATCCTAAGCTTTTGCCTGTGAATGACAGGCGGAACAAATTCTTTACCACCGAGTGATGAACACGATTGAGGTTTTCGAGACCGGCAAGGTCGTACAGGTGCCTGGTTCGTGGAGAGAAATGACTCCGGAGCAGGTGCGTGGGGTATTCCGGATCTTCGAGAGGTGTCTTAGGCGTGGGGAATCGCCGTTGGACTTCAATGTGAGGGTCTTGTGGATGCTGCTTGGGGTGCGGAGGACTGTCAAGGGATGGTTCACGGACATATTCAATGGATCTTCTTCTGTCAGGGATGAGAATGTCTATCGGATGTGCGAGACGTTTCTGGGCTTCCTGTTCTCGGAGGAGTCGGCTGCGTTGACGTTTGATTCGGTCGCGAATCCGATGCCGGTGGTCCGGTCGGGGCTTGTGAGGCTGTACGGTCCGGGGGAACTGCTTCAGGATCTGACTTTCGGGGAGTTCAGGCACGCATCCGCCGCAATCAACAGGTTTTTCAGGAGCCACGAGCCGGAGGATCTGGATGAATGCATCGCTTTCCTGTACAGAAGACGTTGCCGGAAGGCCAACAGGGCAGGTCGGATGGTGCCGGATGTGGACCAGCGGAATGCACGTGGGCATATTCATAGAGCGTCGAGGTTGAAGGGGTGGCAGAAGAATCTTGTGATGATGTGGTTCGCGGCTTGCTTGAAGTACCTTCAGTCGGGTGTTCTGGAGATTAACGGGGAGGAGGTTGATTTGTCGAAGCTGTTCGCCGGGGATGAGAAAAGTTCGGGGATAAGCTTCGGGTGGAATGATTTGTTGGTCGAGGTGGCTAAGGAGAACACGCTTGGCAACATTGACAGGGTGGATGAGGAGCCGTTGTTCTCGGTGCTGTCGATTATGTGGCATAACTATAAGGAGAGAAAGAGAAATGAGCAGATTATCAAGGCTTCAAAGGCTCACTGAGTACCTTGCGGGATTGAAGATCCATTCCTGCTGGTGTTGTGAGCACATCGATCCGATTTGCACGACCGCGCAGTCGGACGCCACTTCCAAGCTGGCGCATCTTTCGGGTGTGCAGGTTCTCGTGGCGCGTCCGGAGGTGCATCAGCGCGGGGATTCGGACACGTTCCGGGAAGAGTTGGGGACGGTGATCTTCGTGTTGGAGAAGGGGCTTGGGCTGGATAAGACGGAGGAATCGGAGAATGAGCAGTATTCACGGCTTCTGGAGATTGCGGATTTGATTCTGGCCTACATCACGGAAGAGGCTTCCAGCTATAATTGTCAGTTGGTGACGGGCTTGTCTCTTGCCTCGGCAGATGTGGTGCCGGAGTCGAGTGTGTTCGGTGGTTGGAGCGGGTACAGCATCGAGCTTGCGTTTGAGTGATGGATGTCAGGGCGCGTTTTGTGAGCGAGGTCCTTCAGGATGAGGGTCAGCGGCTTCTGAGGAATCAGGGGAAGGCCATCGAGGCCAGGGTCAAGAAGCGTTCCGGACGGCTGGAGTCGTCCAGAAGCGTGTCGGTGACCAGCGGGAGCGGTGCTTCGGGGACTTTGACGTTCGTGCACGTGGCCTACGAGCGTTTCTTGGATATGAAGCGTCTCCAGCGTGGCGGCCATTCCGTCAAGAGCAACCGCAGGATCCACAACCGCTATGTCTTCGGCGCTTTCGCCTCCATCGCCGAACGGCTGATGAACGAGTTCACGGAGGATGCCGTCGCCAGGATAAAGGCGGCGGATCAGGGCAAACAATAAACAATTATCTATATGGCTAAAAGAATTACGGATGAGGATCTTCGGCTGAACCTGATTGTCAACGGGGATGGCGGCAGGAAGGAGATGCTTGCGCTGGACAGGCAGATGAAGGATTTGCAGAGTTCGACCAAAAGGACCAGGACTGAACTCAAGAATCTTGAGAAGGCTGGCAAGACCGGCTCACAGGAACACCAGAACCTGACGAAGACCCTGAAAGACCAAGAGAAGACCCTGACGGAATGCCGGGACAAATACAACAAACTCAGGGATGCCATATCCCTTGAAAACAAGACTTTGGCAGAACTCCGGAACCATCTGAAACTGACTCAGGCAGCTCTTAGCAAGGCCGTTCCTGGAACGGAGAACTGGAAGAAGCTCAATGCCGAGGTCCAGCAGACCAAGGCAAGGCTTAAAGAGCTTACCTCACAGTCCGGGCAGACCAAGGGTGCGCTTGAGAAATTGTCAAGCGTCAAGGCCGGAGCTTTGGCTGCGTTCGCAGCGATTGCCGGAGCGATCAGAGGCGTGGCAAAGGCGTTTCAGAAGATCATGGATTTCGAGCAGGCCAACGCGAACCTCTCTACAATCATCGGCAAGAACGTCAAAGACATCGAAGCCCTGACATATTCAGCGATGGAGCTTGGACGGACCACTGAATATACCGCCTCGCAGGTCACGCTGCTCCAGACGGAGCTTGCCAAGCTTGGCTTCAAGGAGAACTCGATCATGGAGATGCAGGAATCCGTCCTGCATTTCGCCACGGCCATCGGAACCACACTTCCCGAGGCAGCTGCTATGGCAGGAGCCACTCTGAGGATGTTCGGGCTTAACGCCAAGGACACGGCAGACACTCTTGGTGTCCTCGTTCAGGGAGCCAACAACAGCGCACTTGGTTTCACGTACTACCAAACAGCTATGGCCACGGTAGGACCGGTGGCAAAGACATTCGGTTTCTCGCTCAGGGACACGGTTGCATTGCTCGGAACGCTGGCCAACGCCGGCTTTGATGCCTCATCGGCGGCCACGGCGACAAGGAATATTCTGTTGAACCTTGCGGATTCGAGTGGCAAGCTTGCGGTCGCATTGGGTAAGCCTGTGAGTACGTTCCCTGAACTGATGGAGGGTCTCAAGACCTTGAAGGCTCAAGGCGTTGACCTTAACACCACGTTGGAGCTGACGGACAAAAGGTCGGTTTCTGCGTTCAACACTTTTCTTGACGGAGCGGACGCGGCCTTGGAACTCCGGGATTCGCTGGATGACGTCAACGGTGTTCTGAAAAAGACAGCCGAGGAACGAATCAACACGGTCGAGGGATCTGTCAAGTTGCTGCAATCGGCTTGGGAGGGACTGATACTGTCCTTCAAGGACTCCTCCGGGGTAATCAAGGATACTATCGACTGGCTTACGAGGTTGACAGAATCGGTGTCGAACTTTGTCAATGCGAATAGCAAGCAAGGCTATTATCAGCAATATGTTCAGAGCCTTAAGGCGGCATCCGAAACTATGACACGGGACGAACTTGTCAAGTATATCTATGAGCAACAAGAGACTTTGGCACGCACGGCGCAAATAGTTCGAGAAGGAGCGGCTAAAAAATCAAGCAGATGGTTGGATGGAGGTGCGGCAGAGTCAATGGCAAGGGTTGCGGAAGGTGAATTGGAGGGATTCAAAATGGCAGCGTCTGCCTATCTTGAAGGAGACGATAATATCATCGGACCGGTTCGGGGCAATACGGCTTCGGCCGCTTCGACAGGCTCAGCGGCCGATAATCCCAATCCCACCACTCCTACACCAAAGGGTTATAAGTCTCAGTGGTCATTGAGCAATGATGAAGCGTTCTTGAAGGCTAAGGCGGAACTGACAAGGCAGTACAATGAGAAGGGAATCGCTTCGCAGGGGGAATATGACGATAGGATTTATGAGCTGGAGGTGGCGACGCTGACGGCGCGGCTGGCGGCTCATAAGGAGAAGGGAGCGGAAAGAGCAAAGATTGAGAATGAGTTGCAGGATAAAATCAAGAAGCATTCGGAGGATGCGTTGAAGAAGCGGCAGGAGTACGAGAAGAAGGCGGCGGAACTGACCAAGGAGGGAACAGCGATCATCAACGAGGCGGAGACGGACAAGACCAGGGCGGCGATGGACGGTGAGGAGGCTCGGTACCAGGCGGAATTGAAGAAGTTCAAGGAGACGCAGGTGCTGTACGAGAATCAGGCGGCGGTGCTGGAGGCTATCGAGAAGAAGCATCAGAATAAGCTATCAAAGATAGCACAAGATGGTTTTGACAGGCGCATTGCTACAATGGAAAGCGGCTACAAAGTTGATCGAGCTTCCATAACCGCAGACTATTCAACACAAATAGCGGCAGAACGCCCAAACTCCAGCAAGGCCGCTACTAAAACGAAAGAGCGTGATTATGCTCTTCTGGAATTGGATTTGAAACACCTTGAAGATCTCAAAGCAGAGCTGGAAAAGATAACTGCTGATAAAAACGCTCTTGGTATCAAACTATCCCAAGAAGATCTTGCCAAGTACAACCTAAAACTTGAAGAGACTAAGGCCAAGATCAACGAGTTGACCGCCTCAAAGGCCAAAAGCGATGGTGGATTCTTCTCCGGTACTGGAAAAGGGAGCCTGTTTGGTGTGTCGCAAGAGGAATGGAACACTTTTTTTGCGAACATCGATACCGGCAAAAATAAAGCGGAAAATCTTGCAACAGCTCTAAATGCTGTTGGAGGACTATCGCAGGAAGGCTTCCAGCTGGCAAGCAAGGCGATCGAGCTTACCAATGCCAAGGAAAACAAGGCATTCAACGAGTACAAGAAGAACAACGAGAAGAAAAAGAAGGATCTGAAATCCAGATATGATGCCGGATTGGTGTCACAGGAGCAGTACAACGCGAGGGTCGAGGAGATGGAAGCAGAGGAAGAGGCAAAGCGCGAGGAGATGGAGATCAAACAAGCAAAGAGGACGAAAGCGCTCAATCTGGTGCAGTCCATCATCAACACGGCTTTGTCGGTCACCAAGACCTTGGCGCAATGGGGCTGGCCAGCCGGTGCGGCTCCTGCCGCGATCGTGGCCGCTTTCGGGGCGGCGCAGACTGCATTGATCGCGGCGCAACCGATAGGTGCGGAGGAGGGCGGCTTCGTGAACACTCGCCGGGCTCAGGACGGAAAGGCCTTCAAGGCGCGGCTCTCTCCTGACAAGAGAGGCTTCGTCTCCTCCCCTACCGTGCTTGTGGGTGAGAACGGCGGTGAATATGTGATCCCGGCTGACGGACTGAGCAATCCGACATTGCTGCCGTTCGTGGCGACGATGGAGGAGGCTCGGAAGGCTGGAACGTTGAAGAGCCTGAACTTCGAGGCGGTCTATCCTGTGGGAGCCGCTATCGGTCGGGAAAGCGGTGGGTTTACGAACACTTCGACAGGTTCAGTGACCGGAAGCGGCTCGGTGTCCGGAGGGAATGTCGCTTCGGCAAGGTCAGCGACCGATGAGAAGTTGCTGGAGGCCATCGAGCTGCTGAACAAAAGGCTCTCCGTTCCTATCAAGGCGGATGTGTCGATGCTGGGGAAGAACGGGATCATCGAGCAGACGGAGAAGTACAACAGGGCGAAACGCCGGAGTACCTACGGCAGGTAGCGAAAGTTTTTCTGCCTTTTTTTCGCAAAACACTTGGAAATTGAAAAACGAAGTTGCATATTTGTGGTGCGATACATATTGGATGGCACTCTTTAGCGGCTGATTTTGTCCCGTTATTGATTGCTGACATATTTTTTAGAGAGTTTTTGTCCTCTGTATGGTCGTCATTGGCGAAAGCCGTGACTGTACTAGCCGCAAGGCTTCCAGTATGTATCGCAGACCTATAGCAGAGGACATTTATTTACAATTAGTTATGCGATACACTAATTCAAACAACGCGGCTGCTGCCGCTGAAAACCACAAGATCGGGGCTGACTCTTTCATCATCGAGACCAGGATTGAGCTGTTCCGGATTGCAGATCGATTCTCGGAGTGGGAAAAGCAGATGTGCGAGAGCAAGGAACTGCTGATGGACGGAAGGCTCGACAATGAGATCAGGACGATGAACACCGCCTTCTACCAGTTGGACGAAGCTCTGAGGAGGATCATGAACGAGGAGCTGGAGTTCGACATCCTCCGCCACGACACCGTTACGGAGTGATTTTTGCAAGGATTTGTCTGACAATTAATTCTGAACGAGTATGAGAAGGTTAATCATTGCTGTTGCTATAATGCTGATAGGGTTCGGCGGGACTTGCTTCGGAAGGAAGCTGGCTGATCCGGACACGCTGGCGTTCAAGAAGACATATTCGATGCCAGAAAAGAACATTGATGAAATCCGAGAGGCCGTAAGAGAATGGCCACAAAAGAATATTGGGTTGGAATATTCGCGTTCCAGTCTGGATTGGACAACAAAAAGTTTTCGAGGCCGGTACTTCGATGTTCTTTTCGGCAAAACAAGAGGTGATTTATTCGGAGATGTAATTCTTGTCTTCCGTGATGGGAGTTTTGATCTGGTGTTCAAGAACATTTCAGCGCAATGGCGAAATAATTTTGTAACCTGCATGTCAACCAACGATGACAAGTTCAATCGCACTTGGTTCTGGAGGGCTCGTCGCAGCAAGAAGATTCTCAATAATGTCCGGCTTCGTGCCAGCGAGATATTCGAGATGATCACCACCTCGATGGATCATTACCTTGAGGTCGGCCCACCGGTGGAACTGAATAAACTCTGACAATCCCGCCGTCCCATACAGCCGCCTCAGTGCGGCTGTCTTTGTTCAGCAAACCCATCGAACAAAGTGAAAATCAGCGGAAAGTGTTGGAATTTTGGTCTAAAGTTTGTTCCTTTGTAAACACAAATGATATGCAAACGAAATACACGGAAATCCATGAGGCTTGGGAAAGATGACATATTGGTGATCAAGGCGGTTCTGCTCTACATCCTTACGCATAGTGAGGATGGTAAGAGGGACATCTACAGCCTTGTCAAGGCGGCTTACTATGCGCAGCAGAACCACCTTGCGCGGTATGGCACTCCCCTCTTCAAGGACTGCATCTGCGCTTTGCCGTTCGGGCCGGTACCGTCCAACATCTACAATATTCTGAAAATGGCGCGTGGCGATTCTCGTGTGCTCGACTACCATAAGGCAGATGACATGCATTTGGCTTCGGATGCCATAGCTTTCGAGAATGAGAGATTTTCAGCGAAAGAGAGACCCGACATGGATTTTCTTTCCCTGTCTGACATAGAATGTCTGAACTACGGAATCAGCAAAGTTGCCGGGATGTCCTTCTGTCAGATCATGGATGACACGCACGGGCAGGAGTGGAGCCGCGCTTTCAACAGTGGCACTTCCCTCAAGGAGATGGACATCATGAATATATCCAAGGAAGGAAACGCCTCTGATGATGCGTTGCAGTACCTGAAGGACTTTCTTGATACTGAATGGTTTGCCAGATCATGATGGAACTGGGAGCATTTCCTGACAAACTCAGGAAGCAGGCGATTGGGATCGGTCAGGTTCTGAAAATGGAGATGTTTCCGGAGGACAGGGTTAAGCCCAAGCAAGGGAAGGACTCCAAACCGAAAAGATTTGTTATCATAGGACAGACTGATGATGGTGGTGTGCTGGCCGCCCTTTTGGTGAACACGCGGATCAATGAAAGCATGTTTGCCCAGATCGCACCATATCAGCATTTGGTCAAAGTTGCTGACAATGATTACCTTGATCACGATAGCTATGTGGATTGCTACACAGTGAGGGAGTTCAGTAGCGAAAGGGTTCTGGAAAGCGCTGATTATCTTGGGCATATAAAGGAAGAAGACCTGAAAGAGTGTCTTGACCACGTCCGACAATCCCCGGCCATCAAGCCTTATGTGCTGAAAAAATTCAAATTAGAAGAGTAATCTTGTTGTCCTTTGTGGCCGTCTGAGGGCGGCTATTTTTGTGCCATAAATGGGGAATTTATGGTTAGGATACTGACAAAGGACTACACGGAGCTGGATCTTACGAAGGGGTTCGAGTTCCAGATCGAGATGGAGAACCCGATGCTGGACGAGGAGCATATCCCTTCAGCTTTCAGCACGCAGATTTCGTTTCCGCCGAGTCCGGTGAACCGGAGGGTGTTCGGGTACACGCCGGCTATGTTCCTGGCTCCGAACGTGAAGAGGCTGGAGGCCTCGGTGTGGATCGGCGGCGTGCCTTTCGTGACCGGCACGCTGGTGTACGACGGCATCGAGGACGGATGTCTGATGTACACGTTCACGGAGAAAGTGGTGGAACTGGAGGGGAAAATCTGGGAGAAGAGCATCCTGGAGTTCGACACGCGTTCCATCCCAAGCACCCTCTCGAAGTTTTCTACGCCGCTGCTTATTAACAAGACAAATGTTGCAATACAGCCATATTCGGTGATCAGTAGAATTCCCGTGTCAGGTGAGCCAGGTTCAGCAGGCGCTACCACAGGGCAACTAACTGAAGACGATTACCTCTACAGGAAGAAGTATTACAATTATTACAATGCGTCAGAGAGTTTTACCTATAATACCTTCATTCCGGCTATTCCATTGAGGGTCATCCTGGCAGGATGCTCGGTAAATGTTCCTAACGACATGCTACTCCGGAACGGATGGGCTGAACTATCCATTCTTGGTAGATACCACGAATTCTTGTTTGATGACGTGGTGAAGCCGAACAGGTGGCGTGACGTGGCAACATCGGGAACAAGGCCACCGTCAACCGGAAAGCCCACAAGGCGAGGATCTTCTACTCCAGGAAACAATAAGACCACTGATTTGGCCTCGTTCCTTCCGGACATCTCTTTCGCTGAGTTGATTAAAGGTCTTTGTTCGATGTTCTGTTCGACCATATTCAACGACGGCGGAAAAGTCAGAATGATAGAGAATAAAGATGTTCTTGGCTATCCTGTCGAGGATTGGGAAGAAAAAATAGAGGACGATTATTCTTCTTCGGAAGAGAAAGCCGTATCTTATAAGTTCGGCTATGGCGACGATGGAATCTCCTATGACACAACAAAGCTAACCCAAAATATGGAAGACGGTCGAGTAGAAAGAATCCAAGAGGGCAATGTGGACGGCATACTGGCGCACTTTTCGTCAAGTGAGGATTATTCGGTGGTCTTCGACGAGGCTACTGGTGATGTCTATTCTGGCCGCAAATATGACGGAGTCGTAAGGAGACAATATAACCCAAACAATGGCGTGATCGTTCCTGTAACGGAAATAGCGTATGAATGCGACTTGCTTTACAAAGGGGCAAAGCCTGTGGAAAACCATGTGGAAGGCGCAGACACATTTGACAATAGCACCGAATTTATGACAGCGGGCTGCGTGCCGGAAAAATTATTCATTTCCGACACAACTTTTCTACGGAGCATGGCGGCTATAATCGAACCGAACGATGTTGGAAAAGAGCGTGACAACAAGGTCTACATTGGGGTGTCATTTGAGGATCAGTTTTTTAGTAATGGCATATTCGCCCCTATCTCAAAGGCAGACTCTCTGTTTGTTGGAACCGAAGACCTTACTCCCGGCGGTCTCTGGGAAGAATATCACAAGGCTTTCGCCCAGTGGCTGGGAAAGACGAGGCAGAGGGTGGCCGTGGACGTGAACCTCACGCCTTTCGAGCTGCACAACTTCAGGCTGTACAGACCGGTGTACTTCAGGGGAAGGAAATGGATCGTGGCGAATCTCTCGGTGACGGTGGCGGCGGGTTCGGACTGGGTCTCCACCAGAGGCGAGTTCATCGAAATCTGATGTCCTTTCCCAAGGATGTTACATGTGGTAATTTTGCCATAGACAAGGGGATCTACGCCCCGGATAACGGAAGTAATGGAATTTACAGGTAACATACAGTTCGCGGACGAAAGTTCCTGGCTGACGCTGACAACGGAATCGGATGACACGGTGAAGATCTCCGTCAGGCTCAACACCTTTGTCCCCAATCAGGAGGTCATGAGTTTTGAGGTGACTCCAAACTCCGGCATAGTACGGTTGCCGGCGGGGGAAATACTCAGGGTTCTGAGAGGCAACGGCGTCGGGATGATTACAGGAGTATTCGCAGCCACACAAGGCACGTCGTCTTGCTCGTACAGTTTCAGTGTGCTGCCTTGCCGGGAGTTCGCCTACAAGTCGCTTGCCGCGACCATATTCACGACAAGGCCGGAAAAATCTCCTGTCTATGTCGGAGCCGAAGACAGACTCTGGTTCTACAGGATGGCGGGTGATGTCTCCACCTATGTCAGATTTAACTATCTTGCCGGAGGCTCATCCGGCAACTACGAGCTCAGCCCCACGTATAGCACTAATCTGAAATATTATGACCTTGACATTTCCGCTGACACGATGCTGGCGACCGCTTCCGCAAAGGGGCTGGACGTGTCAAACATAGTGTCCTATGATGTTTGGATAGAGTGTTCCGGAAGCAAGTCAACGGTATATTCTTTCGTTATCAAGAGGATGCGGTTGCCGCTGAAGACGTACAAGTTCCTTGGGCGGCGCGGAACGTATGAGTATATTCATGCGACAGGTAATTTCAGCCGCTCGATAGAGTCGGAGACTCGGGTGTTCGTGACTTCAGGGATAGAGCAGGAGCTGGAGAATGACTATTCGAAGACCTTCGAGCAGAACTCAGGGCTCATCGAGAGTGTCGGGATGAACGGGTACTGGCTTGATTTCCTCGCCGCAAAGAAGAGGTACATCATCGAGAAGGACGGAGCTGGACGTGAGATCATCGTGGACGAGTTCAAGACTTCGCTGACGGATCGATCCGTCGGAAACCTGACGTTCAGGTGGCATTATGCAAACCCTAACAACACTGTCATTGACAAAGTGGACATCGACATCACAGGACTTGGCATCCTCGGGCCGTCCACCGTGAACGACGTAAGCAACACGGCGCAGTTCCAGGTGACATATTCACCGTCGAACACGACACAGCGGAGCGTAACCTGGAGTGTGGTGAGCGGTTCGGACTATGCGTCCATCGATGAGAAAGGGCAGCTTACTGTCAAGGGAGGTGCGAACGGTTCTACGGTCAAGATCCGGGCGACAAGCAAGGATAATTCAAGCGTCTATGCGGAGAAATCAGTCACTGTCACCTACAAGATCGCTTCAGTGAGCGTCACCGGTGTGAGTCTGAGCAAGTCCGTGCTATCCCTCGCTGTCGGCGAATCGGAAACATTGGTGGCCACAGTAGTGCCGGAAAGAGCGACCGACCGGTCGGTGACATGGGAGTCATCAAAAAAGAATGTCGCCACGGTCAACCAAAACGGTACAGTGAAGGCGGTTGCCGCCGGTTCGGCAGTCATAAGGGTCAGAACCAACGACGGCGGATTCACGGCAAGATGCAATCTCACCGTGGCCGCCGTGGTGAATGAATATACCCTGACAGTGAACTGCGCGACACCGGGAGCCACCGTGAAGGTTCTTGAATATGTCGCGGGGCAATCGTCCATAGCTGACGCTGTGACTTACACGGAGCCAATGACGTTCAGGGCGAACACCACTGTCAAAGTGTGGGCTTACAAGAATGGGATGATTGGCTCCGGAATGCAGACAATAGTGATGGATTCAAACAAGACCGCCACGGTGGCCTGCAAGACGATTCCGACATGGAATCTGGCGGCGGAGTCTTCCGCTGACTCTGGCGGGGTCGGTCTCCCTTACACGGTGTCCGATCCCGACTCTGTGGGTTGGAGACTGGTGTCTGACGTGGACTGGATCTCGGTTGATTCGGATGTTGTCATATATGTCAACCCGAACACGTCCTCAGACAGCAGGACGGGTCATGTGAAGCTGATCTGCGATGCCGTCGAAACCGATTACGCCGCGGCCACCTGCGAGATCACCCAATCGGCGGCATCGCAGGAACCGTCAATCACATTCTCCATGAACAGTGCCACGGTTAAGGCCACGCTCACTGTTTTGACGAATCCGATGTCCTACCAAAACCTTACGGGTTTGAACGCGACGGTGTCCGGAGGACTCTCGGCGGCTGCGGCCTCCATCGAATCCTCCTCGGTTAAGGTTACCTTCGCGCAGAACACCACGGCCTCCGAGCGCGTCGGGACAGTCACGGTAACAGGAACCAGAACGGACGGCAAGGGAACATATTCGAAGTCGTTCACGATTGTGCAGGCGGCGGCAAGGGCCGCCACATGGTCCCTCCCGGCGACGCAAGCATTTGAGGCGGGTGGCGACGGAGCGATTTTCACGATAACGGACAAAGACAACGTCGGCTGGAGACTGACGCTTCCGGACTGGTGCATTGTCAGCGACGGGATTACCGAGGGATCCGGCGACCGCGACACCGACCTGGTTGCAATAGCAAATGACACCGGCTCTTCAAGAACCGGCACTGCACAGTTGGTAAGCACTGATGGGAATACTGTCTATGCTACTTGTACCGTAACTCAGGAGGCAGATACTTCCAGTTATCTCGCCACCGCACTGACGCTCGACCCCTCGGAGGAACGATAACCAAGAACTCAAACATTAGACATTAATGAATATGAACAATCATTGCGCATACAACGAAAAAAACGACATTTTCCATGTCGTCAGGGGGAATGACTTCCCTATCAGGATCTGCCTTTGGTCGAAAGGACTGACGTTCGGCCAAGACAGAGCCTACGAATTGGAGGACTGCTCCGAAATAATGGCGAAGGTGGTAGGTTCCGACAGGAAAGTCGCCGTCAAAGCACGGTTTGTCACAACCAACGAGATCAGAGGACTCGTTGAAACCGGATCTCTCCCGATAGGCGACTATGGGGTGGAAGTCGTTTTCGTCAATGGCGCCGGCATCAAGAAGAGGATACTTCAGCACGGAGTCATAAGGGTTGCCTCATGCAACGATGCTTCCGGGGTTCAGGAAGACAGTTGTATTGTCAATCTCTATGTGGATAAAGAGACATCGGGCGGTGGAGATGTCCCTGATCCCACACCAGGTGAATCCTGCAAGCCTGACTCCGAACTTTCTGAGACCAGTGAGAATTGCGTGCAGAACAGAGTCGTGACAGGAGCCATAAGGGAGCTGCAGGACTACTGCTTCCCGACTTCACTTGAGGCTTCCATCTCGCCGTCTTCGGCAGAATGGACAGGTAACTCAGTAGAGGTCAGTGTATCTTTCAGGGTTCTCAGAAACTCTAAGCCAGTAGTAGCTGACACTGTCCAGATCCAGTTCAACGGCGAGACTAAGACCCTGGAGAATGTAGCTGAGGGCTCAGAGAAATTCACTCTCTCTACTCAGGGCTACAAATCTGGCTCAGTCACTGCCAAAAAGGGTTCTACTACTATAAAGAACTCACCAAGGCCTGTCAGTGCTAACCTCTATCTACCAGTCTATTATGGATTCTCTAAGGCCACCACAGGAAATGAGTTGATTATCACTTCACTGACTAAGGGAGGCTCTTCTCTCAATGGTACCAAGACTCTCACCAATGATGAAGCTACTAAGTACCTGTGGCTCTGCGTCCCTAACACCATGTCAATCAACAAGGTTACATCTAGTGGTTTCGATGTTCCGTTCTTGGCTCCAGTAGAGGCTTCCACTCCACTGGGAACCTACAAGTGCTATCGAACTAAGGATCTTCCTGGTGCTGGCTCTATGACAATTGTTATCTCTTAAAACTTAGAATATCATGGCAGATTATATCAAGATCTATGGCGAACTAAGACGACCATTAGAGGGCCAATATGTCACAGACTCAGATCAGATAAAATATGAGAATGAGACCGTAAAACAAGTACTGGCTAGAATAGACGGTGTCACCTACGTAGATGTCCCAGAGCTCGAGGACGATTACATTGTTCAGGCAAGCGCATCTCACAAAGAGACTGTCTATACTATCGAAGTGGGAGCAACCACTCATGCTATCGTGGGAGACTCTACCATCAAATGGATGAATGGAGAGGCTCCTGTCACTCAAGCTGATCACACATATGTGGTCTCAGTGATCGGGTCTCTGGCTGTCTGGGGAGAATTTCCAAAAGCCTAAGCTATGAGTGTATTCCGGGCTTTGATGATGCACAAGCATCAATCTCTGGAAGAGTTTGTCAAACTTGTTCCAGAGAACTTAGAATTCCAAGACCCTGAGAGCACTAAAGATCTAACCATAGAATCTAATGCTTCCTGGACTCTTGGAGTCAAATACAACGACTAAACACCTAACAAAGATTCTTTTATTAACTTTCTAAAACCATTAAAAAGTATGGCAAAACCGAGTTGGATCAAACTGGGCAAGAGCTCAGGTTCCATGAAAGATTCCACAACTGTTACCGCCCTTGAGTACACGGGGCGTCAGCAGAGAGGTGGAACAATCACCGCTAAAACAACTGGAGGTGCAACCGACACTACTTCAGTTTCTCAGGCCGGCAAGGCTGAGTTCATTAATGTGCCGACCAAGACCTACAATGCCGCTGCAAAGGGTAGCAACTCTGATGGTTCTGACACCATTCAGATCACAGGTACCGCAAACACAGCAAACATCAAGGTAGCTGAGACTACGGGCAAACTTATCTCTGGGGCTGCCTACAAGATCCAAGTCAATGCTGTCAATGATGATTCCTGGGACGGTAAGACTGACACGGGCATTGATGACGATCCGGGTAAGGATGCTCAGTTCAACTTCACTATCGATGTCAAGATCCCAGAGAACAAGACTGAGGCCGCCAGAACATTGGAGATCAAGCTTCAGAATGGTAATGGTGATGTTGTCACTGATGCTATCATCATCACTCAGGCTGCCGGTGTCAAGTCTTATGGTGCTGTTACCATCACCGTGGGCACTTATCAGCAGATCCCTGCTGCCGGTGGTACCGTTGATGCCCCTTCAGTTTCATTCTCCCAGCCTTGGGGTTGGAACGGTGTTACTTCGGGTGGTGGCACCATTACTACCGGTGGCACTGTTGTTTATGCAACTGAGACCGGATGGCCTTCATCTCTTACCCTTGCCACAGCTACGGGTAAGGTTACAGCGGAATCTCGTAGTACATCGGTTGGAGACGTAATTTCAGGCACTGTAACTATCACTCTCACTGCTAATGGCAAGTCTGCTTCCAAAGAGGTTTCAGTTAGTCAGCAAGCCAATTCCGTTACCTATGCCGTTACGGATGTGACACTGGCTGCTCCAGCTGACATTCCAGCTTCTGGAGGTTCAGTATCTTCTGCTACGGTTACAGCTAAGGGTTCAAAGACCTATACCTCGGGTTCAGTCACCAGTGATGTTGCCTTCACCAACGGTTCTGATGATTGTACCATCACCTTCAGTAAGGCAGTTTCAGCTGCTTCACTTGGTACTATGGTCACCAACAGAACCAAGAAAGGCACTCTCACTGCTACCGTCATTTGGAAGACTACGGCGACTAAGACTGGTTCGGTGGATGTATATCAAGCTGCCAACACCGCCACTTACGGTGACATCACCTTTGACTCCGCCGTTGCCACAGAGGTTTCACTCAAGGCTGACGGTACCCAGAGCCGAAACATGACCGATAACTCCAATGTTGGTGCCAAGCAGACTGTCACCTATACTTCAGGCGCTACCAGAACAGAGGCCAGCACTACTGCTGCGGTTGTCTTTGATCTCAGTCCAAAGGTCAAGACCGCTGCAACGGGATTTGCTCTCTCTACTGACGGCATCGTCTCTGTTGGAGCCAACCCTACTACTGAGCCTCGTGGAGGCTTCGTAGTGACAGTTACTGTCACCGGCGAGGGCAGTAAGACTGCCACCAGAGACTTCACGTTTAGTCAGCAGGGGTCTTCTTCCTACATCAACCTCACTCCAGAGAGCCTCACCTTTGTGGCTGCCGGAGAATCCAAGACACTCACTATAGAGTCAAACGACAGCTGGACTCTTGAATAAGACTGTCATAAGGTGGGAGGGGGTGATACCCCTCTCATCTTCTAATTTATTCTAAAAAACAGATCATCATGGCAAAACCAAGTTGGATCACCGTAGTATCCGGGTCTACAGGAAGTGGCTCAGGGACAAGATCACTAAAGGCAAGTTCTCATACTGGAAGGTCAAGTAGATCTGGCTCTATCAAAGGTGTTACCTCTGGTGGAGCCTCTGATTCTGTAGTTCTCTCGCAGGATGGAGCTAGTGAGTTTATCATGGTAGACAAGACTTCCTATTCTGTCACAGCTCTGGGTGGCACCGTGAAAATCACTGGCACTAGCAACTCACCGTCTCTGAAGATATATCAACTCAGCGACCCCTCTTCACTTTCAAACTTCGCCCTGAAAGTGAACGGGACAGCTTATACTTGGAATGGTAGTTCTTCCCATATTATAACCGGGGATCCTGGGGCTTCTGCTTCTTACACTTTTGAGATCTCCTTTGACGTGGTGGAGAATCAGACAGAGATCTCTAAGAATATTACTTTCAAGCTCACCGATTCGGGTAATCCATATCCATCTTCTGAAACCATTACTATTACCCAAGCAGCAGGTGAGAAGACCTATGGCATTGATGGGGCAGAAGTCAGATTACGATACTCCAATTGGGATATTGGTGCAGAAGGTGGCACTGCTACTCCATCTTATTCATTCTCAATTCCTTGGGGATGGAACGGCAAGACATCCGGTGGAGGAACCATTACCCAATCCGACACTTCTCATACTGTAAGCTATGACTATAGTGGTGAGGCACCGAGTTCTCCATATAGCTTTAACCTGAATAATTCCACAGGTGAATTAGTTGTTGATTCTCTGGGGAAAAATATCACCAATGAGGATAAACGAGTCGATATCTGGATAACCATTGTAGTTAATGGTCAAACCTTAACTGACACCGATTATGTAAGACAGAGATCCAACAAGGCTACCTATAAATTAAACTCAGCTTCTGTTTCATTAGACGATATCCCAGCATCGGGTGGCTCAGCTGACTCACCAAACTTTATCTCAGCTTCAGGCAAGATTGATTATTCTTCTGGAGAATCCGATACTCCTTCTATAACATCTTCGGATGTTACCATCACGTTGTCTAAAACGGTAAACGGCTCGAATCTTGGTTCAACCCTCAAAGCTAGGACTAAACTTGACACGGTTACAGCCACTATAACCTGGAATGGCTCTAAAGTAACCCAAAGTATTGGTGTATACCAACAGGCCAATCAGGTAACCTATTCATCAGTTAGTGCCGCATCTCCTACTGTAACTATTCCAAAGACGGGTGGGGATGTAGATATAGCCGCTAAGGTTTCCCCGAACCAGACTGCCACCTATACTTCGGGTGCTACCAGAACTATAACTGATTTTACCTATGAGTTCACATCAGTACCAAGTTTGGTAACCATTGATGAGCTTAATCTCAAGGCCACTGTTGGTAAGAACATCACGGGCCTAAGCAGAGATGATACTATTGAAATGAAGATAACGGGCGAGGGAAGCAAGTCAACTACAGCATCAATATCCTACCATCAGGAGTCTTTAGTTATGCCTTCTTGGAATGTTCCTGCTACATTCCGCTTTGACAGCAATGGTCAGAGTGGTCTATCTCCATCAGGCTTGGATTTGAATATCTCTGATCCAGATAATGTAGGTTGGACTATTGAAGGACCTTCTTATGTTGGCAACAGTTTAGTAAGTGACAACCCGCTACCAATAAGTGGTACCGGAAATAAGAGCTTGTCTCTGGCACCTGATGTTAACACTTCTTCAGAGAGAACCTTTGATCTCGTTCTTAAAGCTTCTACTGGAGCTGTAATTGCTACTTGCAATTGTACCCAGGATGCTTCTGCTGAACAAGTTCACACTCTCACTATTACTCATGAAGTTTGTGGTAAGTTGAATGTCGCTTCAGGAGATATTACCCTTTGTGTATCACCATTTGGAACTCTTGATGAGTTTAATGAAGATTATATTGAATTAGGGACAACTGATTATGTAAATGATAGTGATCTTGGTCTATCAGTTGCGCACTCGGTTATAGAACAGCTATCTATTAAGCTTGATCAAGGTGAATGGATGGATTGCAACTATCTCTACTTCTGGGTTAAGAATGGAAGTACCCAAGCTAACGCAGTTCCAGTGTTTGGATCAACTTCTAAGACTCACTTTACCAATACTACTTTTGTGTTCTATGAGTATGACATTATCACTTCTACTCTGAAGAATCAGCTGTTAAACTTTATCTCAGCTTCAGGAAATACAGACTCGATAGATCTCTCAGAGACTTACGGTGTGAACCTGCTTTCTACCCGTAAGATGACCCTTAAGGGCACATTCCCTGTGGCTTTTGTACAAGATCCTACAGGTTATGATATGGAAGCGTTCTTACGTCTTTATTACCATGCAGGAAGCGAGATATGCTATGCTCCGGTGATCCCTATTCAACTCTTTGACAACATTGACACTTCAACCGATTCAAACGGGAATATAATTAAGAATATAAACTTCTATCGAGTTATACCATTGACTCAGTCAACTAATTATATAACCTTTAATGGATGGGAGATATTCTTGATTAACAATAATTATGTTTATAACGTAGTTGCAAAAGCCCATGATGGACATATAGATTTAACTGAAGAGCCTCATTCATACAATATGGATTTTGGATTCTCAGTAGGTACTGGTCCTGATAATGATACTGAGGTTACTGGTGATAAGTGGTTAGCTCCGTTTGATGAAGATAATGATCAATCTTATGGGGGCTGGGATTTTGGATCCTTGGATAATGATTGTACGATGGATGTTTGTGCTGCTACCGGTGAATCATGGATTGCCCTATTTAGCTAGTTGCCAAAATTTGAAGGAAGATTGCCAAATTTATAGGTACCCTATAATCTGATATGATTGTAATTACACCAAAACAAAGACATGATCATCGACATAAATAGTTTAACCATGATGGACAGTTACTACTCCCACATCCTCTCGGACGAGGCTTCCGCGGGGAGTGTCGTGGTCGGCACGGGCTTATCGGCCACACTATTGCTGTTCTTCCAACAATCTTTCGTGCGGATGCTGCCATATCTCGTCATAGCCGCCGTGGTCATCCTGATCGACCTCGTGTTCGGCATCCGAGCCGCCCGGCGCAAGGGCGACCGGATCAGGATAAGCCGGGCGATACGCCGCACGGTCGGCAAGGCAGTGGAGTACTTCTGCTGGTCGGTGCTGGCCTCCAGCCTCGCCGTGGCGACGGGCTACACGGTTATAGAGACCGGGCTGATGCTTGTCGTCATAGGCGTGGAGCTGATCTCCATCGCCCAGAACTGGTACTTCTGTCGGTTCGGACGTCAGGCAAAGGTAAAGGTGGACGCCGCCAAGGTCATCGAGGCCGTGGTGCAAGCAAAGACCGGGGCGAACATCGAGGGGGCTGTCAGCATTGAGAAAGGAGGCGGAGCCGTAAAGGGGGTAAAGGATGATGGGAACAATCAGTAAGGATTTCAGTTACAGAGAATTCGAGGCCTCGCCGACGGCGGAGCGCAAGGGCATCTGCAACGTGATCACATCGTTCGATGTGCGTGACGCGGTGAAGGAGCTGACGGAAAGGGTTCTCCAGCCTCTGCGTGACATTGTCAGGAGGCCGCTGCGGATAAACAGCGGCTACCGATGCCCGGCGCTCAACAGGGCGGTGGGAGGAGTCCCGACCTCGCAGCACGTCAAGGGTGAGGCCGCCGACATCGCGGCGGAAGACCCCTACCTGCTGGCGAAGGCTGTCAAGGACACGCCGGAGATCTGGAGGGAGGTGGACCAGATGATCCTATATCCGACATTCGTACACATCAGCCACCGCAGGGGCGGTCCGCAACGGGGACAGCTGCTCTATAATAAACGATACAAGGGAGAAAGGTTCTAATATTCAAAGAATATGAAAGATTTTATTAAAGTATTACTTTACATTTGGCAGTTGCCGCAGAACTTGCTGGGGTTGCTGCTGTTCCGGTGGTACGGACACGACGGTGCAATCAGGAGCGAACACCGCGGAGCAAAGGTGCTATATTCCCAAAAGATGAGAGGCGGGATCAGCCTCGGAAAGAGGATAATCCTGCCTCTGAAGAATGCCTGGCTCTCAAACTCCTATGTGCGTCTGGCTCTCGACCACGAGTGGGGACATACAAGGCAGTCGCTTTATCTCGGATGGTTGTATTTGCCTATCATTGGTATTCCGTCAATTACTTGGGCTTGGCTGCATTCTTCATTCAAGTGCTTTGACACCATCAGCTATTACTCGTTTTTCACGGAGCGGTGGGCTGACAGGCTCGGAGGCGTGAGGCGATGAAGCCGGGGTGGATCCTTCTGCTTGTCGCCGCGCTGGTGGCGGCTGTCTCCGTCCTGAGCTGGAGGCTGGGCTACCGCACGGCGGTCGCCGAGTCCATCGAGACACCCAAGGCAGATACGCTGATCGTAAGGGACACCGTCACCGTGGAGTACCCCGTCCCCATTCTAACCACCATCACTGACACACTCCTTGTCGCCTATCCCGACATCGTAATCATCCACGACACAACATTCGTCCAGCTCCCCAAGGAGCGCAAAGAATATTCCGGCAAGGACTATCGTGCGGTAGTGTCCGGCTACCAGCCAAGCCTCGACCTGATTCAGGTCTTTCCGGAAACGAAGGTCGTGACCCGGACCATTTCCGTCCCGTCACGAAAAAGATCTCATTTTGCCCTATCCCTTCAGGCCGGTTACGGCATAACCTTCCAAGACAACCGCATCACCACGCTACCCTACATCGGCGCCGGTCTCTCCTACAGCCTTGTCGAGTGGTAAAATGGTTAGAAATAGGACTCGTGGTGGCGGATGGACTCGTTGGCGGTACGGGCCTCCAGAGGGGTGTAGAGGTCGGTCATCTGGAGTGAGTGATGGCGGGCTTGGTCACGAACAGAAAGGAGATCGGTGCGGGCCTTGATCAGATCCGTGATGCCTGTGTCCTTGAGGCTGTAGAACTTGTACTCGGAAGGGAGCCTCAGATCCTTCTTCAGATGGTAGGTCCAGAAGTCTCCGAAATGCTTAGCTGGATGGTGTGCAGGTCCAGGACGAAAGCCGGAACTAAAAAGATACCAGTCAGCGGGGCTTGACAGCACATCGAGGTCGAGCATCAGTTTGAGGACACAATCAGGGAGGGTTACCACGGCATCCTTCCGGTTCTTTGAATATTCGGCCCTGACGGAAATGGTGCCTCCCTTTACCGAAATGTCACCGATCCTGATGTGGCTCATCTCCTTCGGGCGTATGAAGCAATAATAGAGAACATAGCAAGCCAAAAGATAGTGGCGGTTGCGGTCGCTGCAATATTCACGGATGGCAAGCATCGTCTCCTTCGGGATGACGGTGCGGTTCTTTGCACATTTGCGCCTGCCCTGGACGGCAGTAAGATTCGCCGTGAAGTCCTCGCTGATGTAGTTCTTCTCCATAAGCCATCCGGCAAAGCTGCGAAGCCAAGAGAGGTAATTGTCTCTGGTTCTGGCAGCCTTCCCGCAATCAAGCCATAGCCAGTCGAGAAACTTCGAGACAACTGATGACTTTAATTGATAGACATAGCACACCGGTTTGTGTTGTTCGCTGTTCCAGCCACGGAACACGTTCAGGAACGAAGTGTAGCCATTGTAGGTCTTGACGCGCATGATGTCCGATTCCGTCAACTTGTACAGATAGCGGTAGTATTTCTCACAGACATCATCAAAAAGAGTGTATTCCTCCGGATTGTTCAGGGACAGGTAGGGATTCCATCCTTGCGAGAGCTGGTCGTTGATGTTGATGACCATGTCGTTGGCGTACCTTCTGCGGGCGGTCACGCCTTTTATCTTAGGCACAGACACCCTCTTTCTTCTCATGCGACCGGTTTCCGGATCGAGGCAATAGAATTCAACATACCAACGCTTTCCTTCGGCGACCTTTGCCGGAATAAAGCCATTCGTCGTGCGGAGACTTGAAGACATTTTTTTTGTTGGGGAAATTTTTGAACTCCCCAACAAAGGTTTGACAGGAACCGGCTCAGACAGCGAATTTTTTTGGCGCAAATCTGGCGCAGCATTTTTAACAATTTTGCCGCAATTCCTTGATTTACAAGAAGTTGCGGCAAATTCGTAGCGGGGGAAGGACTCGAACCTCCGGCCTCCGGGTTATGAGCCCGACGAGCTACCAACTGCTCTACCCCGCGATTTGATTGGATTACAAAGGTACGCATTATTTTCTAATCTGCAAACTTTTTTGACATTTTTTACAAAAAAGTTTGAACAATCCCCCTAAAACCCATAAAAACATGTAGTCCATAGAACGCAGAACCTACTACTTCTTGCCGGTCAGGACCATGAACGTCACGGCAACCAGAGTAATGACAACGCCCACAATGACATTGACAGTAAGCGACTCTCCGAAGAAGATTGTACCGACGGCTATCGCGGTCACAGGCTCGAACACACCGAGAACAGAGGTGCGGGTCGCACCGATGATACGAGTCGCGATGGCAAGAGTCAGCAGCGAAACAAGAGTCGGGAAAATGGCAAGACCGATGATATTGAACCAGCAATACCAGCCGTGAATACCGGTCATAAGACCGCCGCCACCAATGAGATTATGCAGAAGGAACACCAAGGAACCGATAAGAAGCGCATAGAAAGTCAGGAGATGATTGGAAACGGTACGGAGACGACGGCTCCGGTTCACCACTACAAGATAAAGGGCATAGGCCAATGCCGAACCGCCGGCAAGAAGAAGGCCCACGGCATTGAGGGATACATTGCCGGAAGGGCGACTGAGAATCACAACACCGACGAAAGTCAGAAAAATAGACACCCAGACCTGCCACGTAGGATAAACCTTGAGGAAAACCATGATGAAAGCCACAAGAACCGGATAAAGGAAGACTATGGTCGTGGCAAGACCGGCAGGGATATACTTATAGGAAAGGAACAGCAACATACTGCTCAGCGCAAAAAGGACACCCAGAATACACAAACGGAAAAACTGAGGCCTATTGACCTTGAAAGTTTCCTTCCTCAGAAGCAGCCAGACACCGAGAATCAGACACGCTACAAGATAACGGAAAGAAAGCATTGAATCTACCGAAACACCCATCTGCAGAAGAGGTTTCGCAAAAAGAGGATTGAGACCATAAGTGACACCGGTAATGATTCCTGCAGCGAATCCCCATACCATATTGCCGGAAACCTTTAACTTGTTTGCCATAAATCACGAACAAGCCGCCATCGCAAAAACGATGACGGCAACCTGCATAAGAATTAATTAGTAATATTCATCACAAAGACACGAAATTGACAAGGCCTGTAATATCCTCCTTAGAGAACGAACGCTGGTCACCCGTCGAAAGATTCTTGACATTGACCATTCCCGCAGCAGCCTCATCACTGCCATTGATCGAAACGAAAGGAATACCCTTCTTGTCAGCATAGTCAAACTGCTTCTTCAGCTTGCTCTGGTCAGGATAAATCTCACAAGAGACACCAGCCTCACGCAAACTCTTCACGACAGGCACGATATACGGAAGCACTGAAGCATCCATATTGGCAAAAAGCACTGAAGCAGAACCGGCAATACCCTTAGGGAACTTGTCCAGCCCCTTAAGGACATCATAAATACGGTCAGCACCGAAAGAAATGCCGACACCGGACATGCCAGGCAGACCGAAAATACCGGTAAGATTATCATAACGGCCACCGCCACAGATACTTCCGATAGCAAAATCAAGAGCCTTGACCTCGAAAATCGCACCCGTATAATAATTCAGACCGCGGGCAAGCGAAAGATCCATCTCCACCTTCTGGGAAACACCGGCATTGTCAATGAAACCGAACAACTCGGCAAGCTCGTCAAGACCCCTGATACCCTCCTCCGAAACAATACCG
>ERZ1026846.230-NODE-230-length-43656-cov-28.333502_pt1 | contig 43656 bp, 67 predicted proteins | sample MGYA00380153_ERZ1026846 | MGnify/ENA primary metagenome ERZ1026846 (study PRJEB33269, sample SAMEA4719789) | human gut metagenome | biome: human-associated habitat; feature: organic feature; material: feces | place: Cameroon | collected 2013-10 ...
AAGTGTAGTTTTCCATCCTCTCCAACATTAACATTTATGTTAGTTAAACTCTGGGAGACTTCCTCGAACCCTGCCTCAATTCTATCTTCCAAATCATTCATATTTGCAGCATTAAAGGCATCCCCTTCCTGAGATACTGTGCCCTCATCCCTTGCAACTGTCACAAGATTTGTACTGCCATCTTCCATCGTAAGCCGTCGGCGATTAATATACTCTGCAATTCGATTTTTCCATGTTTTCTTTGTAAATCCCATAATGTCCTCTCTTCCTATAATAATAGTCCGGTATCATCTCCGGCATATATCTCTGATCCACAGTAATAATTGAAGTTATTAAGTAAAATACCGTACACATCATCCAGTATTTTCTCTATATCATTCATTTTCTGGTATGTGTTAACTGGCATACTCGGTGTCTGTGGCGTGTCAGAATGAATCATATACGCATTTCTTATAATCTCTGTGTTATGCAGCACTGCTGTAAGAAATGTCTCATTTGGGTGTTCTGGCACGCCTGCAACCGTAAGATTAAGTTCCAGCACATCTGATAATAACTTTGTGTTATTTTGGATTCTCTGCATATCTGATCGATTCAGTGCGCCTTTCATACCGGCAATCCATTCTGTTTTTTCGTCTACATTGAAGTTATCCCATCCTTTCTGCAACAACTCCAACACACGATCCACATCACTCTGTGACCTGTCCGTCACTGTCTGCATCCACACCAGCATAAGCAACCACCTCACTTTTCAGACGCTCATTTTCTTCTTTTAAAGCTTTGTTTTCCTTTGTGAGCTTCAGATTTTCTTTTCTAATCTCGTCATAATAAGGATTAATTGGATTGTAATTCATCAGATCAGCACATCTCCTCCCGTATATAATTCAGTTCCGGCAAACACATCCTCTGTAACGACAATTGAGTATCCCCTGCACGTTGCCGTTGCGATAAATCCACCAGTCAAATCAAGCGTCTGGCTTTCAATCAATGTTGTAGATGTCTTGCCACCGATGGAATTTATATTCGCCCAATTTCCTACCTGCTCTAAGTCAACCAGGTACTTCATCCCCACTTTTTTTCTCAAGGCATGATAATCCAAAAGATATGCGGCGATATCGGGTAATATATCAGCATTATAAATGGTACATCCACTGTATTTCTTTATATTTTCTGTTTCCCCAGCTTCGATTTTATCTACACTCTTTTCGTAGGAAAAAGTCGTGTTTGCATATTTAATACCTGTAATCTGGCACTGTCCGGCAGTCGGCATATTAATAATGAGATAATTCGTTTTTACTTCTTTCAACGTGCCGGCACTTACTGTGATGGATGATGGCAGATATGGGCTCGAAAAAGTGATCTTCGTATCTCCGGCCGGCAATGTTTTCTTATAAATATCAGATGTCTTTTCTTCCAATGCATAATTTTTCATCTCAATATTCACACCAGAGATATATTTTTCAAGAGATACTTTCGTATTTCCATTAAATTTGCGATCCGTCCCGACAGTGGATTTCACATATCTGTCTGGCTTATAAACCTTGATGGTATCGCTCCGGCTGTCATCCGCAATTGCCCCACACGCAAAGCATACCTGTTGTAATGCCTTGCGGCACGTCTGGATGGCTAAATAGCCGCTTAAAAGTATGTTGCCGACTTCTTCATCAATCGTATATTTTTTGATACCGGCAGTGGCAAATATCTCAATCAGCAGTACTTCTGCACGGACATTGTTATATACCTGTCCGTCATAAAATATGTATTTATCCAGCAAACCGATTGTATCTATCAGCTTAAATTTTGAGATATTCTTTGCAAAAGAAAAGGCGTCAATGAAAAACGCACCCATAGGGATCATGTTTCCATCTTTATGCTCTGATAAGGTGACTTCTTGCGTTTTCTGTACACTCTTCCATGCTCCATTTTCGTTTTCTGGGTCAAAATCATTATTCATATCAACAATTGAAATATCCGCTTCGTTGATAGACAAGGCTGCCGATGTCACATCAATGTCCTCCTGCACCTTGGCAGTCTGGATCATATCCTTATCCCACACGATATATTTTCCGTATAAAATGTACTGAAGCTTAATATATCTCTGTGGAAAGCTTGTTCTTACAAATTCAATCTCGATTTTTCCATAATTCTGCACCTGATTATTGCAAACATAAATGAGACTGTCTGGGTAAAATGTCTCTGTGACCAATTTTGTACCGGCAATCGTATGCCATGTAATTTTTAATTCTTCCGGTGGCTCATCTTCAAAATAAAGAGTAATTGCCGCGGATGTGTGCTGCTCCTTAAATGTGATTGTAAGTTTAGGATTCGTTTCAAAACTACAGTCATTCTTTGATAGACTGTCATTCCAGAACGCAATATCCTGCGGATTGTCCGGCAGCACACTTTTATTTCCGGCGAGTATAAATTGGTTCAGTTCAAAAGTTCCATAATCGGACTGCTTCGTCTGATCTGCAAATAGTCCAACTGAACCTATGCCCTGGTTATCATTTGTCGTGACCGTTGCGTCCGCAAGTGCGGTAACATCTATAAATTTCATTTCTGCCCTGCAATATGTTCTCATAAATGCCCCCTTACGGTGTTCTTGATGGTTTCTTGCTCGTCATTTTCCAAGACAAGCCTTTATACTGTGCTCCGTTGTCCAATACCTTTTCCACTTCGTCTTTAATAGAGGAAAAATACCCATAAAAATCAAACTGCTTACTAGCATCCGGAAGTGATACATGATGGAATCGGTTCTCGCAATCCGTGATATGATCTATCAGCTTGTCATACATTTCTGCATCATCGATTGTTCCGATTGAGATCGTATAATTCTTATAAAGTCCGATGCTCTCGATTTTAATATCGCCGTCCTCTGTCCTCTCTGCATACTTTTCCAGAAAGTCCAGTGTCCTCTGGATAGACACCAGAGGGATATTATATGTAATTCCATCAATGATAAGTCCTTGCGTGTACTTATATTTCATTTTATCCCTCCGCTATTCCAAGTCTTATTTCTTCATCCTGCAAATACGGTAAATTGATTCTTGCGAACTCTTTACCATCCACCGCCAGTACTACTGTCTTTGCACCGCTGTAGTCCGGCATTTTACTTGCAAGCTTCGCTGCGAGGTCGTCCATCCAGCCGGTATTATTTTCAAGTGGCAGCACGGCTTCTCTTCCAGCTTCTCCGATTTCCGCGAGTGTCCTTCCGGTTGTGATACCACCGTTGGCAAGACGCGGCAGGCTTACAGTCGGAATCGTCGGAATGCTTGGATGCCAAGAACCTCCACCTAAAAAGTCAGGTAAATCAAATCCAATGCTATTAAAGCCAGAAATCAGTGAATTGATACCATTAATAACCCGGTTCACCATATTTTCGAACATCTGAATAATGCTGTTCACAAAATTTTTTACAGATTTTTCTGCCTGACGTAATGCTTTATCTGTATCTTTCGTAAGTAATGCATGAATTGCGGCAAATACAAGTTTCGCTCCTGCCAGTAAAAAATTGATCAGATCTAAAATAAAATCGACGCTGTCTTTTATATTCTGACTCAGGTTTTCAATGATCGGAAGAATTACCGGAAGCACATTTTCAATGATCCATGCGATAATTGGTTGTAAAATATTAGTCCATAAATCGTTCAGTATGTCTATCACAATGCCTATTATTTCGATAATATTATCAAACACAGGCTTTAAATGATTTTCGTAGGTATCCTCAAACATTAACGCCAGATTTTGTAAAAAAGGCTGAACATAAGTGTTCCAAAATTCAAGAAATTTTGCTATTAATTCTGACATTCCATTTTTTACATTTTCGATAAACGGATGAATATGTTCATCGTACAATTCTGTGATTTTATCGGTCACATGCTGTACCCCATCTGATATAGTTGATGTCAAATCAGCAATCACACCTAGGAGTCCATCTAACGCAGTTTTTAGAGCATCCTGATTTTCAATAAACGGTGTCACAATGCAATCGATAATATCTCTCGCAAATTTCGCAGCATTCTCTGTGATCATCATGAACGCATCCGCAAAAATCTGAATCAGGTTTGCTGTGATCTGCTGTCCATTTTCATCTCCGAATACTGAAAACACGTTTGCAAATGCTTCTAATCCCTCTGCAGCAAGCTCTACTATATCTGCGGATACATCAAACATTTTTTGAATATACCCTTTGATATCCCAGGAATTATTTTCAAGAAAAATCGCCATTCCACCAACAAAGTTCTCTGCGATTGTGGCTCCAATGCTGATCACAGATGCCGCCATGCTTCCAAGAGAAGTTGCTACGGTCTGCACAAAATTATCGACTGATGCAAGCACGAATCGATCGGTGAAAATATCAGCTAATGTATTTTTTATGCTTTCCGCACTTGCCTTGATATTGACAAGTTGAGATGAAATATCTAGTTTCTTCCATGTATCGCTCCAACCTTTTTCAATAGATGCTTTTGTTTTCTTAAGATAATCAAGAAAAGGCTGTAACTTTTTTGTCAAATCACTGGAAGCAGGAACTTCTTCGTATAAATCAGATACACCACTACCGCTTCCACCACTTGAATCATTCTTTTGCAGAACATTCAAATCATCAAACGCAGCTAAAGCTCCGGCTGCTTTTTTTGCCGAACCAGATGTTTTATCCAAAGATTTTGCATAGTCTGTAGCTTGTTTTTTTGCTTTTGTCCATGTACTTTTCCCGGATAATGCAGCGATCAACTCATTGATTTTATTTATAGCAGTCGTTAACCAATTACATAATGATACAATTGCCGGTACAACAGCAGATACAATCGGAGCCGCCAATGTACCGAAGGATGCCTTTAATGTATTAATTGCGCTTTTCATTTCAGACATTTTCGAATTAAAATTATCAGAATATTTTGCCATATTCTGAATACCTTCTTTGAAAGCGGCAACCATCACATTAAATCCCTTTGTTATCCAATTAAACACCAGAAGCGATAATGTGATTCCTTTAAGTCTCGACAAAAGTGTAAACATCAATCCAGATGCTTTTTTTGCTGATTTTCCGACTTTCTCAATCTGCTTTGCCCCCGAACCAACCTTTTTCTGTTCTGAATTTATCTGCTTTATTTCTTCTCGTACTTCTGAAAGCTTTTTTACAGATTCATCATATTTATCATATCCTGCTGTAAGACCTGCTTTTTTCATATCCGCAATTTGAGCTTCAAGTTTTTTTTCCTCTTTCAACAAATCAACCAATTTCTGATTTATTACTGTTGCAGAATTGAATATTTCTTTTAATCGATTTTGCTCGGCAATTTCTGCATCTATTTCTTCCTTTACTTTACTTTGTGAAGCTATCAGATCCTCTGTTTTCTGTTTTTGGTCATTTAACTTATCAACAATTTTCTGATACGCGTCAGTAGATGTCTGGTCAATAAATGCTGTTTTTTCAGATTTCATCTTTTCTTTTGCATCTCCGAGTTTATGAACCTGCTCGGCAGCCTCTTCGACTTGTTTTATATAATATTGAAGGTTTTCATCTTTAAACCCCAAATCTCTCATCTGCTGTAATTCTTCTTTGGCAGATTCTAAATTGCTTTGAGCTTTCTCTAATTCCGTTGAAATTTTTTTGTATTCTTCTGTTGGAACTTCAAGATTTTTTATATCCTCTAATTTTTGTTCGAACTCTGCTATTTTTTCTTTGCTTTCTTCTATTTTTGATGAAAAAGAATCAAATTTCCCTTGTAATTTTTCTACTTTCTCAGACGATTTTTCTAAGGCAGCTGTAACTTGTGTCATTTTAGGCTGAATATCAGCATTATCAATTTTTGTTTTTATTCTAATTTCACCATCGTATTCAGCCATGCATGAAACCTCACTTTCTGAACTGTTTTAAAGCTTCTTTCTCTATCGCTTTTTTCTTTCTTATTTCTTCCATCATCCGATCATAATCATCAATTTTTGATTTTTCATCTTCTGTATATTCTGTTTCTGGCTGATCCAATCCATATACTTTTTGCGCCTCTGCAATAGCTTCTTTCTCTTTTGCAGACATTTTAGCTTCAATTTTCTTTTTGCGAATATTGATAACCTCCATAAAAGCAGACTGCTTATAAGGCATATTCCACAGCAGACCGTTGAATGTCCACCAATGCATTTCATCAAGAGATAAATCAATGCCATATATCTTCCTAAAGTCCGCATAAATACGCCATTGGTCAATGTCATAATCGACTAATCTGCGATTATCTTTTGATGAACCAGGCTTATCATGGAACCATCCATTCAAAAACCATGTAATACATTCCTGCAATTCTTCTCCGTATGGATGCGACCTGCCATCAAACATAAGGTCAACGATATGTATACTCCTTTCATAATCGCTTAATTCTTTGTCATATTCCAAAATAAATATCTGGATTCCTATACGAAAAGATGTATTAATTTCGAAACCGTTCCACTGTGTAGGTAATGGATCAAGCATGACATTAATCATGCTCTCGCCCCTTTTCTACCAGAATTGTAGCGTTTCTTTGTCTGCTCAAAACGCTTATTAAACAGACTGCTCATTACCGGAATAATCTGCTCAATAAATTCCATAAGTGCATTTTCATCTGGTACGATTTCACCATAAATTTTTTTTATGGTTCCTTCTCCAAATAATTCGTCTATAGAATTAATGATCTGGTTCAGATATTTCACACGAATTCTATTTACTTCTAAAATCAATGGAATTTTATTTTCTTCGGTAACAGCCACATCCTCATGATCCTTTTTCCACTGATCTGCCTCTTCTTCGCATCTGCCATAAATACCATTTAGTTCATTTATAATTCTTGCAAATTTATCAGCAGTTCCAGCATCCGCAACATTTACAGAAAGAACAGTTACCACTTCGCCTTCTTCATCTTTAATTGCAATCTTCTTTATACCAGTACTTAATTTGATTTCTTCCATAATTAACATCCTTTCCTAATGTGGGACACCAAGGAAAGGCAGGCATCCCACATATGCTAATATTTCATTAACACCTATGCTGCATCTTTTGGTGCCCAGGTGAATCCTTCCGGACTGATCGTGATAGTTCCAAGTTCTACATCACCATTACCATTAATCTGGATGGATGATGTAAGAGTATCTCCACCAGAACCTCCAGTACTAGATGGACACACTGTCACCGGAACTCTGATACAATCGCCGGTTGTTCCGGTAATATCCGTTTTGTAATATCTGTAATAATATGTCTGACATCCATCCCCTGTCGGGAATTTCTTGAACATATCATTGATCGCTGTCTGCATTTCATCAGATAAGTGATCTCTTTCCGGGGATGTACTGAATGCATATCCTTTTACAGAGTTGCTTGAGCTGTCCATGTTTACGTACTGTTTCTGTTCTGTGTTCGGTCCCCAGTCCTCTGTGATCTCGCTAAATCCGTCGCCCATCTCTACGATTTTAGGTGTTTTACCGCCCATAAGTGATCCAATGTCCAACAGTGAGACCATGTTTGTTCTGCTGAGTGCGAAAAACTGTAAATTTAATTTCATCAACCGTTTCCTCCTGTTTATTTTTTATAAAAATATTTCAATTGCATATTAACCGCATAGTCTGTTTTTCCTTCGTTCTGCCCTGACGAGAACACCGGCGATGTGCGACTAATGTTTTCTAATGTCATGTTGGAATCTTTAAATTCAATTCCGCTTTCTTCTAACCATGCTCCAAGCGATTCAACTACTGTCTGTGCATCAATTGATGTTTTATTATTTGTCGGGGAACTGCGGTATACTATCTGAAACGGCATCTGTGCGGTATAACTACCGCTTATATACTTTTTCAGATAAACAGCACCCTGCAATGGAAAAATTCCGATTGACATTCCATCATTAATGTTGTTCCACTTTACAGTAGTGTTATCTGACTTAAAGCTTTTGGGGAAATCCGGATACTTAAGAATCAATGCAAGTATGGCTTTCTGCGCACTCTCTGCATCCTTTATTGTCAATTTTTCTGCATCTGCCAAGTTATGCACCTCCAACTTCAAAATGTGGTAAAATGTCCTCGTATTTATCAACCGTCGTAACTTTATAGACATCATCGTAGCTATTATTCATCCACTCAAAAGCATGATCTGCTGGAAGTTCTACTTCTGTAAAATCTCCCTTAACGAAGAAATCTTCTACCGGATTAAACGTCAATTGATTCTGCTTGCATTTATCCGGCAGTGCTTTCCATTCTTTTGGTGGAAGATACGGCTTTTCAATATTGTGAAAATCAACATAAAGCTTTACTGCGTCTGCACTGTCCATTCCGCTTTTGGAAACATTTGCTCCCTTGGTTTCCACAAGGTCTACACCATCAAGCAGTGTCCGGTAATACTTCTCTTCCTCGGTGTCCTGATCTATCCAATAGTTGAAGAGTGTGACTTTCTTGTTATCGAAGAATCCCATTAATTTTTCCTCGCATGTTTTACATTCACAAGAAGATGTTCAGCGATTTCCTCAATTACATCTCTTCCCTGATTCCATCTTGTAATTTCAATCAATTTCGATGCAAAATCAATAGGTGTCTGTTGTGCAGAAATATAATTTCTTTCAATATCTTCTTTGAATTTCTTATATTCTTCCTGCAACTGGCAGTATTTTTCCTGCATTTCTATGTACTTACTTTCATAATCAATAGATATCTTTTCTTCTGGCATATTTCCTCCTAATACCCTGCATATAACAATCCTGTGCCGCACAGATATTCGCACACCGTGTCATAACACAGCCGGTTCTGCGCTACTTTATCCCCAAGCACCTTATCAATAAGTGTTTCATTACTTCCAAAACTGATCGACCGTCCACCTGAGGACATAGACTTGATGTTGCCGCCTTTTTCATCAGCAGCATGGCTGGTCTTAAAATCAATCTGATATAGCAAGTCCGCAAGTGCACAGGTGGCTTTCTGAATTTGCTCGTCATATTCCTGCAAAGATTCCTCTGTAATGTTCCCATAGGTCAGCTGATCTAACTTCGTGATTGCTCTGTCTTCCCACTTAGGGAAAAGGGATTCCTCGATAGAATCCCCATAATATGAATCTCTGTAAAACTCAAATGTGGTGTATCCCATCAGAAATCCCTCCTAATTAACCTCTGGTAATAATTCGCATGATGTTGATCGCCTTGATTGGGTAATACTCTGTCTTATCCGAATCGTTGTTCTGCGCAATCTCCCAGTTTGTGCCTGCCTCAAGCTGTTCTGCTGTTGGAGATACAATGCTTGGAGTTTTCCAAGAAATACCATATGGAGAAAATACTTTTCTCTGTCTTGTATACAGAGTAGTCTCTCCACCATTTACACTGGCTTTACGCTCCATTTCTGACGGAACCTTTACTCCACAATCTGTAAACTCAATAGAACCGTTTCCAAGAACATATGTGGTATATTCTGTATATGCTTCTGCGGTTTTCTCATAATAGTTAGAAGTTGATGGATCACCTTCTGGAGAAGCAACAGCACTGTAAACTTTTCCAGACAATGTGTAATAGGTTTTTGCTTCCTGCACAGTTTTATCTGTGGATTTCACATATACCGCTTCGACCTCTTTTGTAGGCATAGTATCGTCAATAAGAACGATTCGACCATTTAAAGTTGCCAATGGTAAGTTTCTCTCAATTCCATTCTCATCTGTATATTTCAGATATTCTAAGAGTTTGAGGTTCTCCAGAATAGTTGCGGTACGAGAATGCATGATCACAAGTGCAAAGTTTGCTTTCCTATCACCAAGCGCAATCTGCATACCTGTGTTAAGGGTAGTTGCGCCAAAAGTTCCATCTTCTTTTGCAGATACATCATAAGTATGTGTTTCTACAAACTTCTTACCTTCTCCAGAGTTCATGGAGAACACCCCTTTAAGAATGCTAAGAAGCGTATCCTGATCTACATCATCCCAGAATTCTGCTACTTCTCCGGCTGCTGCGGAATAGTCATCACCTGAGATATCAGATACAAAATCTTTTTCCGTCCATCCTTGTGCTCTACCGATAACGATACGCCCCATTGAATAGTTTCCACGGCTCTCTGCTGTAATGTTTGTTTTACCGTCATAGTTTACGGTCTTGCCCGATAAGCGCGCCTTAATCAGAGTTGTGATAAAGTTGCCGCCTTTCTGATCCGGCAGCATAGATGCATACTCGCCACGCTCCACGATCGCACCGCTGTGAAGCAACTCATTCAAACGAAGATTTGGTGTCTCACGCACTGCTGCATCAAATACTTCACCATTGAAATTTACTAAATCAAATAATGCCATAGATTATTTCTCCTTCTTTCTGTTCAGATATGGTGTAATGTCCATATCCGGGTTCTGGTTTTTCAGTTTCATAAGTCCAGCCATAGAAAGTTTTGCCCCATCCGGCTGATTAATTGGATTCCCGACAATCTGGCTACGGTTCTGCTGCGCCTTAAATGTCTTGTCATCAATGAGAATGTCCGGCTTGTAATTGCCTTTATCATCCTTGACAATAGCATCGAAGAGATCTGAAATACTCTTTCCGCGTGCTTCGTCCGAATTCAGTTTTTCAACAAGCTGTGCTTTGATAGCATCAGCTGTGATTGTGTTCACAAAATGCTTATCTGTGAAAAATTCTGTAACAAGTCCATCCAGTCTTGCCCGTTCATCTTTCTCAGCTCGCTCTCTACGCTCTTCCTGCAATGTGGTCGTCAGTTCCGTGATCTTCTGATTTAACGCATCTGCATCCGGTGCGGCATCTCTCATGGTCTGCAATTCATTTTCAAGAGTTTCCTGTTTCGTTTCAAGTTCTTTCTTCTCTGCTTCCAAGGTAGCAATCTTATCATTTTTTTTCTGAACCTCATGATCCGATACAAATTCCCCAGGAAACGCCTTTTCAATTTCTGGTGTAATCTCAACACCGAGAGTTTTCAGTTTGTCGATAATATTCATTTATAAGTTCCTCTCTTTCTTAAAAGTTGTTAATCCGGTCAGCCCGGCACGAATGAGTTGCTATTTAATCCATAGCTGGCAATCGGCACTGAAGGATTCGAACCCCCGACTTGCAGAACATCTGCCAATTCTTCCACTGAATTAAATGCCGATATATAAAAAGCACGCCCAAATAGGACGTGCCATAATAACATCCTATAATTTTTGTAGGGTAGCGGGCGGATTCCTGCGTTCCGTCCGGTGCTTTTCTTTTATAATTCTATTTTATCATTGGAACATAAAAGATTTGTGCCATTTTTTAGACATGAAAAATACACCTATATTTCAAGGTGTATTTTTCGGAGAAATTTATTAATGTCTGGGGGATTTCCGACTATCACGGCAGGCAGTCAGCCTGTTTGATTTTCACTGTGAAAGGTCACTTCTTATGACAATATTATAATAACTCATGTTTGAATATAGTTTGTGCCATTTTCAAGTAAAGAATAGAGCGCCTATTTCTAAGCTCTCTGATTACCTTTTTCCCTAGTGTACTTCCAATAGTAACGGTCTGCGCTGATCCGCTCTTGTAAATACCTTTTCCCATAATTTCAAAAGGTGTACTTGTCCGTAAAATGCACAATGCATCATTACCATGTACTTATATTCGTTATATGTATCTGCGCCACATTCAATTAAGCAATCTATTATCTCGTCGACAATTGGTGTTAAATCTACAATTTCTTTACGTTCCTTTAATGCTGTTTTATCCATCTCAAGCTACCTCGCTTTCTCGCCAGATCACATGATATGTTTTCTTCTGACCATCACTCTGCACATACTCAATGTCTCTCGGATATCCATTCTCTGCATACCATGAACGAACCATAGTAATAACCTCTGGTGCATATTTTCTAACAGTTCCCTGCCATTTCCCCTTGCTCTCCCAAGTTTCCGTATACATACTTTGCGGAATGTCAAGGCGACGAATGATTTCATTTACTGCCTTATCTGCTGGTTTGCCAGAACTCTGATAATAAATTCCAACCTGTCGGGCAATATGTACCGTATCAAAATACTGCTGATCCGCTTCAATCATAATCGGAAGTGTCACATCTGCTTTTTCATAAAGTGATTTTGCTGTGAGAAGCTGTATCTTACTATCACACCCAGCCGCTGCAAGCATTGGTGTTAGGATTTTTACTGCATTATTTACCGCTGATAAACTCTCTGTATGCTTTCTGGTTGTTTTAACTTCTTTCCGTTCTATTCCATTATGAATAACATCTTCCATATCATGAAAGCGGTTGATGTAGCGTGCCGTGAATTCTGTTCCCTTAATACCTGTCAGTTTGTGAGCGATGAACTCGCAGCCTTTCTTGGTAATGTCATAACATGGTAATGTCTTATTTTGCTCTGTTTTATATGTATTTTCTCTAAAGAAATCGGTAACCTCAATTTTGAGTTCTCCTAATTCTTCCACATACCCCTTGATATCACGTATTAAATTGTAATGCTTCTTTCCTACCATTTCTGCCACTTCTCTGCTGTCTAATGTCTGTTCAATCTGATTCATAATTTTAAATTCTCCTTGATTTTTAGGCTAGAATCTCCTATTATGAACAAAGAGATTCCGTTTATGGGTTTCTTTGTTTTGAGTAAACACGAACTTTGATCGGTGGGTGTTTACTCTTTTTTTGCATTTTTAAGAATATCTGTCACAGATACATCTAATGCTTTTGCAATCTTTCCTAATGTGGCAATCTTGCAATTCTCAGTTTTCATCAATCGCTGATAAGCTTGATAATTCATTTCAGCTTTTCCACACAAATCATATGGGTTCATACATTTCTCAGCCATTAAAAGCTGAACTTTAAATGTATCAATACATAACTGGCTTTTAGATGTTGCCATATCTCTCCGTCTCCTCTCTTATAATTTTCAGAAGTTTTTCGTTCTGATGTTTTTATATTATCAGAAGCTTTTTGTTCTGTCAATATAAAAGAGAATGTTTTTCTTCTGTTTTTGTATTTTTATGATATACTAAAGATAGTAAAGGAGGTGTATTTTATGTTAGTTGGTGAAAACATCCGTAAATTTAGGAAAGAAAAAGGACTTACGCAAAAAAAATTGGGGGAATTATCTGGAATAAACGAAGTCCAAATACGCCAATATGAAATTGGCAAATCCAAACCCAAAATTGAAACTCTTGAAAAAATTGCAAAAGTTCTCGACGTAAAGGTTTTTACATTACTTGACGGCTGCTTTGGTGAATATAGTATTGACTATCATAAAACTACTGAATATAAAGAAATCGAACGGAGCACTCTTGGTTTTTATACTGTTATAAAGCTACTTGAAAGTATCTACAAACGTGCAGAAGATGTCAATGTAGATACTTATAAGGACGGTTCTCTACAATATTCAAGTAATTATATTTCGATTGGTGAAGGTGATAATAAAATTGCTATTCCAAATGGTGCTTTTGACAAAATTGTTGAAAGCATGAAGTCTCATTTAACTACTCTCGTTGAATTATCCGGTGAAAGGGAAACAGATTTTTTGCAAAATTGGAAACAAGAACCTGATATTGACACGCTTGAACTCAGCGTACCTGAACATATTAAAATCCTTTTAGAAGATGACAATAGCAATCCTATACCTTATTTAAAACCTTTCTAATACTAAAGATCCCCGCCTACGTCATGTAAGCGGGGATTTTATTAATGCACATTTGCTTTCTGTATGGTAAAATTTAAATATCATTTTACACAACAGAAAGGACAGCATCATAAATGACAATAATACAAAAAATTCTTGATCTGTTTAAATTACCTGATACGTCAAATTCCACACCTTCCATCCATACAGTTACACCATATGCTCCTAATCCTAAAATGGAACAATATTATAAACGTGAAGAACTGAAAAAAGAGAATAACTTAAATATAACCTATCAAGACGTGGCTATTTATGATATGAAACCTTTCGATTTAAAACACCAATTCATTTATGAACATTTCACATGCATCTGCCTAGATACCTATAATCTTGATAAAGCATACGAATATCTTCATAACGCTAATGCTCTTATCAAACCTTTTTATAAATATTTTAAAGGTGCCATATTACCAAATAATATTGACACTAATTCTGCTATAGGAAGCAACCTTCCCGTTTCCCATCTTAGGCTTACCCCATATACCTCGACCATGAGAAAATGCAAATATCCATTTTATCTGTGGTTAAGTTCTCATGGTAATCATGGTAATTTCTATCTTTATAGACTATATTTTGACCCAAACGGTGATTTTAAAAAAGGCGATTTATCTTTTACCAGTAAAAATGCAACAGTATCCTATCAAATTCAAATCCGCAATGATGGCAACGAAAACTATGTTCGCAGAATTGACAAGACATTATATATTGAACCGTATGGCACTACTATACTCTATATTGATGACCAACGAAGACAATAAAGAGGAAGCACTATGCTCCCTCTCCTTGACTTTTAGTTTTTAATTCCATTATTTTTCTTGAAAACTCCACATCCAAATCTTTAAAAAGTTCTCTATTAGTATCTAGACCATCTTTCCAAATACCTCTTTTTTTTGCATCCTCTATGATTTTCTCTTCTTCATCAAGTTTCTTATTTAATAAATCCAAATATTCCGCCTGTACCTGTTCTCTATTCATTTAACCACCTTCTATATCCTATGTGTGCGCGTTCTGCTCGTGTTATAGATTCTTCATGAGCTGTATCTTCCTCTGTCAAATCAAAGATACTCTTATGTTCGTCTATGTCCACTTGACTTCTATTAAATTCATATTTATATTTTACATCCGCTCCACGCAATACTTCAAGCTGATAGTCATTAAATAATTCGAAATCTGCTTTACTAAATGAAAATTCTGTATAATCCGCCGGATGATTGTGTGAGACAATTGCCCCTATTAGCTTGTCTTTTAAATCTGCATCTGGAAAAACACTATTTGCTGTACCATAACATCTGTATATTTCCCCTGTTTTAGTAATTACGCATGCATTCTCAATTTTTTCATTTATGGTTTCTTTTTCGAAATTCCTCAATGTATTTTCTACTGCCAGATTATCTGATAAATCAATTTTCCCTTCTAAGACCGGATCTGGATGTTTTGGCACCTCCCAATTATTATCATTTGCTGACAATCCTTTATTCTGCACACTATTCTGATAAGCCGTTGCCCTGCCATTTGCCACCGCAGACTGTTTCTTCTTGAATCCTGCCACCTTAATTCGATCCGCCTGTGTCTGCAAGTCATTTGCTTCACAGAACTGCTGATATTTCTTATTCTGCATCCGAAGCTTATACGCAAGCTGGTCATATTGTGGTTGTAGCATTTCTTTCACATCTGTCTCTGCGATTCCGTTTAATTCTTCCTGCTTTGCCAGTAATTCACGCTTGGTCTGCCGAATAGCACGCTCCATTGATCTCTGCTGCTGTTGCTTTTCATATAATTCTTGGCTCTCATGCACATCAATTTTGGGAGTTCCATCTGCGTCAACATATGGATTTCGCAGAGACTTATCCCAAGGCTTATGAGAATGCCGGCAGTTATAACCATGCAATCCCAGAGGATTAACTACTCTTCCTTGGCCTGTTGCTGGATCAATGGTATATCCGGTTGCCTCTAATAAATTCGGTATTCCTTCCTCACTGCCAGATATCTTATACACTTTCCCTTGCCAGTGGTCATGTGACTGCAATCCTTCCGGATGTTTCTTATCATGTCTGGCTCCCATGTGCGCCGATACAAGTACATATCCTATTCCGCCCTGCGCTATGTATTGATTTGTCACTTGTGCTGCTGTCTGATTCATGGACGTAACGATACAACACCGAACCGCCGCCTCTAATGATCGTCTGGCACCTGTCGGATAGTCAATCACAACCCCACCCTGCGCATATCGGTCAAGTACTTCGCACACCGCTGAACTATATGACTGCATACCGGATGCAACACGATAATCCACCTCATTCAGCATATTAAGCAAATCTGTCTGCGTCTGCATCATTGTCGTTCTGGTGAGGTTGCTTAGTTCTCCGAATGTTTTCATCATTTCCGCATTCATAGCCATAATGGCGGCATTATTCTGTAACGGCGTCTGAATATCCATAAGCTTTTCCAGTACATCCGCATCATCAGAGAATGAAGTCATAACACTGTCCCGGAGCAACCGCCGGACTTCATCTCTGCTCTTTCCAGTCATCTGTGAAATTCTCTTTACAATTTCTGTATTATGCAGTCCCATTTGCTGAAGCTTCCACAGTTCACGATCAGCAGTACCAGACAATTCACCGGATTTCATCAGACGCATAGCAATATCCTTTATGATCCAATCTTCAAGTTCCTGATACATCTCAACCAATTTATCTGATTTTCCATAAAAATAATCTGGTGTCAGCATTTATCCTTTTCCTGCCTCTCTTTTTACAAGATCTACCCACTGCTTACTTTGTTCCCTTTTGGCCGCCTCAAACCAGTGATCTCCTGTGCCTGCTGTGTTATATTTTAGTGGTGTTCCAGTAGGGTATTTCTTTTCTCCCTTATGCGCCCATGATCTGCCATCCTCTGTCAGATACAATTCTCCCATATACTGATAATGTGCGTATGGTGTATCAGTAACAATCAAACCTGGTTCTGCTATATTGGTTGCACCCACCATTGCCCCCTGCTGAAGTGGCATATAAGGAATCATATCATTCAGTACTTGCATATCTAGCTTGTCCTGTGCACGGCTTAAATTTCCATCCATGTGCTTGGTATCAAGCTTTATATTTACACTTCCAACAGTTTTGTTGTAATACATTCACATCAACTCTTTTCTATAGACTTTCTTATTCCTCTCCAAATAATCCTTTCTCTTTTTGACCTGCATTTTCTTCGTCACGCTCCGCAAACATCTCATCAATTTCCTTGTCGTTGAATCCCTCATATTCTTTAAGATACTTGCGCTTGCTGTACACGCCGTTCATCATCAGCTGATATGCGCGAGTGCGGTCCTGTTCGAAGGATGCCAGCAGATCCTTAAAATAAAACACATCTTCGTCTGCTACATCATCATCCAATGCATTAACATACCCACTCGGCATATCAAAAAATACATCACAATATTTATCCAGTGCATATATCAAGTCTTTAATTGCTGATTTTAGCGATGCTCTGATATCGTTAATTGTCTCCACTGTCTCACTATCATCACTCTCAATCTCTGTTGCTGTGGCAACACCGGTCTTGCGGTCAAGCACGAACTGTCCTTGTGAGAATCCAGCTTTTGTAGAAATCATGGAAAGAATAGAGTTGATATCTGCCACCCTCTGTTCTGTTAGCAGCGTCGGCACATGCTCGTCAATAGTGTTCTGCGCATCAACCCCCTGCTTCAATCCCTTTACAAATCTCGGAAGTTCTACTCTCTCTTTATCACCGGTGTTCTTGTCACGTTTCATCAGAGCATTTTCGTCTATAAATGTGATATGTTGGGAATCGTCCACCTCATCATCTTTCCGGCTCCATGCCACATCCAGATTACGCAATTCCTCAATACAATTTGCAAATACTGCCACGCCCTCCGGAGATGCATAATCAATCGTGTTGTTATATGGCATTTTAAAATACCCGAACATTGGCTTTTCCACATTAGAAATACTGATTGATTCCGGTATATCTTTCCACTCAGGCACATCCGTCAATTTGATGCTCCTGCCAAGGCTGTCACTGCCCTTGGACTTAAAAGCCTTGTTCTCAATTGTATAAGTTCTGCCGCTACCTTCTCCATCATCTGAAATTGAAGTTGTGAAGTGCTGGTATTCTAATCTTGTATAATAATCATCGCCCTTAATTTTACGATCAATAAAAATAACACCAAGAATGTCGCCATTGCTATTCTTCTCTGTAACTGCGAAACTACCAGGCATTACATAGTCGATTGCTCCTGCCGGATTATATGTACCGTTAGGCTTAAGGATAATACCTCCAGCACCGCACGCATCCTCTACCTTATCCCGAATAGATTTTTGAATCATTGCCTTAACGCACTGATTAATATAATTTGCTCTGTCACTTCCGCTAATCGTCACATTGAGATCCAGACAGGTCTTTTTGCTGGTGTAATAACAGAGAAACTTTGCAAAATTGATTGTCCGCACATTCTTACTCATCCAGTACGGTCTACCCTTGATAATGTTCTGCCACTCAAGCTGCGCCATCTCCATCAGATCAGATGAGATAATATCAACATTGAATTCTTTTTCTGCACTTGTTTTAAATAAATTCATGAAAAACTCCTTTACTCTTGTGAATATGTTCATGCGTCACCACCTACAATCTCATAGTAAATGCATTATCTTTCAGTAAAATTCCGTGATTTGTCTCGGTAAATACCGGCTCTGTTCCTTCGTATACTTTCAATTCAACATCCTTCCGCAGAATATCATTTTTGCCATTATCTGAAATACACGCAATCACTTCTCTTGATTCCTTGTCTACAAGAACATAATGCTTACTCTTCGTATTCTTCATCATCTACCTCCTCGTCTATCTCATCATCGTAAAGCCCATTGTTGCGGCGGCTCTCCATAATCACACGGTTTAATCCATAAATCAGAGCCATTACGCAGTCCTCGCCCAACGTAGGGTAAGCATCTGAAAAGCTACCATCTGCCAACTGCTCATGCTCAAGGGTTGTTAATTCATGTGCAAGATTCGGGCATCGCTCTGGATCCACTACAATCTTTGTGGTCTGCTGCATCCACTCCCAACAATAATCTCTTCCCTTGCCAGAACCCCAACGCTTCTTTGCACCGATTGCATTAAATCCCCAATCCTGCAACTCTGCAATGGCATCTGGTCGTGCAGAATCACATATAATTTCTTCTGTTATATATTTTTTAATCTTCCGCGCAAATGTGCTGTTCTTACAATGCTTTGAAAACACCTCAGCTACGCAATACAATGTGTCTGTATCTTCGTCGTACCATGATTTTTCGAATGTCTGTGGGTGTTCATATCCGAAGTCCAAACCGTGATGAAAATATGGCATGGCATCAATCTCTGCATCCGTAATCTTCCGTTCTTCCACATTATCGAAGATACCACCGCCGGTTCCGGTAACCTCTCCCATATAGTTGTTGCGGTAGTACAACGGCTTATGGACCTTGAACCATTCCGCACGCTCGAAGAATCGTTTACCAAGCCATTTCACTGGCACATTGTAATAATAGCTGTGACACACTCTGGTCTGTGGCTTGTTCCGGCACTCTTCCACGTACTGATTCATGAAGTTGTTCTTTGATTTTGGCGGATTGAATATCTTGATATCGAGCGCAGGTGTATCTGATCTTAGGAATGTATCCTCGATGTTATCCATCTGTTCTACACCAGCCATTTCATCGCATTCTTCATGAATTAACAGCTTTACATATCCAAATGGTACATTGAACGACTTCAAGCTGATAGGCTTGTCCGCTCCCACGAACATCACCATCTGCCCAGTCGGTTTATACACCGCACACATCGGAGACTGCTTAAAATCCCAGTTATCTAAATCATTGTATCGAATCACCGTTTTCATAAACTGATTATAAACAGATCCTCGCAAGTCAACCTTATATCGTCTGGTATAAACAATATGCGCCTGCGGGTCCTGCCGGATGGTTTCATACGCCAAATCTCCCCAGAAGTTCGACTTGATAGAACCACGACCACCCTTGGAAATAATCTCATGCACATCTATCTCCCCGGCAAATGCTTCATGCACTGTCCGGTATATCTCCACGAAATCTGATGTAATATCAGTAATCGGCACCGTCCATAGTGGCGCTTTCTCACGCTTTTCTTTTTCTTCTCGCTCAATTCTCTGCTTTTCTGCTATCGTCAGTGCCTTTTCCAATCCGTCCATAGCCTTAAGCTGGTCTTTGAACTCTGGTGTATATCCCCCTCCATCCCTCAACACTCCTTTTGCTATCATGCTTCTGCGTTCCTGTATTTCTGCAAGGCTCATGATGTCCCGATGCTGTTCTTTCTCGATACGCTCCATCTGCTCGGCAATGCGTTCTGAGACGTTAGCATTTGTTAGCAATCTATGCCCTTGTACTCTCGCCCCGCTTTCTGCATAGCCAGCATTTTTTGCAGCCTGCGTAGCATTGCCCCCATTTCCGATAAATTCGGCTTGGAACGCTTCCTGCTTTGGTGTCAGCTTCTTTCCTGTTGACTTATCTTTATCTTTTGAAACGTTGCGTTTCGTTTCATTTTTCTTTTGAAACGTTTCACTTCCATTATCATCCCACTTATATCTATTCTTCCATGTTCGGATAGTAGCAGCGGAACATCCTAGTTGGTCGGCAATATTCACTAACTTCATACCGCTTTTATACATTTCATATGCCTTATCAATTAATGGATTTCTTGCTGCCAACTATCTCACTTCCTCTCTGCCAAATGGTATATTTTTAACCTCATATCATAATTATAAAGCAGGAAATCAGAGGTTTTGTGCCAAGTTTATGGTAAAAAAATACCAACCATCGTAATTGGTGGTTGGTATTAATGGAATCATATTTTTTTATTTTGCAGATACTCCTATCAAATAATTTATAAATGCACTGCACGATACTAACATAAACTTTGCCTCATCGAATGTTGATGATGGACCACCTATATCTCCTGCATGGCGGATACCATTCGCATCGCTCGTATATCCGTAAAGAATATTGAATGCAGATTTTAAAGCTTTGTGAATTACCACTCCGCTATCTTCAATTTTCTTTAGCATATTACCTAGTGTAGCTTCTTTCCCATTTACTCCCGTAAGTATTTTACAAATAGCTTCAACAGCACTTATGCTTTCTTTAATTGAGTTTTCATAATCCGGATTTTCTCTATTAGATAAAAAACCAACCGCTTTAGATATGTGTGTATTAACAATACTATATGGACTATCTGCAGCCTTATTTATTGCTTCAATTTCATTCTCATCTGTGATTGGAACAATAATTTCATTTACAAAACGATATCCAACGTACTCATTTTTAAATATAGTGTTATAGTCCTCAGCATATTCATCTTTCTTCCAGGAATTCATTTGTTTCATTTTCTGAACTATAAATTCAATAAGTGAAAAAACCTCATCATATGTATTTTCACGAATAGTTTGATATATTATTTCCTTAACATTTTTCTCATCACAGATTTGTGAACAATCAAATTCAAACGCAAATACCTGAATTATTATTGACTTGTAAAATGTCTGTGTTCTCTGGAAATCAACATCGTTCAAAACAATGCTTGTCATGTTAATCAGCATTGCCCTCGTTCTATCATCTAATGATTCATATTGCATATTTCTATTTTCGATGCTTATATTGTTTCTGTCTGAAAAACCACCGCGCAATCGAACCTTATAAGTTGGTTTACTATCTGATCTTTTCATTTTCGCATTCCCCCTCATACAAAGATTATATCACTGCATGAACATTTTTTCAAAAATTTCTACTCCCTTCCCCATACAATCATATACTGTCCGTTCTTTTCTTCTACCAAATGACACATCCTCTGACGCATTAACCTCTGTGCCATGCTGCGTCTCCGGTAAAAACTCCGCCTGCTGATCGGGAGAATACCATAATGAGCCTCAAGCATATCGTAGGACACCTTGTGTATTATTGATTCTGTTAATTCTCTGGCTATGAAGCTGTCAACCTCATTACAGATCTCATACGTTTCTTTTTCACTCATCATGCACATTCCCCCTTTCGCGCAAGCTGTTTATGCATTATGCAACATTATAGCATATAAATTATACTTATATCTGTGTTTTTATTATATTTTGCAACATAAATACATGTATTATTATGCAGCCAAATTCGCCTGCATCCGATCCAGCTCAATATCATCGCAAATGTAGTACTTTATAGTCACATCTGTGCTACTATGTCCAAGCCGCTTTGAAACGAAAAGCACATCCTTAGTTCTGCGGTATTCTCTGGACGCAAAGGTCTTTCGGAACGAATGCACTGTCGCATTAAATTTACAATCTCCAAAAAGTGCAATCTCTTTGACCATATCCTCAATTGACTTATTACACATCCGACCTCTTCCACGCAAACCGATAAACACTGCGCCTTCCGTGCGATCTCCGATGTACTGTTTTAATGCCTGTTTGCACCTCTCCGTCATAAAGCAGGTGCGCCACTGTGACGTTTTCTCTCCCCAGATGTGGATTTCCTTTCGTGCAAAATCGAGATTATCAATGTTAAGGTTGACGATTTCCCCAACACGCGGACCGGCGGAAAGCATTAATTCGAACAGAGCATTGAGGCGCAAATCATGACCGATGGATAAGGACGCTCTGGCAATCTCCTCATCTGACAACCGCTCTTTTCTTTTTTGTGGCTGCCGAATCTTATCAATGTCTCTGGATACATCATCCTCGATATGCTTCTTACGATACGCCCAGGCGAAAAATGAGGACATATACTTTTGGATTGTGGAAGCATAAGCCTTTGAGATTTTATCCTTATGCAGTCTGGTGGCGATATAATCCATCACGTCCTGCCCGGTGCAGTTGTGATAGTTTAAGCCTGTTTCCGCAAAGAACTTTTTAATGATTGTGATATAAAGCTTAATCGTACTCTGCTTTCTGCCTGTTGCTGTCAAATCAATTATGTACCGCTTCATGATCCATTCGTTGTCATACACGTCTGTGGACGGCAATGTCTCTGTTGCGGTCAGATTAATGTTGACCAGCTTAAAAGTAATCACGGTCTTAAGGCGGTCGATTCCCTCCGAAGTCAGATACCCAGACATTTCATAAGCAATATCATTGATTAATTCCGATTTTGTCAGCATAGTAAAATTTCCCCCTTTACTAATAGTAGAAAAAGTAGTACATTTTACTTGATATAGTAAGTAATGTATTACTTTAAGGGTCTGTGTTCCCAGCACAGGCTCTTTTCATTTGGTTACGCACATATGGTTGGAACATATGTTCTTTGATATGTATTTTTTTACCGGCATATTTCAGCCGGTAAGTGTTACCTATTCAGTTTTTACGATTTTATATCCTGGCACCCGAATGGCTCTAGGGCTTCCGATTTCATCATCCGTTTCCAGCTCTCCAGTAGCGATCATCCTGATCAGATGATTATGTACACTGGATGTACTGCTCAGTCCTACCATGTCCCCAATCTCCCGAATGGTCGGTGCGTATCCGTGCTTTTCCATGTACGAAATGATTGCCTGCTTAATTTTGGCTCGCATTTCTATCCCCTGCTTTGTGGCGTTCATGCTCATTTTCCTTTCTTTTTTATCAGTTTCATGTTGATTCCTCCGTTAAGTTCAGTTAGACCACCTTACATCCACATTTATCTCCTGCAAGAACATATTTCCCGCGGTTTTCAATATTAACATCACAATTCTTATACTCTCCGTAAATACTTCTCTTGCAGTCTGTACAGTATACAGCCTGTTTAACTTCCTTATAGCATTTTTCAGACAGATTTTTTACACTTTTCAAATCTTCGTCTGTCATTTCTCTGATTTTCTCAACAGATGTGATTCCTGCTCTTAATAATGTGTTATATGTTCTAACTGATAAATTTAAATCATCAATTTTCATATTTTTCATCCTCCTTTAATAACTTTCAAAACTCAGCTTTACACTGGTGAAATCCCCATATAATTGAGTCGCATGACTTAAAAAATCTAAATCTGATGGAAACAGTTCAAAGTTTAAATAAAATTCTTTATTGTAGGTAATTCTGCATCTCTTTTTTAAGTTATCATCGCTTACAATGAGAAAACCCCTTAAATCTGAATATTCATTCCCATATGTGTATTTGAGAACACGAATAAATTTTTCTAAGTTTTCATATGGATTGATTACCAATGAACCATAGCCGTACCTATTCATATTATCCATTTCTTTCCAATCGTTGCGTTTTAAAACTTTTAGCCATCTGACAATGTTCCAACGTTGCATAAAAAGAAATTGTGCTATTGATTGTTTGTAAAAGTATTCTCCTATATCTGTCTGATTATCAGACATTTTGCAGCCAATCATTGGTGTTTTACAAGAAAATTCCATCTGTCCCCAAAGATCATCATTAAAATCTTCATTCATGTATTCCATAAATTTATTACCTCCAAAATTCTAAATATGTTCAGTTTAGGCAGCTAAATATCCACCTAAATTGTCCATGCTCTTCCATCTGATTCTTTCGATTACTAAAACATAGTATTCTTTATCAGGTTCAGCACCCCATTCTTTTCTTCCAGTTCTCTTTTCCAAGTGACAGTCCGCAATAAATGCAGGAACTTTATAACCATATCCATTCGTGAATCGCACCTGTGCTTCTGCATAATCCAATGGAATATCGTCAACCATGTTAAATATCTTTTTCAATCGTGTCGTGTAATATGGCTTGACATCTCTATATTCCTCTCTTTTTTCGCCTGTAAGAATCATATAGAACCATTTCTTTTTTATAGGCAATACCAACATTCCACTACCTCCGTTAAAATTCTAATTTTCAGCTATTTCCATTTTGGGTTCAGTTTAGCAGTTCCGGGTTGTCAATTGCATTTCCAATGATAACAATTTCATCTGGATTAAATTCTCCTAAAGAAATACTTTCCGAGTTTCCAATCGCCTGCGCTTCCCAACTCAGTGAGTAATCGCTCCATTCAATAATATATAGTTCATCGTCGCACTGAAAAATATCTTTCTCATAGATTCCCTCGTATCCGGTACACTGGCAGATTGTCTCCTCTTCAATAACTGTATTAGGTTGTACACCGCTAAATCCATCCCAGTACACCCACATATTATCTGTCAACGTTCTTTTACCTCTGTATAAATGTCTATTCTCCATTTTTCTTCTCCTAAATTCTAAATATGTTCAGTTTCTTCTTAAAATCTTCAATATATCCTCTATTCCTTGCTGATATCCATTGTAAAAATTCTGTACTTTTTGAACTTCAGTATTACACTTAATGCTTGCATTATGTTCCAGTTCATTCGCTTTCCGTTCAATTTCTTCATACTCTTTTTTATCCATCTACTTTTCCTCCGTTAAATTCTAATTTAACTCACATATCTTGTTTTAACTCAATTTAACTCAACTCCCAATTAAGCAAATCTAAGTTGACCGGTCTGATCTGCTTCGATCTGCATATTCGGCATCCGTTCAGCAACGCACAATTCCGGTAAATTTGCTTTTACCAATGCCGCAGGAATCGGCGGACACACTGCATTGCCGCATCTTCTGACCTGTTCACTTCTTGGATATGTCTTTCCTGTGTAGTCATGGTCGATTATGTAATCATCCGGGAATCCCTGGCAGCCATACAACTCTCTTGGCTCTAACATCCGCAGTCCGATATCTACAATCTGATAGTCTGTCCCATTTATGGTCACTAATCCAAAGCGATCCTGTGCAGTGACTGTATCAAGTGGTTTCTTAATATCTTGCCCTGTTCCCTGTCCATAGTATTTAATCAGAAATGCTCTGACCTCTCCAAAATGTCCGTCACCGGCTGTGATCGTTGGTAATGGCTGTCTGATATCTTTTCCGTCACAATGATTGTTCATCTGGATCAGATTCGCAGTAACAACGCTGTTATGATCCCATGCGGTCACTGTCGGAAGCGGATTTTCTACTGTTTCCCCAGCACCTTTATATCCTCCGTCATAGTACTTATGCAGGAATGATGTGACCAGTCCATATCTGTTTGAGCTGTCAACTGTCATGATTGGGTCTTCTATAGTCTGTCCTCTTACTCCATCTTTTGAAGTTTCAGAATGGTACTGAATCAATGTAGGACTGATAAGACAATGCTCGTTTTTGCTCACGATCGTTGTAAGCGGCTCTCTAACATCCTTGCTTCGGTCTTTTGTAAATCCAGTCTGCCCGATCTGTACCATGTATGGCTCCACAATCCCGTAACCATGCTTTCCGGTGATTGTAGGCATCGGCTCTCGGATGTCGTTCGGTCTGCGTTCACCGCCGTGGTTGCACTGGATAATAAATGGCTCCGGATTATCCAAAACGAATTTTTTCAGTCCTCTTGCGATCCGATCCATCGTTTTGGGTGCAAGTGGTCGCACCGCACGGATTCCATATTTCTTTTTGATTTCCTCTGCCGTATCAAATATGCTCGGGCAAGGAAGAGAAAAATCCAATTGCGTATACGCTCCAACGTATGGTTTTAACAGTCCTGCCTTTACCTCTTCACTATCTGCCGGTCCGTGTGTTGGCTCTGGCCATACAATCGGCTTGCCGTCACACCGGGCGATCATAAAGAATCGTTTGCGCATGGTCGGTGCACCATAATCGGCGGCAATCAGCTCGCGGAACTCCACTTCATAGCCAAGCTCCCGAAGTTGCTGCACAAACCTCTCAAATGTCTTGCCTTGTTTTGCCCTAATTGGATGATGCCGCCTGTTTAACGGTCCCCATGTCTTAAATTCCTCTACATTCTCAAGCATGATAACACTTGGTCTTACAAGCCCCGCCCATCTTAAGGCTACCCATGCAAGGCCTCTGATGTTTTTATCTTTTGGTTTTCCGCCTTTTGCCTTGCTGAAATGCTTACAGTCTGGCGAGAACCAGGCAAGTCCGACAGGATGCCCTTTACAAGCCTTTACAGGATCAACCGCCCACACATTTTCACAGTAGTGCTTTGTGTTTGGATGATTAGCTTTGTGCATCTTAATGGCTTCTGGATCGTGGTTGATCGCTATGTCTACACTATAGCCGGTTGCAAGCTCTATTCCGGTTGACGCTCCGCCACCACCGGCAAAATTATCTACAATCAGTTCTCCGTTAATCATTTTTCCAAAAGGAACCCGATATATCGTTGCCCCGGCCGGAGGTTCGGCTCCTTTCATATTATTGTGGTTTTTGCCTCTCTGATGTATAATGATTTTAATTTATACACAGGGAGGAATTTTTATGTCTAATGATACAACTAATAACTTCAGCGTTTTAAATACTGATTTGCCAGAATCAGTTGATAATGCATTAAAAAATCTTACAGATTTGCCTTCCAAAAATGTTGGTCAAACATTATCTGATTGTTGGTTTTTAGTCTTTGGCGGTATTTCACAATTAGCCGAAAAACGTAAATTAAAATATGCAAAAGATTTAGAAGAATTTAAGCAATCCTTAAGTTCAAAAATCACTTCTATTCCAGAAGAAAATCGTGTTGAAGCAAATACCCAAATAGTAATGCCTGCATTAGAAAATGCAAAATACTGTGTTGAAGAACCAAGTCTACGTAAAATGTTTGCAAATTTAATTTCATCATCGCTTGACATTGAAAAGCAGGATATTGTTCACCCTTCTTTTTCGGATATATTAAAAACCATGACACCACTAGACGCTCAAAACTTAAAACTAATATTTGATAACTATCAGTTACCAATTTGCAATATTGTTAGAACATCTGATGATCCATCTTTGTATGCCGTGGTGCTGCAAAACATATTTCTAGAAAACTCAGAATGTACTATATATGAACGCCAATCTCTTTCCATCAGTTTTCTATCTAAACAAGGGCTAGTTGAAATTCCTTCATCACTCTCCATAAATGATGACGCTGCTTATTTTAAATATGAACAATGTGATGAAATGCTACAAATTCAAAATCAATATCCAGATTATACATTTCAATTACAAAAACGTTTAGTAAAACTAACTCCTTTAGGCATTTCATTTCTCGACATATGTTGTCCTGATTAATTCTTTAATCATTGCAAAGATATCATTTACATAGCTATCTATTATTTTCATATAGTAGATAGCTACAATTTTATTTACAACTAACGCAGTGATGATTGTACAAAGATTATTAATTATAAAATATTTCATATATTCACCTCATTTCCGTAGATTTGCAAGTCTTCCACCCATCCAAAATTGCCCGAACCATTTCTGTATTGAATAAAATCGGTTTAATTGCCATCAGTTCCACCTCTTCTCTACGGTTCTAATCCGTCTTATTACTTCGATAAAACTTGTCAGTCGCATCAAACATTGCATTTCTAGCATCTTCAAAACCTTTTACATATGCTCTCATTTCTGTGAGGTTCATTGCTTCATCCGGTTGTATCATTGTTTCGTCAAAACTATTTAAAATTGCTTCTTTATCTTCTCTTGTCACTTTACTCCACCGCCTTTCACAATCTCGATTGCTTTATCCATTCCGTAAATTCTTCCTCTATCTATATCTGATTCTGAAATTTTAAATGTTTCCAACATGAGGCTCTTTCTATCTTCCAACTGCTCCACAACCTTGTCCGGATCATAGGCGGTCGGAAATTTACGCAATGCATAAATTACATCCTGCATGTCCTCCGCATCGCCAAACATAACCTATCTCTCAAATGCATCTGCATCAATCAGTCTTCCAATCATTCGCCCTCCTCTCAATACACTTTCTGCCCGCACCCACAATATCCCGGATAAGGCATTAGGTTATGACACTTTGGGCAGAAGTATTTTCCTTCAATGAGTTCCCTTGAAATCGCTGTCTGCTTCTCCACCGCCGCCCGGCATTCTTCCAGCGTTCCGATTGCGCGATACTGTTTCACTTCTTCCAAGAGTAACACTTGTCGGCATAGTTTCTCGTAATCTTTTTCCTTGTCATACTTAATATCCACTAATAGTTTCTTATCCGCCATCACGCATAGTAGCTCGTACCAGCTTAATCCATGTCGCCTTGCTAATTTCTCCAAAGTCTGTCCATGATTTTCCATTGCCTGTTTTTCATGCGGTGCAATTAAATTCCAGTCTATAGATTCATTTGTTCCTAAAATTGGGAATTTTTTCTCACTCACAACCGCACCTCCAACAATTCCGGGTTGTCAATCATGTTGCCGATCACTTCAAAATTCTCTGAATCAAAATCATCCAGTTCCTCGTAGTAATCACAGCCCGGCTCATTCGTACACCATCCGTTTTCGTGCCACAAGACACGCTTTCTCGTTTCATCTTCTGGAAACTCATCATCGATATGCCCTGAAAGAATGTCATTCTCGAATATCAGCTTGCCGTTCTTGTCGCTTGCCCCAGTGCACCAGCAGACGGTTTTAGGTATAACCTTTACAATCTTATTTCCATGACTATTTTTCCCGCTATCAACGTCATAAAACTTTTCCGGCTCATTTACGATAATTACCGTCTTTTCTCCAAGGACTGCATAAAATCCAGTTACCCACTGTTTTCTAGTCCCTATTGGTCTTGCTTTACATAAATATCTATCTTCCATCACGCTCCACCTTTCTTCCTTTAATCTGCTCCAACATAATCCTCGATACCTCTGGAAGTCTCAAGCTCTCCATGCATCCATTATGCAGACCGCTTTCCTCATTCCACTTTGCCACCGGACATTTCTTACAGAGAGTGTTTGTACAGAACTCTCCGATCTGCCGGATAGTCAGTTCCTTATTTGTTATATGCGCCATTTCCCTTCTCCATTTCTTTCAACTTGGCTTCGGCTTCCTCGTATGTAAGAAAAACAGTTTTACCTATCTCACTTACCGGAAACTCTGGCATATCTTCACCATATCCGCCCCAGAGTTCTGAATGGTTTGAATGATAAGAAGCTCGGATATACAACACATCATCCTCATATTCAAAACCATACACTTTTCTCACATTAATGATGTCTTCCGGTGTCTCCCCGGCTCCTAATCTGTCCTCTACACATTCACGATAAAACTCGTAGAGCTTGTCTCCTTTGTTGCATGGGAAAATAATCATTCTTCCCTGTTCCTCGGCATCCTCATAGTCTTTCAACTTTTCCCTCAAATCTGCCATTGCCCACATATTGCGGTAGAACAACGCAATCAGACCACGGACATCTGAAAACGGATCTATCGTTAAATTGTCCAATATTTCCTCGTCAAACTCTGCGTCATCTACTGGCAATTCATCTTTTGCCAATGTGACCATAAGATTTCTTGCAAAATCTCGTGCATCCATTTCCATCTCGTAATCTCTGTATCTGGCATTTCGCTCTTCATCTGCATAGCAGCTATTATGTGCCAGATCGATCATCGACATGTCAGCCACGCTTTTATTTGTCGTTAATCTCTCCATGCTATTCCTCACTTTCTGACTTAAGCCACTTAACCAAGCACTGCTTGCACATACTTTTCGGTATCTCATCTCCACTGTCCATCATCTCTTCACACTTATCTTCGGTTTTGCAAAACATACCGTCTAAGTCTTCGGTTTGAAGTGAATATAATAATTCCGCCAGCTCCTCATCCGTCATTCTCCGGATCCGGTCTGCATTGAGCCTGGTGCTACTTTTCTGTCGACCAGTGCAAATCTCTCCCGGAATGGAACCTTATTTGCTTCTTCCGTCACGGAAATATTGCACTTTGTTTTCATGAAATACTCGAGTTCCGCTGTTGTTAAATGAGAGTCCTTGTCCGCATTCGCATTCAGGTATGCATTGATCGTGTTCTCAACTCTGACGATTCGCTTGTTGCCAAATCCGAACTTGTCATGCAAGATCTGGTAAGCTATGATCTTAATGTTCTCAAACGACTGCTCGATCAGATAATTCGTGTTATTCTGCACTTTGGCATATTGCTGAATGCCTAAGATCTCATTCATGCTATAGCCCAGCGGCTGCATCTTCTTCTTTTTCCTGCTTAATGCGTTGCTCATGTTTCATCCTTTCCTCATAAATTAATTGGTAAGGTTTCTCTTTCAGCCAGTTTCTTTTTGTATTAGCTTGCGCCTGTTCCATTTTTATCATTTCAGAATAAACTTTCTGGCTATTAGATAATCCGAGAACCCTTTCACTCTTATCTCTTGTCATCTTTTGCCTTTCTATCCCACTTCTCTATCAGATCATGCAGTTCTTTTCTTACTTCCTCTTCATGCCCTTTTGCCTTTTTAATGATCCCATCAACCATATCTGCGACCTGTTGCCATTGACTATCTGACAGAGGATAGTTATTATTAATTTGCTGATTGATAAATTCTTTCTTTTTATCAATCCATTCACGTTGCGCACTGTTTAAGATAATAATCACATCCTTTTTGTTACCTTTTGTAGCTTGTGTAACCATAAAATGCAGTAAAATCAATGCTTTCAGAGGTGGGTTACAAAGTTACAAAGTTACAATAGCTTTCTTACACGTAGGATTAATATTTTTTATGACTAATTTTTTATGTAAAAAATTTTTTTTTAAACTATATAAAAAGTGAAAATCGCTTGTAACCGTGTAACCTTGTAACCTTAGAATGGTAATTCCGTCTGGTCATCTTCTGATATTTGAAGGAATCCATCACTATCTGTTTCTATTCCATCATCCAGTTTTAAGAAAACACACCGATAACTTTTTCCATCTATTTTCTTCACCTTGGTTGGCTGACCATTCTGAATCTGCACTTTATTATGCCGGTCCGCCCAGGACAAAAATGCTTTTCTGGAAAAACCGCCACTCTCGCATATCCGGTCAAATGCCGGGTTGTAGATTACCGCATATCCATTTTCCAAAATGCCCCATTTCTCACAAGCGGTTGCCGCATCAAACCTTGTCTGGTTCATTGCAATGATCCCGAGAATATACTCATAACACCGCTGATTGTCTGACACGTCAGAATAGTCTGTAAGCGTTTCTTTTGCTTCATCTAGTGAAATATATATCCCGTCCTTGAAAATGCTCTCTGTGGCGATTTTATCCGCTGTGAGAATTATGCTGAGAGACATTGCCTGCTTCTGCATTTTGTCAGAATCCATTAACTGGTCCATATAAGATTTTTGGATTTTTCGAAGTTCTGATCTGTCCATATCCTTAATAACATCAACAAATATTTTCCCGGCAAATCCATAATTTTTCTTAAGCACTTCTGCCGTATGATGCGGATCATCATAAATTTTCTGTGAGCATTCCAGTTCCAGAATACGGTTGATTGCTCCCCCTTGACTGACATAGCTGTTTAATGGCCGCTCACCATTTGTTATGATACAATTCTTCCACCGGTTTTCCCGGTTGATTCCAAGATCCTTATTACTCCGGCTCTTACCTTTCCCGGAACATAAGTCATAAACAATTCCCTCAAAGTTGTCCCTGATTCTGGCCGATGTCTTGCTTGTATCATCCAGCATCATTGGCAGATGGTTCAGCATGTCCGCTTTCGCTTCCAGCGCCACATCCGTTGTCTTAAAATCCCCTATGTACTGTGATTCATCCGGATTTGCCCATACCGACGCCGCAAGCATCAGGCTGACTGATTTACCGCCTTCCGTTTCTCCCCACAGGTCAACAAAGAATGGAAGTCCTCCGAGCGGCTCTATTAGAACAGATGCAAAAGACGCTGCAAGCATAAACTTGATTTCCTTTTTTTCTGTCTTTCGCAGCTCTTTTATATGCTGATACCATGCATCTTCATTTCCACGCTCATGCACTGCATCGAACAGACTTTTAAACCGACTGTCGCCATCAAATACAATGTTCTGATCGTATGGGATAAAATCATTCCCATTCCATCCAAGTTTACTTGTGGAGTTCTGCACCTCGATCAGTGAATCATTCATATTTTCAATATCTGCCATGTACCGGACCAGATTCTTTGCATTCTCGCTTGTGACAGAAATACCAACCCCGGACAACTGCACGATCCTGCTTGCCGACGTGATGACGGTCTTAGGGAATTTCTTTGTATACCAGCGTCCATTGCGTTTATAAGCAATCTCCATCTGTTCCTCTCCGGTTTCCAGATTCTTAAGTCTTTTCACCGGCAGGATCGGATGATAACAGGCAAGCACTTCTCCAAACATGTTATATGTCCTTACACCATCATCATCTGCAATCCACGATCCGGAAAATAATTCGTGCCCGTCTTCAAAGTAATCAAAATGCGTATAATTATCAGCAAGCTGCTGTGGATGATTCTTTTTCGATTCATCCCGATCTTTAAAAGTCTTTTTATATGCCCGGAGCATGGTGTTAAACTTTTTCAGTGTCCCCTTATGTTCTCTGTCCAATTGTTCTGCACGTTCCTGGAATGATAAGAGCATTCTTGCCTTTTGAATCTCGTCCGGCTCATCAAATATCTTAATAAACACTTCCTCTGACAGAATAGATTCGGCATCATACTCTTTCAGTAATCTCAAACCTTTCCACTCCTTTCTAGTTTCTTTTGTATTTCCTCGTCATGGTATAAATGGATCACAAGCTTATTCTGGCAGAAGCACCACATTTCTGAGAATGGCTCGAAAAGCTTCAGCGCTGTTACATAGATTCCAATCCATCTGTTATTTTCCATAAACTCTTCTTTTAATCTGGCTTGTTCGCGCTGCTTTTTTTCTCTTGCTTTCTGTGCGTGATATATGGCTATTTCAGATGCTCTTGTCGGCTTTTCATATGTTCCCCCAAGACTGTAAAAAGCTGTCTTAAAATCGCAGCCATCCATCTTCTGAACAAATGAAAAGATATCTCCGCTTGCCCCGCATCCAAAACAATGAAAGGAATCTTTATATATCTTCATGCTGGCTGTATGGTCACCCTTGTGGAATGGGCATGAGCAGAACCCCGCCCGGTTAATATTCATCCCATAAGATTCTGCTACTTCCAGCATTGAGTGAAACTGCTTTATTTCATCTACCGTCATTTAAGATCTCCACAATTTTTCTTCCGGTTTCTGATTTTTCGCAGAAAACAAAATCTACATTATACCTGTCTCTGATCGTAACCAGACTTCTGTATAACTGGATCCCATCTACTGCCTTTTCAGAACATACTGTTTTTACCTTTTTTCCATTAACAGTTTTCCATCGTATTTCATGTTTTCTTGGGTTCTCCCAAAAGTAAACATCCTCAAGCGTTTTAACATCCTCTCCGTGTTCCACCAGAATTACAATTTTAATGTTCTGTTGTATTGCCCGGATAAGTTCTGCCTTGAAACGTTCATGCTGCTGGCATACATTTCCACACAATTCCTGTAAATTCTTTTTCCGGTCGATCACCAGTCTTGGATTGTCCAATGACTGATAATCGCCAACATACATCTTTGACCGGAAATACTTTACATTCATGCTGTCAAACTGTTTCTGGATTCGTTCCCATTCTGCTTTATGCTCCCTGGTATCCACCTGTATCTGCAAATAAAACACCTGCCTTAATTAAACGGAAGCTCTTCATCGATTCCATCCTGGATATTCATGAATCCGTCCGCATCCTTTGGAGCATTATCGTAAAAGCTCTGTGCACTTCCCTTATACTCCTTATATGCTTTTGTCTCGGTCGGTTCTGGAACACCTGCCCCCTCTGCTTTGTCATAAGAAACAAACCATCGCATCACTCTTTTATTCCGTTCTTTTCCATCATAAAAGTCCTTCTGCTCGCCAAAGACTCCACCGATTTTCTTATTTTTGAACTGCGCCCCGAAATTATCGCCCCACTGTGTGGTAAATCCAGTGTTACTGTGTTCTACACATGTTGTGAATGTTTTAAATGACCGGTTGCATTTACCCTCCGCATCCTCTGTTAATATGTACTGTGTTGCCTGGTTCGGCCATTTCTTATCCGGACGGATATCGTTTTTAAACTGCTCTGTAAAATATCCTGGCTGTGAATCGTCCGGTGCAAAATCAAAAAGCACAACAATCATGTCTTTTCCGGCTTTTGACTTTGTCTCACTGACCTGTTTAATGATTAATTTGTGTCCGCCTAATTCCACTGGCTGGAAATCACCGCCTGCCTGTGTCTCATCATAATTATTTGGTTTCTGCATTATCTTTCTTACCTCCGATTTCGTAATAATCTCTGATTGCTTTTTCAACTAACAGCATGTCATTATCAATAACTGTATCTTCAAACATGCCGATTGGTGACTTACTGACTGCTCCATCTGCTGCCTGTGTGACAAATAAATGTTTATTAGATTCCACAATGCACCGGAGCACGATTGTAAACATACCCTCGATACAAACCTTTTCATCTAGCAGCTTTCCGATGGTCTTTGGCTTTATTTCGCCAAGTTCATTTGATTCTTCATGCATGATCACATAAACAATCTTGTCTGCCGGCACCTTCTCAATAATGAACTGGATTAAATTCCAGAAGTGATCACCGATCTGGTTGTATAAAATAAAAACTCCATTTCCACTACCCGCTGAACTGTGTTTATTCATAAACATGTTTGTGATAAGATACCCAGCATCGTCGATCACAATATTTTTTGCCTTGGATGCGATCAGGCATTTCATTACTGTCTGATAATCATCCGTGTTCCATCCATCGATTTTCCCTTTAAATGGAAGCGGCTTATTTAAGACCCTTATAAGGTTCCAATCCGGATTTCCTGCGCAATTTCTAAGGCTTGCACTTTTGCCCATGCCGGATTTTCCAATAATAAGTACCGGAATTGCCATTATTCTTCTTCCTCCTCTTTAATGATCGCATTATCTGCAGCTGCCTTGATAAGTGTTGAAGCAATATCTTTTATGCATGTCTCGCCATTAATCTTATTCGCTATACCCTCTAAGATATCGCAGGCTTCATCACTGATCCTGATAATGCCGCCTCCAGATTTATCTCTGGTGATGCGCTGTTCTTTCTTCTTTGCTTTGATTACAATTTCCATGTATTATTTTCTCTCCTGTCTGACTGTCCAGAACGGCAGCCCCATTATCATTTCTGCTCATTTAATTGAAATGCTCTGTCCTTCCACGATCTCAGCTCCAGTGACAGTAGTTCCGGCCTTAATTGCATTTTTAATAGCAGTCTTGTCCGGTGTCGGATCTGCAAATTTAAGGAATTCCTCTGGAAGCTGCGAAATATCAGTAACATTGACACTTGATGTTTTTCTGAACGAAATTGCAACTTTTGGTGTCGAGAACTTTTGTCCTGCGAGATAATTCGCCAGATACTTCTTAAGCGATTCCGCTTTGTTCTCAGCGGCTTTCTGTCTATCTGCAAAGGACTGCTTTTCTGTCTTGAATGCTTCTGCATCTGCATTCAGATTTTTAATCCAGCAGGCAATATTCTCAATTTTTGTGTCACGGTCCATCTGAAGCTCGTCCAATCTGGCAGGATCAATTATTTCGCCTGTTTCCATATCCACACAGTTCATAATTTCCTGGTCAATTTCATATAAATTCATAATTATTACCACCTTTCATTTTCCCATTTCTCGTACATTTCTTCGTCTCTGCGCCGATCTGCCACTTCCTCTTCTCTGGCTAATCGCTCATGCAATCGGTGAAGCCTTGCTTTCTCAGCTTCATACCGTTCATAATCATTGTCTGGAAATTCTTCAATTGGCATAAGCAACTGACTCCTTTTTCCCATCATCTGTGATGTTTATATCTAATTTGTTAGTGTCTACAGTAAATGTTCCATATATATTTCCATCTGCTGCGAGGACTACATTTCCATCCTCAACCCCTAAATTTTCAAGTAAAACTGATAAATCTTTCAATGCATCAATAAGCTGTCCACTGTCATTTCTGCTTAATCTTGTTGCTGGCATTTGCTTTTTCCTCTCTTTCTGCTATAATGGGTGCAGAAATACTTTTGTATTCCTACGGTAAATAGCACCAGTTCTCGCCAAAGAATGTTATGGTGCTATTTTTCTTTTTCACTGAGTAACCATCCTTTCATTTGATGGTAAAGCGGTATGTATCCTTCAGCGTCAACCTCAATATGAAAATCCGTTGCCACCTTTGTAATAATCATGCCGACCGCTATATCCTCGACATTCGGATTTTCCTCACCGCTTACGCATTGAGCATTTGTCACTTTGCCACCTCCTCAAATTCCCCAAGGAACTCAACATCAGCGTCAAGCTTGTCCTTGCGGCGGATCATGTAAAAGTATGCTTTCCTCTTTTCTTCCCGATGGTTCTCCACATCCATGATCGCAACTCCCACAAGTGCAACAAAAGCTCCGAGTGCCATAGCGATTAATAATAAGATGTAATTCTCACCATCCGCATCGAGCATTCCGCCAATAAACATGATCCCAAGCCCTACCGCTATAAATACTTTACTGATCTGCTTCATTCTCCACCTCCTCATTGTCTGCTCTTGGTTCGATACCTAGAAACTTGTCCAGCTTTGCCCGGAAGATAAAATACTGATAATTCTTAACCTTCGCATTTGGCTTTATCACACTTCCGAGATCCCACCGCCCGGCTTTCATCTGCCGTCTGAGGTATTCCACGTTGCATCCAATCTCGGCAGCGGCTTCTTTTACTGTTAAGCGTTGGCTCACTCTCCATTGCTCCTTTCTGTCCTACTTATTGGACTGTTGTTGTGGTATCTTCTAAAAAATACTCAATTGGTTTGCCTAAACGCTCCGCAACAGCCTTCATTTTGTCTACCCCAGGAGTATTCTTGCTCCATTTACAAATACTGCTGCGTGGAAATTTTAATTCCTTTTCCAATGCATAGACAGATATGCCGGCTTCCGAGCATGCGGTTCTAACTTTTTCATAAATTGATGGCAATTATTTTTCACCCCTTTCATTTTCGTTGAAAAAAATACGCAAAATCATTGACAGTATGCGTAATATATTCTATAATCAGAATAACCACAAACCAATTACAGAATAGCTGCATATTGTTTACGTATTTTTTTCAACTTATGTTTTTATTATACGTAATATTTTCAATATGTCAATGCTTTTTGCGTAATTTTTTCAACTTTTTTTTAAGGGAGCATTATTATGTTGATTTATGATCGTATTAAACAATTATGTAAGGATAATGGTGTGACGGTCACCGGAACAGAATCTGCACTGGGATTTGCGCGAGGATCATTATGCAAAATTGATAAAAACAAGCCTAGTATTGAAAAAGTATCAAAATTAGCAACATACTTACATACAACACCAGATTACATAATGAATGGTGTAAAAACTGAAAATAAGGAATCGGAATTAACCAAGCGTGATACTAAGCAAATAGAAAGTATTATTGCTAACACTGAACAACTTTTGAAACAAGATGGACTTATGTTTGATGGCAATCCTGCAAGTCCAGAAGCCGTTGAATCTATCATATCTGCTATGCAAGTAGGTATGGAGATGGCAAAAAAACGCAACAAAGAACTTTATACCCCTAAAAAATACAAAGAGGATAAGTGATATTAATGGATATTCGCAATCTAGTGCAATCGTTAGTCAAAAAATATAATACAAGAAATCCTTTTGAAATTCTCAGACAAAAAAATGTGATATTAGTCTACGCTCCTCTTAATGGTGTGCGCGGCTTTTATCAATATTTTCAGAGAAATCACATTATATACATAGATGAGAATTTATCACATTCAGAAAAAAGATTTGTATGTGCCCATGAACTAGGGCATATGCTGTTGCATAAAAAAGCAAATGCGCTTTTTATGGATACTCATACATTTTTTAATACTGAAAAATATGAAGTAGAAGCAAACACTTTTGCTGCGGAATTATTAATTCCAGATGAATTAATTTTTGAACATCCAGATATGCCAGCAGATCAACTTGCCCGGCTTGCTGGATATAATGATAAAATCATGAATTATAAACAAATACTATAGAAAACGAGGAATATTTATGAAATGTCCTAATTGCGGAAGTGAAGTAAAAGGTAAAGTATGTAAATACTGTAATTCAGAATTGCCTTATGATGAAAATGCTCTTGCACGAGACAATTTTTTTACAGAATTTTTCTACATAGTCGATTGCGTACTATTTCCACCTGCTAAATTTATGTTTATTTTATGGACTTTATGTTGGATTTCCACCATTATACCAGATACAACATATACAGTTTTACAAAAAATTACTACTATCTTATTTGGCTATATTCCTATTTGTGGAATCGCTGATTTGATATACATGGGAAAAACAATGCGCTATAAAGCGTATAAGCTGAAAATTATAGAAAAGAAGAAAACAAGAATTCAGAAAACAATTAATAAATATTTTCCATATAAAGCATTGCTTGATGAAGCAAATACTCTAGCAACTGTTGTTAACACTACAACTGATGAGTATACATTTGAAACTTCATATAATAGGTTAATCGATATTTTCCGTGAATTAAAAAAATATGAACGTACGGGAGTTTTCACAAACTCTCCAACAGAAGACCTTAATAATTTGTATTTTCAGAGAGACGCTGCTACTAAAAAATTTTATCAGAGAAGGAATTCATCTATAAAACCTACTGTGGGACAGGTGCAACAATATATCCCAACTCAGTCCAAATTAAGTTTTGACAATATGGAAGGACACGATTTTGAATATTTCTGTGCGGACGTCTTAAAGAAAAACCATTTTTCAAATGTGGAAGTCACACAAGGTAGCGGAGATCAAGGCGTTGATATTATCGCCACTAAGGATGGCATTAAATATGCTATTCAATGTAAATGTTATTCACAAAATATTGGAAACAAAGCAGTTCAAGAAGTTTTTGCCGGCAAAACATTTTATAATTGTCATGTCGCAGCCGTATTAACAAATCAATATTTTACATCAAGTGCTCAAGCATTGGCTGAAAGTAATGGTGTTCTACTCTGGGATAGAGATAAACTAGAGGAAATGATAAAGAATATGAACTAAAGCAATTGCTTTCAATAAAAAAAACGTCTCTCACCGAACTGATGTTTGATTATTGGAGGTACATATGAGTAGTGTTACAAAAGTAATAAAGTTCTACCAATTAGAACCACAACCTTCTTTTGCTAATAATGGCATAACCCCTATGTCAACTAATGAAGTGTTACAAGCTGTCTTCGCTATTGGAGAAAGTTATAATGTGAATTTTGAAAAAGAAACATATACTCTTGACATTCTCGACATAAATGAAAATTATGTTTTTGGAAAATGCGCAAAAGAAAACGAATTATCTATTACAACTTTTTTTCAAACTAGAAATAAACATACAAATGAAACAGAACCTTATTCATCGATTTCTCCTGACACGCAACTTGAAGTTTATACCTTTTTCTTTATCGACTGCAAAAAAAATCGAATGTCTGCGTTACAACACAAAAGTATAACTAAAATCCAGTATGTATTAAGTGCAGCAATTTGGCAACTTTCACAAAACACTTTAAAAATTTTTTGTGCCCCAGAACGCATTAAAGATATTAAGCATACAGCCCAAAAAATAAAACGTAATAAAAAACTTGCTATATCCTTTGCGCCTAATGCTATATCAAAATATAACATTGATCCATTAACCGATGAACTTGGCGGAATTAAATATGATTCCTTTTCTATAGAACTTAAATTATCACAAAGCACTACTAATGCCGAAGTTAATAGTATTTATGATAATTATCAAAATAGCAAAGAATCTTTTAATAGTTTGAAATTGATAGGAAAAACAGACGATGGAATTGAAGAAACGATCGATTTTATCGAAACACTATTTACACATTCTACCAACTTTGAAATAACCGAAGACATAATAAAGAAAAAATTATCTGAAGCATTATTAATAAAACAATAACTATAAGGAGGTTAAAAATTGAAAAACATATTGGGATTCATCAGATATCACTCGTGCATAATTTTTCCAACATTATTTGCAATAGTGGCCTATATTTTTAACCAAAAATTCAATTATATAAACATAGACGATTTTGATAAAATAACCTCATTAGCTTCACTTGATGGCTCATTAATAGGTGTATTAATTACAATTCTAACGATTTATTTAGCGGTTCCAAAGAATGAATTTATCAAAAAACGCTTAAAAGATTCAAAACATGAACGAATATATTTATACAATATATTGGTTGGCATTATCGTATTATTTGCCTCCATTTTATCATGGATTTTTTTTGATAATGTACCGCTCTTAGTTATATTATTCATCGCAGGTACATCCAATATTGCCATATCAATTTATTATACATTTACATTAATCAAATTAATATAAAAACCGCCCCTGCGAACCGGACACCAGTCAACAACAGGAGCGGATGCAATTGCTCTGGATGAACAATCGCCCTAGCAAGCATATTGTATCATTCGGAGCAGCCAAGCGCAAGCAGAACACACGTTCCTCGCTAGCTGTTATTTTTATACCCAAAAACTCCACAATTTTAAGAATATACAGAAGAAAGGATGATACATATGGCACGAAGAAAAAAACACCAGAAACTCCCGAATGGATTCGGATCAATAAAATATCTCGGCAAAGGACGCTATAAGCCGTATGGCGTATACCCACCAGTAACTGAATACACCTCAAAAGGACCTGTCACACCGAAAGCTCTCGCCTACGTTGAGACATGGGATGAAGGTTATGAAATTCTGGCAGCACGTAAGCTGGAAAACGAGGGAAAAATCAAAATACAGAATGGCGTTTATATTGATCGCACACCTACCTTTAAAGAAGTATATGAGGATTTCTATAAAGAGAAGTACCGGAACGAACTGCGTAACGGAAATAAAAAGACTTCTTCCATGTCTTCAACGCAAGTAGCGTTCAAAAATTCTTCTGCTTTACATGATATACAATTTGGTCAAATTAAATATAAAGACTTACAAGATGTCCTTAACGCTTGTCCTCTTAAACATTCCTCTCTGGAATTGATTGTGTCTCTGATGCACCAGATGTACAAATACGCCATTAAATACGACATAGTGGATAAAGACTACTCTTCTGCTTTATTTATTCCTATACCGGATGATGATGAAAGTGGAGTGCCATTCACTGATGAGGAATTAAAAATATTGTGGAAAAATAAAGATGATTCCGTTGTCCAAATGCTATTAATCATGTGCTACAGTGGATATCGTATCAAGGCCTTCACAAATATGGAAACTAATCTGGATGGAAAATATTTTAGAGGCGGAGTTAAGACAAAAGCAAGTAAAGAAAGAATTGTTCCTATTCATTCTTGTATTTTCGATATGGTAAAAGCTAGATATAATGGTAAGAATCTGCTTGGATGCTCTGTGCGGGATTTTCGCAATAAAATGTATAATACTCTTTCTTCTCTCGGAATTGCAAATGCTACAACTGGAGCAAGACATACACCACACGATTGTCGTCACACTTTCTCCGCACTTTGCGAACGATACGAAGTCAACGAAAATGATCGTAAACGTATGATGGGACATTCCTTTAAAAGTGACATTACTAACGCCAAATATAGTCACAGAACTATAGAAGAATTAAGAGAACAGATTGAGAAAATAAAAACACCTTTTATAATATAATGACTGTTACTAATTTGTTACTAATTAGTTTAACTTTTTTTATTTTTAAAGAACTTTAAAGTTGTTCTTGCAGACTTCAAAAACATAGTATTTATGCGGTCTGCAAGACTTTTTTATTTAAAATCAGGCGTTTGATTGAATTGATTGATTTTAAAAATATATTAAATCCATGCTATTTTGTAACTTTTCTGTAATGATTGGGCACGGACGCTGCTTTTCCCGGATTTTCTGGAAACCATGTTACTGTTTTCCCCGCAAAAATGCTTCGATCTCCCCGATAAAATACAGTGAGCCGAATGCCACTGTCTTTTCTGCGGAAGATTTTGAGAAATCCGGCAGCACATCCGCAAGGTTCCGATACGCCTCCGCCGGGATTCCTTTTGCCCGGATGCAGTCTGCAAGCGCCTCTCCCTGCAATGCCCTCTCACTCTCCACAGTCACTGTCTTAAAATCCAGTGCCAGCGGAAGAAGTTCCCGGATCATCTCCCCATAATCTTTATCCGCCATGACACCCATGATAAAATGGAATTTTTCATCCGGATACATTGTCTCCAGACTTTTTTTCAGCGCCTCCACACCGTTACTGTTATGCGCACCGTCCATCAGGAAAAACGGATCATTGCTCACAAGCTCCATGCGTCCCATCCACTGTGTCCGGTCGATCCCTTCCCGGATCGCATACTGCAAAGCTTTCCGTTCCGGCACATTCTTTTTTCCTGCAAAATATTTTTCAAAAAATAATTCTGCTGCAAGCATTGCCGCCACGGCATTTTCATACTGGTGCACACCGAGCATTTTCATTGTGACTGCATCGTATCCAGCGTATGAAAAACACTGTTTTCCGTCCTTTTGTGGCAGGATCCTGATCTCATCCAAGTTTACGACTTTTGTAGTTTTGATATCTGCACGCTCTGCGGCTTTGTTTAACACGTCCATTGCTTCTTTTTCCTGGCTCTCTAACACAAGCGCTGTGCCGTGCTTGATAATTCCTGCTTTCTCTGCTGCAATTTTGGCGAGTGTGTCACCAAGGATCGCCATATGGTCAAAACCGATTTTTGCAATGACGGTCACATCCGGCACTCCGCAGGCATTCGTGGAATCATACGTTCCGCCAAGTCCTGTCTCCAAAATCACAACATCACACTTTTGTTCCTTAAAATAAAGCAATGCCATTGCAAGACAGTAATCAAACATTGTCGGACAAACGCCAAAATCCATAGAGAGAAGCCTGTTTCCAAGGCGCGTGGTATCCTCTTTTGAGATCATATCTCCCTGCACCTGGATGCGCTCCCTGAAATCCACCAGATGTGGAGAAGTAAACATCCCGGTTTTCAATCCTGCACATTCGAAAACAGAGCGCAAAAAAGCAGAGACGGAGCCTTTGCCGTTCGTCCCTGCTATGTGTATGATGCGTAAATCTTTCTCCGGGTGTCCTAACTGCTCTAACATTATCTTTGAGATCTCGACACCCTTTAAGTTTCCAAATCTTCTTTTATTTTCAATCGCTGTTACTGTTTCTTCGTA
>ERZ1026846.233-NODE-233-length-43532-cov-6.107827_pt1 | contig 43532 bp, 32 predicted proteins | sample MGYA00380153_ERZ1026846 | MGnify/ENA primary metagenome ERZ1026846 (study PRJEB33269, sample SAMEA4719789) | human gut metagenome | biome: human-associated habitat; feature: organic feature; material: feces | place: Cameroon | collected 2013-10 ...
CCTCCTTGTTTTGCGCAGCAAAATGCGACTGCCTCTGCAGGAGCAGAGGATTTAGTTTCCTCCGATGTATTACTTCTTTTTCCACCCCGCATAAAGAACTATGGATTTCGGAGCGCTCCAATCGGGCTCCGCCGCCCCCTCGTCCTTTTCGTAAAATGCCGTTGCATACAGCCGCTCCACGCTTTGGAAAGCCTCTGTGCCGGTGCCGTCTTTCTCTCCCGCCTCCGGTGTTTCAAACCAGCCGGTGAAGGTGTAACCCTCCCGCACGGGAACCGGGTAAGCACAAAGGTAAACCGCTCCGGCGGAGGCAAGCGGTGTCACCGCATTATAGGTTATGCTTTCCTCTCCTTCGATAAGACCGCCCTGCGCCTGTAAAATCAGGGTATTGGTCATGTTGCTTCCCATCTGCGTACCGTCCCCGTTCCCTGCCATTCTCCATGCCGCATGGATTTCCACTTCCCGGACACCGTCCGCAGGTGCAAAGCATAACAAATTCTCCTCTGTCAGCGTATCCGGCAGAAGCACAAGCTTCGGACCGCCGTCCGCCTTTTTCTTTTTATAATAAGCAGCCCAGCCTAAAAATTCATAGCCGTTCTCTTCCTGTGCCTTTTCATAGGAAGGAAGCGTGTAACTGCCGCCCTCTGTAAAATAACTTTCCGCAAACGTTTCCTCTGCCAGAAGCAGATTGTATTCGCCCAATCCGCTCTGCTGAAAGTGCTTCTCATCAAAAGAATCGTTGTAAACCAGAATATGTACGGTGCCGTCCGCAAGCGGATACTCCGGCATGCTGTCTGCCGTGCCGGTGTTATCTGCCGTATCGGTATTGCCCGCCGCTGCGGTATTATCTGCCACACCGGTGCCGTCATCCTTTTTTTGTCCCGCCGTGTTTTCGGCAATCTCCGTACCGTCCGCCGGTATGTCCTTTCCGGAGTCCGTCACCCCAAACAGGATGCAGCCCGCCAGCACGAAAGCGGCTGTCATTCCGTACATCCGGCGCATGCGCCTGTTCCGCTTTTTCTCCGGTTCGTTTGTCTTTTCCCCGCCGCCCTGCAAAAATTCGTCGGGAAGGGGCGTGTACTCCGCTCCCGGACTGTTCAGTTCCTCCGGCATGGGATATTCCCATTCTGTTTTTCCCCGTTTCATAGGTGTCCCCCTGCTTACTCTGTCAATGGTTTCCGGTGTTCATGGATCTCCTTATCACCTGTTGTGGACATCCACCTGGGGATACGGGCATTCCACGCCCAGTTTGCGGAAGCCGAGCAGCAGATCATGGTTTAAGATACGGTTTGCGGCAAATACGTTTTTCTCGGTAACCGGCGCCACAAAGCGCAGCAGCACATCGGACTCCTCCAGTGCCTGCACACCCAGATAAACCGGCATACCCTTAAATACGTCCTCATGCTTTTCGTAAATTTCCTTTAAGAGTCCCGGCAGCTTTTCCTCAAATTTCTCTAAATCCGTTTCATACGGGATGGCAATGTCACACACGGACTTGGAAAAGTTGTCCGAACGGTTCAGGATGTTTTTCATCTCAGAATTGTTGATGATCTTTACATTGTCGCCGCTGTCCGTAATGCAGGTGGTACGGATGCCGATGCTCGTTACCACGCCGCGGAAGCCGTTGACCTCCACGATGTCCCCCACATTATACTGATTTTCCAAAAGCATAAAGGCTCCGGTCACAATATCCGCAATGAGGCTTTCAGCGCTGAAGCCCACAATCAGAGCCAGAATGCCAATACTGGCAATAATGGTGGTAATATTGACGCCTAAAATGGTGAGCCCGAAACAGATCACCGCAATAAATGCCGCATACTTAATCAGGCTGCAGATTAAAGAAAGAACAGAGCCTGTTCTGTGTTTTTTCGGTTTGACAAGCTGCAGCACAAACAGCAGCAGATTTTCTAAAAGCAATATACTTACTACCATAATAAGCAGCTTCACCAAGGTGGTGCCGTCAAAGGTAAATACCTTTTTTAACTCCTGTACATCAATCAGCTTTACCCCGAAGCCGATGCCGAGCATCGCTAAAAGGAGCAGCGCATACGCAATCACTTTTACCAGGTTTTTCTTCTCTTTCATAAGTTTTCCCCTTTCCTGTTTCTGCCAACATTTTATCTTAGAACCATTTGTTTGTCCATATAAGAAATGCCAAAAAGCTGTCCACGCAAGAAGAGCTTTTTGGCATTTTTCATTGTTTTATTTTTCCGCTGCCGGATTCTCCTTTGTATTGTATAAATCGGGAAGCTCGTCCAGGGTAATCACATAATCGTCGTTGTAAATTTCGTTTAAGGTATCGGTATCATTGTGGTCGGTAATGTACTCCGTATGCCAGGTCATGAACCATACCCAGCCCGCATGTGTTGTGGTAAGCTGATCCACGGTAGGAATGCGTCCGCATTCATGGAAGCAGATGGGCCTTTCTTCTCCCACCACATCCTTTACTTTATTATACAATGCCGCATTGGAGCCGTCATTGTAGGAGTCTGCGCCGGCAATGTCCACATAGGCATCTCCGGGATACCAGTCGGCGTAGCCGTTGCCGTTGCCGGAATAACCCAGTACCCAGATTAAATTGTCCAGTCCCCAGTAATTGGTGTAACGGTCGTACATCATGACCCAGAGCTTCTTAAAGTTTTCCGAGCCGCCCTTGCCCCACCAGAACCAGGCGCCGTCAAATTCATGGAACGGACGCCAGAGCACGGGAATGTTTTCTTCCTGAAGCTCCTGCAGTGCTTCGGCTGCCTTGTCCATTCCTTTGATAAGGGTTTCGTATTCCGGGGTGCCCTCGGTAAGCGCTTTGTCCCAGTCGGTGATCGTGGTGTTCATGCACTCGCTCCAGCTTCCCGAGAAATCAGAACCGCAGTGCCAGCAGATGGTCACGATACCGCCTCTGTCATACCATTCCTTTGCCCTTCTGTTCACGCCGTCGAAGTCATCATTCATGTAGTCCAGACCTCGGATGGCGGGATATTTTCCGGTGTTGTCGTAAATGTAGTCGAATTCGTACTGTTCGCTGCCCATCCAGGTTGACTCCTGCTGCCCGGATAAAATAGCATTTCCGTAAGTGTCGCAGATGTAGGTAAACAGGTCCTGCGCCGCCTCGCTGGCGTCAGGGTTTGACAGAACGCCCGGCGTGTAGACCGCGTTTTCCGCTGCATCGCCGGCATCGGTGCTGCCGGCAGCATCCTCCGTCTGCTGTGTGTTGCCGGTGTTGTTATTGTCCTCCGTCTGCTGCGCATTGGTTTCGTTTTCTCTGCTACCGGACGTAGCGCAGGCTGCCGTGCCCACGGCAAGAGTCAGGGCACATAATAAAGCAAGTAATCTTTTTTTCATAATCATCAGTATTCCTTTCCTGCTGTTTTTCATTTGAAGTCACAAGTTACTTACAGTATATACCGAACAGACATGAAAAAGCAAAACTCTTTTTTATCTCCGCACATATTCTTCTATGGCGTCCGCCGCGCAAGCCACACCGTTTTCTCTCTGCATCTTTGCGGAAATCTCCCTTGCCGCTTCGTCGTACTGTCCGCTCACCAGGTCAAGCAGGGCACTTTCAATCTGTTCCGTGGTGCAGAGTTTTTTCCGGATATATAAGGGTTCCGGTCCGGCTCCCAGCCTGTTGTCCATTCTGCCGTAAAAATACTGGTCTAATGCCAGAGGAATAACAAGTGTGGGACAGCCATACAGAAGGCTTAAACCGTTTGTGGTGCAGCCTCCGTGATGAACCACACCTCTTACATAGGGGAAAATGTAGCTGTAAGGAACCGTATCGATAAAATACAACTTCTCCGTATTGACCTTTTCCATCTCTTTTATCTGGTCTGCCTGGATAATGGCGCGGATGCCCGCCATTTTAGCTGCCGTAAGTGTCCGCTCCTGCAACTCCGCCAGTTCTTCTGACTCCGCTTTTCCGAAGGCAATAAAGATGGGCTTTTCGCCTTTTGCAAGAAACGCACGTAAAGAATCCGGCATCTCGTACTGCGCCGCATCCTCCGCAGGATGATACCAGTAACCCGTCACATACGTGTCCTTGTCCCAGGAAGTATCGGGCGGCATTAACTGCGGGCTTACCGGGTAAAACGTAAGCAGGTGCCTGCCGTCCATCACCGGATACCGGTCACTCATTTTCCACTTGGGCAGTCCCACCGATTTCCGCCATTTGTTCATCATGATTTTGGTCAGCATGCTCATGCCGCTGTAAAGGCTGTTATAGGTCTTTCCCACCTTGGGGCTGTCGTATTCCTCACTGTATAAAGAATACTTATCCGTTTTATCCATGGGACTGTAAAAATAACGGGCACAGGGAATGTGGTAATATTCCGCCGCATGGCGGGCAAATGCCCCGCAGGTGCCGTACATGATTAAATCGGAATCTTTGACCGCTTCCATGGTCTGCTCCATGAAGGCGGGACTTTCTTTTTTCAGCTTCATAAGCCCCTTCATAAAATCCGCCGAGGTCTTATAATCCGTCACCATGTACTGCATCACATGGTCGGCATTGCCGTCCAGATGCAGATAGGTCACACCCTTTTCTTCTATCATGGGACGGAACTTTTCATGAGTTAAAATCCGGAATTCATGCCCTCTCTTTTTCATTTCCATTCCCAATTCCACCAGAGGGTTTACATCCCCTCTGGTGCCGACTGCTACTGCCGTAACACGCATACTACCGTCTCCTTTCTCTTACGCGATTGTCCAGTTCTGGCTTTCCATCTGCAATGCAGCCATATGGGAATAAATGCCGTTTGCCGCGGAAAGCTCTTCTGCCGTGCCCTCTTCTGCCACAACGCCGTCCTTCAACACCACAATCTTGTCGGCACCGGCAATGGTGCGCATACGGTGGGCAATTACCATAACGGTCTTATTTTTAATCAGACGGGATAGCGCCGTCTGGATAGCACTTTCGTTTTCCACATCCAGTGAAGCGGTGGCTTCATCTAAAAGAATGACGGGCGCGTCCTTTAAGAAAGCTCTGGCAATGGAGATACGCTGTCTTTCTCCTCCGGAAAGCTCACATCCGTTTTCTCCGATCATGGAGTGGTAGCCTTCGGGAAGTTTTAAGGCAAATTCATCGCAGTTAGCCATTTTTGCCGCCGCCAGGACTTCTTCGTCCGTAGCGCCCTTGCGTCCTAAGCGGATATTTTCCAAAATACTGTTGTTAAACAGGGTAACATCCTGGAACACGATGGAATACAAGGACATCAGGGTTTCCGGCTCCACCTTGGAAACATCCATGCCGCCTACGGTTATCTTACCGTGGCTGCAGTCATAGAAGCGGGCTGCCAGACGGGAAATCGTGGTTTTACCGCCGCCGGAGGGTCCTACCAGTGCCGTTACCTGACCCTGCTTTGCCGTAAAGGAAACATCCTTTAAGACCACCTCTTTGTCCTGATAGGAAAATCCCACATGGTCGAAGCAGATGTCGCAGCCCTTGTTACTTAAGGTGTTTGCACCTGTCTGCACAGGGTGGTCTAAAATTTCATTCATCCGGTTTACATTGGTACGGGTGCTGATAATGGCTGCCAGATTCTGCAGTACCGACTGCATGGGGTCGTACAGTCTGGAAACCACCAGTAAAAACATAAAAAAGGTCAGTACATCCAGAGACCCCTGTAACAGAAGGGAAGCGCCTACCACTGCTGTGGTTCCGATACCTAATTTTAAGATAAGTTGTGCGCAGGTCATGTAGACGGCGGTTATAAGTTCGCAGTTTGTGACTTCCTTTTCCACATTGTCCACCTTTTTGTCCAGCCCCTTTATGTAGGCGGCTTCCGCATTGTTGGACTTTAAATCCTGCATGGTTTCGATGCATTCCTGAATGCCGTCCGCACATGCCATTTTGGCATTCATGGCTTTCTGCTGCATACGGTCCGCCAGTCTGGCGGAAGAAAACACAATGCCGAAGGAAACGGGCAGTACCCAGAGGGAAGCCAGTGCCATTCTCCAGTCAAAGAGAAACAGACTGACAGCGATTAACACAGTGGAAAGAATGGCTCCCGCAAACGGCGGTATAAAATGGGAAAATGCCGTTTCAAGGAAGGTACAATCCGCCATGATGGTGCTGGTAAGGTCTGCCAGGTCCTTCTTTCCGAAGTAGGAAAGGGGAAGCTTCCGAAGCTTTTCGGCCAGTGTCAGTCTGCGGGTTCCGGTTTCCACATACGTAGCGAGGAAGGTGGCATTGTACTGCCAGTAGGTAATTCCAAATATCAGTGCCAGTGCAAGCAGGCTGCCCACTATGTAAAAAACAGCTCTTTCGTGTGTAATTTCTCCCTTTAACAAATCGCCTACGAAAAAGTAAAGTAGGGAAACGGGCACCATAAAGGAAACATTCTGTACGGCGCAGGCAACGACACCCTTTACCAAATCCTTCGCGCCTCTTTCCGATAACGCAAATCTATGCTGTAATTTCTCTATCATCACGCACTCTCCTTTCCCACTTTCCAGTTTACGGAGGAAATGTAATTCTTCATCATTTCGGCATAAATGCCGCCTTTGTTCTTCAGTTCACTGTCCGTACCGTGTTCGGCAATGCTGCCGTCCTTTAAGACATAGATGCAGTCGGCGGAGGTTACGGTGGACAGACGGTGTGCAATCATGATAACCGTCCTATCCTTTGCCAGCTCCTTAAAAGCTGCCTGTACCCTGACTTCGTTATCCGGATCGGCAAATGCTGTCGCCTCGTCTAAAATAATGATGGGTGCGTTCTTTAAGAGGGCTCTGGCAATGGCAATCCGCTGGCCTTCGCCGCCGGACAAATAAACGCCGTTTGTTCCGATGACCGTATGTACACCGTCCGGCATTTTTTCCACAATGTCCATGCACTGTGCCTGCCGCAGGGCTGTCATGACTTCCTCTTCCGTAGCGTCCGGCTTTCCTAATTTGACATTATCTAAAATGGTTCCTTTTATCAGACGGCTGTTCTGGAATACAAAAGAAACGGTTTCCATCAATTTTTCCTTGCCGATATCCTTCACATTGACGCCGCCGATTAACACCTCGCCTTCCTTCACGTCGAAGAAACGGCTGATAACATTGGCAAGTGTGGTCTTACCGCCGCCGGAGGGTCCCACAAAGGCTACAGTCTGACCGCCCTTGATGGAAAGGGAAATATCCTTAAGCGCCTGAGTTCTCTCATCGTAGCTATAGGATACATGACGAAGCTCCACGGAGTTTTCTTTGGGATTTTTCGCATTCTGTGTTTCTTTCAGAGGCTCTAAACTTAAGATATTGTCCATACGCTTCATGGCATCCTCTAAAAGCATGTTGTTTTCACTCTGGAACATAATTTTTGTCATAGTTACCGTAAGAATGGGCGTCAGGATAATATAGAACAAAATATTCAGAACCAGCGTTGTGCTGATGCCGCCCTTCGTAAACCAGATACCGGCTGCCAGAATAAACGCGAATATACCGTTAATCAGAATGGTGAGCAGACACATTGGAATACGCATGCTCTTGGTATAGGAAATCGCCCATTCACTGTAACGGTCGATGGATTTTTTGAACTTTTCAAAGGAATAAACGGTCTGTCCGAAAGTCTTTACCACCGGCACGCCGCGCACATATTCCACGGCTTCGTTGGACATGTCTTCCAGTGCATTCTGGTATTCCTGCATCTTTACCTTTAAGGTCGGACCGGTCATGAACACCATCATTACCACAAAGGAAAGCACAATGGGTATCAGGCAGATAAGTCCGAAACGCCAGTCAAACGCAAACAGAAGAACCACCAGTCCCAGCGGGGTCACATAAGCGCCCACCATATCCGGAAGCTGATGCGCCAGAAAGGTTTCCGTTGCGCCGGAACATTCCTGAATGGTCTTTCTGACCTTACCGCTGCCTTCCTTTTCCAATGTGCCGAGGGGCAGGGTGATGACATGATGCAGCATGGCTTTCCGCAGATTTGCCTGCACACGAAACGCCGCTAAATGGGAACACATCAGGGCGCAGATATAAATAACAAGGGACAGTGCCGCAAACAGCACCGCCATCCAGCCGTTATGGATAAGCCCGGCTGCCTTTGAAAAGTCAGGCATAACGGTGAGCACCTCTTTGATGATGCGCCATAAAAAATAGAAGGGAATCAAAGCGAAAGCCGCGCTGACTCCCGATAAAATCCATGAGGCATATGTGAGGAAACGGAAATTTCCCGCATAGCCCATGAGCTTTGACAGGTTAGATTGTTTTTTCATAAGAAACCTCCTTTTCAATTAGTTTATGCTAATTAGTCTATGCTAACTGCAAATTAAAAAGCAATGGGACATCACTGTCCCATAATTTTGGCCCAGCCCGCTTCAAAAAACAGATGAAGCTCTCTTAAATAGCTCTCCGCTTCTTTGGGCGGCATATTGTGAATAATCATTTCAAAAAAACCGTTAAACATCGCCGTCACAATAATGTGCTTTAGGTGCGGGGATATTTCCGGTGCCGGTCTGCCCAGTTTTGCCAGTGTTTCCAGATAATCATCCGTGGACTTGATTTCCGCTTCGATAAATTCATCCCGCATACCGGAGAAACGGGTGCCCTCCGACTTGCATAAAATCAGATAAAATTCCTTTTGGTGCGCCAGTCCGTACTGCAGCATTTCCTTCATGCAGTTCTGGGATATTTCTCCCATATGCTCCGGCTTTTTCTCCTCCGGAAGTTTGTAAAATTCCGCGAGCGCATTCTTAAACTTCTCCGTCAGGTACCTGTAATGGGTACCCACAATGGCTTCAAACAGACCTTCCTTATCCCCGAACCGGGTATAAATGGAGCCCGTGGTGGTACCTGCCTTGGCGGCAATGTCCCGCAGCGAAGCATCCGTATAGCCCTTTTCCAGAAACTCTGTCATGGCGCAGGATAAAATCTGTTCATATACGCCTTCAATCTGTTTTGCCAGTGCATCCACCTCCCTTATATAAACCTTGCACACATTTTGTCCATAGCACTTTTGCTTGGGAAGTTTCATTATCCATAACGCCGTTATGAATATATCACCGGAAGATTTATCTGTCAAGAGGTCTTGTCTTTGTTTTTCAGAATGTTATAATAGACATGCACAAACTGAAAAGAGCGGCACATCCTGTTTTACCGAAATAATGTGTCCTCGGAAAGGCTGAACTATGTGGGCATACGAAAGTGTATTTTATCAGATTTATCCCCTGGGCTTCTGCGGCGCACCCTTTGAAAACGACGGTGTGCTGACACACAAAATCAAAAAGGTGGAGGACTGGATTCCCCATATGAAAAAATTAGGCATCAATGCCGTCTATTTTTCTCCGGTATTTGAGTCCGACACCCATGGCTACAACACCCGGGATTACAAGAAAATAGATGTCCGTCTGGGCACCAACGAAGATTTTAAGGAAGTCTGCGAAAAGCTGCACGAAAACGGCATCAAGGTTGTTTTAGACGGCGTTTTCAACCATGTGGGCAGGGGCTTTTACCAGTTCCGGGATGTCTTAAAAAACAGGGAGCATTCTCCTTATTTGAATTGGTTCCATATCAATCTCTCCGGCAACGATGCTTACAATGACGGTCTCTGGTACGAAGGCTGGGAGGGCAACTACGACTTAGTCAAATTGAATTTACAGAACAATGATGTGGTGGAGCATATTTTAGATGCCGTAAACTACTGGATTGATTATTTTGACATCGACGGTCTGCGTCTGGATGTGGCTTACTGTCTGGATGAAAATTTTGTCAGACGCCTGCGCAGCTTCACCGACAGCAAAAAGCAGGATTTCTTCCTGCTCGGCGAAATGCTGCACGGCGATTACAACCGCATGATGAACGATTCCATGCTGCATTCCGTTACCAATTATGAATGCTACAAGGGTCTGCACTCCAGCTTCAACAGCATGAACCTGTTTGAAATCGTCCATTCCCTGCTCCGTCAGTTCGGACCGGAAAACTGGACGCTTTATAAAGGAAAGCATCTGCTCTCCTTCGTGGACAACCACGATGTGACCAGAGTGGCAAGCATTCTGCAGAACGAAAAGCATCTGCCTCTTATTTATGCCCTCTGCTTCGGCATGCCCGGCATCCCCTGCGTATATTACGGCAGCGAATGGGGCGAAAAAGCAAATAAAAGCGAGGGCGACCCGGCTCTGCGTAAGTGCTTTGATGCTCCCGTTTTCAATGAACTTTCCGAATGGATTTCCAAGCTGGCGGAAGCCAAGAAGAACTCCCATGCCTTAAATTACGGAGACTTCCGTTCCGTTGTTCTGACAAACAGACAATGCATTTTTGAAAGAAAAACAGACGGCGAGCGCGTGCTGGTTGCCATCAATGCGGATGCTGCCCCCTATACCGCACACTTTGATGCCGGCTGCGGCACCGCCGTGGATTTAATTACCGGAGAGCCCCACGATTTCGGAGGCGGCAGCGAGCTTCCCCCTTACAGCGCTTATTTCTGGAAGATGGAGCGGTAGACTGCTGACCGGTTCCCTTCCGTTTCTAAGGAGGATTTATGTCCCAGATTACCAAACGTGCCCTGGAGGCATCCCTTAAGAATCTGCTTTTGCAGAAGCCCTTGAATAAAATCACCATCAACGATATTACCGAGGACTGCGGCATCAACCGCATGACCTTTTACTACCACTTTAAGGATATTTACGATCTGGTGGAGTGGGCTTGTCTGGAGGATGCCACCAAGGCGCTTGAGGGCAAGAAAACGGCGGAAACCTGGCAACAGGGATTTTTACAGATTTTCTATGCAGTCCGGGAAAACAAGCCATTTATTATGAATGTTTACCACTGCGTGAGCAGGGAACAGGTGGAAAAATACCTGACACCGCTGACCGACAACCTTCTTTTAGGTGTGATTGCCGAGTTTTCCGAAGGCATGGTCGTCCGGGAAGAGGATAAGGAATTTATCGCCCAGGTCTACTCCTATTCTTTCATCGGCGTTATGATTGACTGGATTAAAGACGGCATGAAGCAGGACCCGGAAACCCTGGTGGAACGGTTTACTCTTGTTATACAGGACGACATCCGAATGGCGCTGAACCGTTTCCGCAAAGACAAACCGTTATAAAACCGTGTTTTTTATCAAAACATGCAGAATGATAAAAATTTTGACAGCTTTTTCCCCATGATTATTTTTTAGTCATGGGGATTTTTCTGTCTATGGTTCTTTTTCCCGAATACAGGTATAGTAAAGCCATCGAAAGGAAAAAATAAATTGATTTTCCTATTCACATGAAACAAAAACCAACAAACATCAACAGGAGGTAATGATTATGTATTACGGAGCAGGAACTTATGAAGCATTTGCACATCCGGAGAAACCGGAAGGCGTTGACAGAAAATCAGCTTATATTATCGGTACCGGTCTTGCCGGACTGGCGGCAGCATTTTATCTCGTAAGAGACGGCCAGATGAAGGGTGAACGCATTCACCTGTTGGAAAAATTAGACTTAGCAGGCGGCAGCTGCGACGGTCGCAAGGATATCACAAAGGGCTTCTACATGAGAGGCGGACGTGAAATGGACAACCATTTTGAATGTATGTGGGATATGTTCCGCGACGTTCCTTCCATCGAAACCCCGGAGGTTTCCGTGCTGGATGAATATTACTGGTTAAACAAGCATGACCCTAACTATTCTCTTTGCCGTGCTTCCGTCAACTGCGGCGAGGATGCCCACACCGACAAGAAGTTCTGTCTGGACAAGGCTTCCGCACTGGCACTTTCCAAATTATTCATGACACCGGAAAAGGATCTGGAAGACAAGAAGATTTCCGATGTTCTGCCGGACTCCTTCTGGGACACCAACTTCTGGCTTTACTGGCAGACCATGTTCGCTTTCCAGCGTTGGTCAAGCGCTCTCGAAATGAAGCGTTACCTTTGCAGATATGTGCACCATATTGACGGACTGCCCGACTTCAGTGCTCTCCGTTTCACCAAATACAACCAGTTTGAAAGCATGATTCTTCCTCTGGTAAAATATCTGGAAGCACACGGTGTTCGCATCGAATACGGAATGGATGTGAAAAACGTCATCATTAAAAACGCAGGTGACAAGAAAATTGCCGAGAAGATTGTTTACCTCAAGGATGGTAAAGAAGAAGAAATCGGCCTGACCGAGGATGACCTGGTATTCATTACCAACGGCTGCTGCACCGATACTTCCTGCTACGGCGACCAGACCCACAAACCCGACCTTTCCGGTGTAAAGAACGGTGCCGGCGAGTCCTGGGATCTTTGGAAGAACATTGCAAAGCAGGCAGTAAACGGCGAATACGGCGATCCCGACAACTTCTGCGATGACTTTGAAGCAACGAACTGGATGAGTGCGACCGTGGAAACCTCCAACGAAGAGATCATTCAGCACATTATCAAGATTTGTAAGAGAGACCCGAGAGCGGGCAAAGTTACCACCGGCGGTATCGTTACCGTAAAGGACAGCACCGACAACTGGTATCTTTCCTGGACCATTAACCGTCAGCCCCAGTTCAAGGCACAGAATAAGGACTCCGTTTTAATCTGGGTATACTCTCTTTCCACCAACAAGGAAGGCAACTATGTAAAGAAAGCGATGCGCGACTGTACCGGTGAAGAAGTCTGCAAGGAATGGCTCTACCACATCGGTATTCCCACTTCCGAAATCGACGATCTGGCTAAGAATGCCTGCAACACCACGACCTGCTTCATGCCGTTCATCAATGCATTCTTCCAGCCCAGAAAGAAATCCGACCGTCCTCTGGTCGTACCCGAGGGCTCTGTAAACTTCGCTTTCTTAGGCCAGTTTGCCGAAACACCGAGAGACACCATCTTCACCACCGAGTACTCCATCCGTACCGGTATGGAAGCGGTTTACACCCTGCTTAATGTAGACCGTGCCGTTCCCGAAGTATGGGGCAGCCAGTACGATGTGCGTGAACTGCTTCGTGCCTGCTACTATGCTATCGACAAGAAGCCCATTTCCGAAGCCAAGCTTTCCTTCAAGGAAAAGGAAATGTTAAAGGTTGTCTTAAAGAAAGTAAAAGACACCGACATCGAACTTCTGTTAAAGGACAGCGGACTGATTGAGTAAGCATTCTTCTCTCTATAGATTACAAGATTACCACAAACGGGACTCCCCCGGACTTTTGTCCGGGGGAGTTCTGTTGTATGTTGTCTATGTCTGCTTTTTATTTTAAGATTACGGCAAACGCTATCGCTATCAGCAGGGTAATAACACCCGCTGCCATTGCCAGCAGAATTTTCTGGTAAGGTCTTTTTCCTTCCTTTTTTGTCTGTCAAAAGCTTTTGACAGGTGCCTTTTGTTCTTTTTCCGGCAAAATCACGCCCTTGCCGGCTCCCTACCCGCAAGAATGGCTTCCACATCTTTGATGTCCATGTCCGTTGCCGCCGCTATCTGCTCCGCCGTGAAGCCGTTTTTGTGCATATTCCCTACGAGTCTGGCTTCCGTTTCTGCCACACCCCTTGCTTTGCCTCTGGCCTCTCCTTTTGCTTCTCCTCTGGCTTCGCCAATCGCAATGGCTTTTTCCTCAATTCCTTCTCCCAAATTGCACATAACATTCACATCCTTCCTCAAATTTTCTTCTACCGGTATATGATACTCCGTTTCCATGATTGTTAATTTTTCTTCTACCGTAAGTTTCTGTGACAACAGTGCACCCAGCAAACGATGCAGCTCATACCCCTCTTCGGGTCCGGGCAATTCTTCCGACAGACCAATCATAATGATATTCATTAAATTAAGATTGCCCTTCCATTGATTTTTACCGACCAAATCCTCTTGTGTCAGATGAATATGACTCAGACTGTTCTCTTCCATATTCATACATACCCAGATGGAATATACACTCCGGATGTCATCATAATGTGAATTCACGAAATCACGCTCTTTCTGTGAAGAAATCAGCCTTCCTACATAAAAAACTGCCCTGTTTATGATTTTGTATTCCGTGGGATTGTTTTTCTGTGCCTCCACATTTAGGATAATTTTGTTCAAGGCACCTTTGTTTTTCTCTGCTGGGGCTTCCTCCGATGCAGCCGGGTCTGTTTTAATCGGTTCCCATGCATAAAAAATAATGTCAAACTTTATGAGTCCTTCGTGAATTTCCTGATTTTCCGTATTGAGTCCTATAACCCTCTGCCCGTTTTCTTCCCGGGCTGTATTGGTCAGCCCCGGCTCCACCGGCACCATACTGATATAGGGCTCTCCTTCAATATACGGCACCACATCCTCCGGGACCATCCCTTTGTATACATCCACTGCATTTACAAGGATGTTGGCAATAATGTTTTTTTCCGCCAGCAGACGCTTGACACACATATCATACTGTGGAATGGCATCCGCCGCTTTTACTGCGTTTTTTAGTTCTGTACTCACAGTCTTCCTCCTTCTGTCCGGAATAACGATAGATACGTTATCCGCAAAGGCATCCAACTGTATCTATATTATACCTTGGTTTGTTTTTTGATACAACAAAATCTTTTATTTCGTGTATCTGTTTCTACTGTTGCAAAAATGGAATAATAAGCAGGATGTTCCGAATGTTTCAGATACCGGTATGAACCGGCTTAGAATATAGAATAGTTAGAATTATCTGCTCAGAAAGCATTATAACGTAAATTTACAAACTATGCAAGGACGACTCTTTGATTTTTCTGCAATAAAGTAGTATACTAATTGCATTATTTTGAAACAAGAATGAAAGGACCGACTCTATGAATGTAAAGATTGTGGCAGACTCCACCTGTGATTTGTCTGCGGATTTGATTAAAAAGTATGACATTACCATTATTCCCCTTTGTATCGTGATGGGAGAAAACAGCTACTTTGACGGCATTGAAACCACACCGGAAGAAATATACAAATGGGCAGATGCCAACAAAACCACTCCCAAGACGGCTGCCGTCACCCTCGACAATGCCTCTTCTCTTTTGAAACCTTTCATGGACGAAGGCAGGGAAATTGTCTTCTTTGGCATTTCCACCCAGATGAGCACTACCTGCAACGTGGTCCGTCTGATTGGCGAAGATGCCGGTTATAACAAGCTGCATGTCATCGACTCCCAAAGTCTTTCCACCGGTATCGGTCTGCAGGTTCTTTATGCCGCCAGACTTTCCATGGCGGGAGAAAGCGCCGCCTCCATTGTGGAAAAAGTAGAAAAAAGAAGGTCTGCTGTCAGTGCCAGCTTTGTCATTGATACCCTGACCTATCTGTCCCGCGGCGGCCGCTGCAATTCCGTTACTGCCCTGCTTGCCAATACCTTAAAGCTGAAGCCGGAAATCGTGGTAAAGGACGGCGCCATGATTGTAGCAAAAAAATACCGCGGTCAGCTTGGCTCCGTGCTTTTGAAATATGCCAAAGACCAGGAAGAAGCGCTGCTTGCTGCCGATAAAAACTGCGTGTTCATCACCCATTCCGGATGCAGCGAGGACATTGTAGCGCCCATAAAGGAATACTTAGAGAGCCTGTCCCATTTTGAAAATATCTATGTTACCAGAGCCGGCGGTGTGGTCAGCAGCCACTGCGGTCCCGGCACCTTAGGCGTTCTGTATTATACGGACAGTGAATAAAGTGAGACCCTATTTTCTCTTCTTTAGGTCAAATTTGAAGAAAATAAAAGGTGCAGACGAAGTTAAGGTCTGCACCTTTTGTTTTCTATGTATTTTGCGAAAGGATATTATGCGAAAGGATTTTCGGTCGGGTATCTTACACCTGCGGGCTGGTTGTAATCAAGGTCTTCAATGGGAACACCGATGTACTTGAATACTTCGTACAGAGCTTTACCGAAGTGACCGAATGCCACTGCTCCGTGGTGAGGGAAGTTCTTTTCAATCAGAACGTGACGGTAAAATCTGCCCATTTCCGGAATAGCAAATACGCCGATGCTGCCGAAGGACTTAGTGGCAACCGGAAGTACCTCGCCCTGTGCAATGTATGCGCGGAGCTTGCAGTCTGCGGTACTCTGCAGACGGTAGAAGGTAATGTCGCCGGGCATGATGTCACCTTCGAGTGTACCGTTGGTAACTTCTTCGGGCAGGCTTCTTGCCATAATCATCTGGTTCTTCATGTTGCAGAATGCCAGCTTCTTGGAGCAGGTATTGCCGCAGTGGAAGCCCATGAAGGTATCCTTGTGTGTATAAGGGAACTTGACTTCGATAGACTCCTTGTACATATCAGCAGGAACACTGTTGTTGATGTCAAGCAGGGTAACGGCATCCTCACTGACGCAGGCACCGATAAACTCGCTTAAGCAGCCGTAAATATCCACCTCACAGGATACGGGGATGCCCATACCGGTCAGACGGCTGTTTACATAGCAGGGAACAAAACCGAACTGTGTCTGGAAGGCAGGCCAGCACTTTCCGGCAATCGCTACATACTTTCTGTAACCTCTGTGCTGTTCTACCCAGTCAAGAAGGGTCAGTTCGTACTGTGCCAGCTTAGGCAGGATTTCCGGCTTTAAGTTGCCCTTGCCCAGTTCTTCTTCCATTTCCTTAACCTTTGCGGGAATACGCTCGTCACCTGCATGCTTGTTGAATGCTTCAAACAGGTCAAGTTCGGAGTTTTCTTCGATTTCCACGCCTAAATTGTAAAGCTGCTTGATGGGTGCGTTGCAGGCTAAGAAGTTAAGCGGTCTGGGACCGAAGCTGATAATCTTTAAATCGGAAAGACCGATGATGGCTCTTGCAATGGGTAAGAAGTCGTGCAGCATGTCTGCACATTCTTCTGCAGTGCCAACGGGATATTCGGGAATATAAGCCTTTACGTTGCGGAGTTTTAGGTTGTAGCTGGCATTTAACATACCGCAGTAAGCATCGCCTCTGCCGCCAACTAAGTCATTCTGGCTTTCTTCTGCTGCCGCGATGAACATAGCCGGTCCGTCAAAATGCTTTGCCAGTAAGGTCTCGCTGATTTCGGGACCAAAGTTTCCGAGATATACGCACAGAGCATTGCAGCCTGCTTTTTTGATGTCTTCGAGCGCCTGTACCATATGAATTTCGCTTTCTACGATACAAACCGGGCACTCATACACATTACCGGTGCCGAACTTTGCGGTATAGGCCTCCATCAGGGCCTTTCTTCTGTTGACTGATAAGCTTTCGGGGAAACAGTCACGGCTGACTGCAACCACACCTACCTTTACTTCGGGAAAATTACTCATAATATTATCCTCCTTGTTTTTGCGGAGCAAAATCCTGCTATGCATGCATAGCATATCCTCATGCGAGGAGAGGATTTATCCTCCTTGTTTTCTTTTACTATTCTCTCATTTTTGCTATACTTACAGGCTTAAATTTTCGCCCTTAAGACCTAAGAAAGAGCCTTCGGGAAGTCCGCCTTCCGCATGGCCGATCAACCACTTGTTGACTGCCGCAAGCAGGGCATCTTCGTTGGGAGCCTTGCCGTTTTCTACCTTGGCATGGGTTGTTTTTAACTCGTAATTGGTGCCCTTCGGAAGAACAACCGCTACCTGGAAGCCACCGTCCTCTACATGGCAAGGTGCATAGTGCAGGGTGGTTGCATAGATTTCCACTGCAGTGCCTGCAGGTACCAAGAACGCCTCTACCTTAGAAGTATCATAGGTAAAATCTGCTTCCACATCCTGCAGGGAACCGAGCATCAGTACCGCATCCTCTGCAGCAATGTTAATTTCGGAATCTCTGTGATATTCCAGGGCGTTTAATTTCTTGTTATGACCGTTGCAATAACCGATCTGAATAGGCATTTCTCCGTAAATAACACTGGACAGTTCTTCCTTTACAGGCAGTTTTTCCAGACTTTCCACAGAGGGTTCATAAACCACATCTGCGGGAATGGGAGTTTCTTTTAATGCTGCAACAAGCTCTGCCACATCCACATGGCTGATGACGCGGCCGTATTTTTTGAATGCCGCATCCGTAACTTTTTTAATTTCCATCTTTCCACCAAATCCTTTCTTTTGAGGTGCTGTTCTTATTCCGTCTGTGCCGGAACCTTACGCGGTGCCGTCCATATTTCATCCGTTCCGGAACCTTACGCGCCGCCGTCCTTATTTCATCCGTTCCGGAACCTTATGCGCCGCCTTATTTTATCACATCAAATACCGGTTTCAGCGCCGGATAAATCTGTTTGAACTGTGCGTATTTTTCATCGTATTTTGCGGCAATGGAAGGATCCGGCTCAATGGTATCCACTACCTTCACCATCTTCTCGGCAATTTCTTCCACGCTGCCGTAAACACCGCAGCCTACCGCTGCCAGCATGGCCGCTCCCAGTGCAGGACCCTCTTCGCTCTCGATTTTGTCCACCTTCAAATTCAAAATATTGGCAATCATCTTACACCACAGCGGACTCTTGGCACCACCGCCGCAGATTTTGGTGCGGGTAATGGGAATGCCCAGGCTCTTTGCCACTTCCAGGGAGTCCCTCAGTGCAAAGGCTACGCCCTCGAGCACCGCCTGTGTCATATCTTCTCTTGTGGTATCCATGGTAATGCCGGTAAATGTACCTCTGGCATTGGGATTGTTGTGTGGAGACCGTTCTCCCATGAGATACGGCAGGAAAAATACGTGGTTTTCTCCCAGTTTGTCAATACCTTCCTGTTCCCTGGCGTATTCCTTGGTTTTCAGGATTTCATCCATCCACCATTTGTTGCAGGATGCCGCGGATAACATACAACCCATCAGATGATAGGTGCCGTCCGCATGGTCAAAGGAATGCAGGGCATTGTTTTTGTCCACACCGAACTTCCGGGAGGAAATAAAAATCGTACCGCTGGTTCCTAAGGAAATATTGCATCTGCCGTCTCCTACGGTGCCGGTGCCCACAGCTGCCGCCGCATTGTCACCCGCTCCGGCAATCACCTTTGCCTCAGCCGGAATGCCCAATTCCTCCGCTACCTCTTTTTTCAGGGTGCCGACCACTTCATAGCTTTCGTAAACCTTCGCAAGCCACTCCGGCTTCACACTGCAGATTTCGCACATCTCTTTAGACCAGGTCCGGTTCTTTACATCAAAGAGGAGCATACCGGATGCATCGGAAACATCGGTACAGTGCACACCGGACAGCCTGTATGCCAGATAATCCTTCGGCAGCATGATTTTCTTAATTCTTGCAAAATTTTCCGGTTCTTTATTTTTTACCCACAAAATCTTGGGCGCCGTAAATCCGGTAAAGGAAATGTTTGCCGTATATTCGGAAAGCTTATCCTTACCGATTACATTGTTCAGATAATCGCATTCTTCATAGGTCCTGCCGTCATTCCACAAAAGAGCGGGACGGATAACCTCATCGTTTTCGTCCAAAAGCACCAGACCGTGCATCTGTCCGCCGAAGCTGATGCCGGCTACCTCTTCCTTTTTTTCATCCTTAAGCAATTCCTTCAGTCCGTCCATCGACTGTATGTACCAGTCCTCCGGCTTCTGCTCAGACCAGCCGGGATGCGGGAAATACAGGGGGTATTCCCGGGAAACCGTCTTCTTGATTTTACCATTTTCGTCCATCAGTAAAAGCTTTACTGCGGAGGTTCCTAAATCCACACCAATAAACAGCATATTCGTATCCTTTCCGGTTTTCATTTGTCTGCTGTATCTGTTTGCAGACTTTCACATTTAAAAAAATTATACCGTATCCGGTGGATAAAAAACAACCGACTTTTTCTATATGAAATACCTATAAAATTAGTTACAATTTTGAGAAATCATGATACACTGAACAAAGATTTAATCTTTGGAAGGAATGAAGATTTTATGATAAGTATTTCCGAATATCCCATACCTGTCCTGACAGGCGATTTTTCCCATAAAACCATACATGTAAAGGTTCCCGGCTCCAAGAGCATCACCAACCGTGCCCTGCTGCTTGCCATGCTTTCCGACGGAAAAAGCCATCTCACCGGCGCCCAGTTCTCCGAGGATTCTTCCCATTTTTTGCAGTGTCTTTCGGATTTGTCCTTTGATGTGGCATCCAGTCCCGAAACCGGTGAAGTTTCCGTGCACGGACTTTCCGGCAGACTGCCCGTAAAGAAAGCCTCCCTGTATGTGGGAAGCGCCGGCACCGCCGCACGCTTTCTGTCTGCCGTACTTGGTGTATCGGAAGGAGAGTTCTTTTTAGACGCTTCCGAACAGATGAAAAAACGCCCCATGGCACCGTTGCTTTCCGCCTTACAGTCCGTCGGCTGTGACATTTCCTTTGCGGAAAAAGAGGGATTTTTCCCCTTTACCCTGCATGCCCGCGGATTTCAGAACACGGAACTTACCATTGATATTGACAAAAGCAGCCAGTTTTTAAGCGCTCTTTTAATCGCCGCTCCCCTGGCAAAAGAGGATGTGAAAATCAAAGTGGCCGGTACACACGGCATGGCATATATCGAAATGACCTGCCGTATGATGGAACAGTTCGGCGTTTTGACCGAACATCCTTCCCCGGACTCTTTCCTTATAAAAGCCGGGCAGACTTACCGGGCACAGGATTATGCCATTGAACCGGATGTTTCCGCCGCCTGCTATTTTTATGCCCTGGCTGCCCTGTCCGGCTGCAGTGTCATTGTGGATGGCGTACCCGAACATTCCCTGCAGGGCGATACCGAATTTTTAAACATCCTTGAAAAAATGGGCTGCCGGGTTACCCGGACAAATGAGGGCATCTGCATAACCGGACCTGCTGCCTGTGCAGAGTCTGCCGGTGTAAAGTCTGCTGATGCAGGCTCCGAAACTGCTTCCGGCTCTGCTTTCCATGCTTCCGGCAGGCTGCACGGACTCACCGTGGACATGTCCTCCTGCTCCGACCAGGCGATTACTCTTGCCGCCATCGCTCCGTTTGCCGACAGCCCCGTTACCATTACCGGCATCGGTCATATCCGTGGACAGGAAAGTGACCGTTTAAGTGCCATCACCGAGAATCTCACTGCCATGGGTATCCGTTGTGATGAGAGAGCCGACTCCATAACCATCTATCCCGGAGTACCGAAACCTGCCCATATAAAAACCCATGACGATCATCGACTCGCCATGGGCTTTGCCGTTACCGGCTTGTTTGCAGAGGGCATTGTCATTGAAAACCCTTCCTGCTGTAGGAAGACCTTTGCGGAATTCTTTGAATGCCTGGAAGAAGTCCGTCAGAAGCTTATTCCGTAATCACGGTTCCGTTCTTTCCCTTCAGGGCATCCTTTACATGCTCCATGGAGGTGATAAGAACACTGCCGCCGGGTACTTTTTCCAGATAGGAAACGGCTGCTTCAATCTTCGGCAGCATGGTACCTGCCTCAAATTCACCGGCTTCCATCATGGCCTTTGCTTCCGCTACGGTCATCTTTTCAATCGGTTCCTGATTGTCCTTACCGAAATTCCTGTAAACCTTATCCACACCGGTCAGAATAACCAGCGTATCTGCCTGCAAATCGGATGCTAACTTGCCTGCAATGCTGTCTTTTTCGATAACAGCGGACGCACCCTTTAAGATATGCTTCTGGGGAATCACGGGAATACCGCCGCCACCGCATGCAATGACAATCTGGTCGGCATCGGAAAGCGCCCTTATAGCATCAATTTCTACAATATCAATGGGAGAAGGCGCCGCTACCACACGTCTGTAACCTTTGCCCTCTTCTTCTGCTACATAGTTGCCTTTTTTGATTTCAATTTCCGCATCATCCTTGGACATATAACGGCCGATTTTCTTGGTCGGCTCATAGAAAGCTTCGTCATAGGGATCCACGGTTACCTGGGTTAAAACAGTGCTGACGGTTTTCACAATACCACGGTCCAAAAGCTCTGCACGAAGAGAATTCTGGATATCGTAGCCTACATAGCCCTGGCTCATAGCGGAACATACGCACATAGGTGCAGGGGTATAATCAATGTAAACACGGCGCAGCTCGGTCATTGCTTTGTGAATCATGCTGACCTGCGGGCCGTTGCTATGGGTAATGGTGAGCTGGTAGCCGTCCTCTACTAAATCTGCCAGTGCCTTTGCGGTCTTTTTAACGGCATCCAACTGCTCTAAGGTAGTGGAACCGAGTGCTTCGTGTCCCAGGGAAACAACTGCTTTCTTTTTACTCATGAGAAAAATCTCCTTTTCTATCGTTTTATTTTATTCTGCGGCACGCTGCTTTTCCAGCTCCGCTCTTTTCTTTCTCTCCTCGGTAATGTCATAGTATTTGTCCGTAATAATGCCGCGGGTTACCAGACTGTCATAGGTTGCCCTCTGTGCCTCCGTCATTTTCATTCCCACGGAGGAATTCAAATCCGTGATAACACAGCCGGTATAGGCAATCAGCCAGAAAAGCGGAGAATCGTCCTTGGGAATCATCTCCCAAAGCTTCGCTTCCGGTATGCCGGTTACATTCATCAGTGTATGCAAATGTCCTTCCTTCATGGGAAGATATCCCCCGTCGGGAAGAATTACGCCTTCCTTAAAATCCGCACTTTCCATGCGTCACCTCTTTCTCATAAAAACATATTCGGGCATGACCTGCCCACCCTTTCCAAAACACGGAAAAAATATGTATTTATCATAGCATATTTTTGCGTTTTCGGCAATAAAAACAGGGCATCCGTTTCCGGACACCCCGTATTATCTTAACTGCATGCAAAAATGGGTAAATCTTATTTTATTTTGTTTCCTTCTTTTCCTTTTTAGCCAGAAATACCAGAACACAGGCACTTCCTGCTGCAAGCAGCACGTAAGGAAGTACATGGGTGGTATCGCCGGTGGAAGGATTGCCGTTCGTAAGCATGGAAGTATCGGAGGTAACGGTAATGGTGGTGCTGACGCTGCCTTCTACGAAATCCATGACAACCGTGTGGCTGCCGTCGGACAGGGTATCCAGATAGGATGCCGGAAGACCGATGGTAGCATAATAGGTCTCTGCATTGGCTTCTGCAGGTGCTGCCAGCTTTACCAGTGCCTCAATTGCATTGCTCTGGGAAGGTAATTCTGAAACAGCACTTTTAGCTCCTGTGGAAACGATCGAACCGGATGTAGGTTCCGGTGCATAGCTGGGATTTACAGGAGACTCGCTGGGTGTAGGCGTTTCACTGGGTGTAGGCGCTTCACTGGGTTCAGGCGGTGCATAGCTGGGTATAGCGGTGGTTGCTGCCGGTATCTTGGTAGACGAAGGGGCCTGTGTTTCCGGTGCCGGAGTAACAACAGGTGCGGTTCCGCCGACTTCAATACCTATCTGTACAGGAGCTTTCTCTCCCATAAGATATACCCCATCCACGCGGATTGCCACAAAATGGTTCTTGGGAACGTCTACCTGAAACGTATACTCCTGGCCGGAGTTACGCAGGTAAATACCGTCCGCACCGGAGGTCAATGACACCGCTGCAGATGCCCATGTGCCGCAAAGCAGGGTCAGGGCTGCTACGGATGCCACCGTCCATGAAAATAACTTGGTTTTCTTTTTCTTCATTGTTTTCCCTTTCTGAAAGTATATTTCTATACTTCCTCACACAATAAATATATTTGCATGCATGTAAGACCTTGGTTTTATCCATACATCAGACAGGAACTTATGGCAAAGCCGATGCTCCAAAGCCCGGCCAGCCGTTGTACCGCCTCCGTATGTCCATTATGAAAAGCTTCGCACCGGCCGAACAGCACGGCAACCGGAACCGGCAGAAACAATATATAGCGGAAATCCATGCTGCATCCGAAAGGATACCGCAGGTAAAAAAACACCGTGCCCATCCAGAGAATTCCCGCCGCCAGAAGGCAGAAATTTCTTTCCCTGTCTTTTTCTTTCCATTTTATGTAATGCACCATGGCACAGATACAAAAAAGCGCCTGTACGGTGTTAAAAAACAACAGCATTGCGGGTATCCAGCCATAGCAGGTAAACTGAAATTCTCCGAACAGGGAAGACTTCAGGGCATACACGGGAAGATTGTAATCTGTCCATACATCGGCATAGGGAGTTGTAAACAGGTTCCCGATATCCCAGAGAAACAGTCTCTGCCAGACCGACCGGTCCCCCGTATACAACGCACTGTCCCTGGACATTTCCAACACATACGTGATCGGTTGTCTGAAAAGAAGATAATTCCGCAGACTGTACCAGAGTCCCAGCGGCAGGCTGATTGCGCCAAAGACCGCATATTTTAGTAAAAGTCCCTTCCATGTTCCGGTTTTGCATGCCATAAAGAAACTCCTCGCAAAAACCACCGCCGTAAACACTGCCAGTGTTGCCATGGATATCTTGGTCATCATGCCAAGTCCGTAGATAACCGCCAGAAGCAACGTATTTTTCCAGCTCTTTTCCTTTTCCCATTTCAGGGTAAAAAGAAATGCCAGAAGCATAAACATTCCGCAAAGAGCATCCGGTCCCAGCCTTCCTCCGCTCAAAAAATAAACCGGCAAAAAGGAGACAAGGAGCATGGCCCGGTACAGATTCTTTCCCAAAAGTCCGCATTCCCTGAAAATGGCACAGGTAATCAGCAGACTGAAGCAGGACGCGGTACAGGAAACCGTCCTTGCCGCATCCACCAGATAATACGCTTCCGAACAGCCAAGAAGCCCGTTTTGCAGCTTTGAAAAAAAGGCTCCCGCAAAATAGTACAAGGGCTGCTGGTAAAACTGCAGATAATTATCCGGGGGAAGCATCCCCTGCATGGCAAGAAGCAGATAAGAAGCATGCCCTCCCGACGACAGGTCAATTCCCCACAAATCATGGGAGCGGACGGTAAGCGGTGTATAAAGCAGGTAAACCACGCGCATAAAAATTCCCATGGCAAGAATAAGGCCGGTAATCTGTTCTTCCGTGTAGGTATTCTTTTCCTTTTTCCGCAGGCAGTCCCGCAGCAGAATAACCACACCCGAAATTTGAAACAAAAGATTGGCATACCGCACATACCGGACGTTTCCCTGTTCCAACCGTAAAACCCTGCTTATAAGATAAGAAAGCAGGACAAAAAGCAGGACACCCGTATAAAGCAAAGCTTTTTTGAAAGATGTTTTCATAGTGTCCTCCCTCCTAAGCAATATTCCAGTCAGACAGCACTTCCAGTACCTGATTTACAAAGTCCACACGGATGCTCTGCCCCGTAAGCACCGGATAATACAGAACATACAGTGCGATGCCGATGCCGGAAAGAACCAGTATATTTCTTTTTCCGTGCCTGCTTACGGATACGGAGTTTCCAATCATCAGCACTAAAATAAGCGAACTGATAAAATACTGGTAAATAAAAACCGTCCGGTGTACGAAAAGCCATGGCAGAAGCATGGACGCATAGGCAATGATTAAAAACAATGCTCTGCGGCAGTGTTTTCTTTTCCACAGATAAAGCTGGTGAAACAGGGCGATAAGCCCGCCTACGGCAAGCAGCGGATTTAAGAAGGTCATTACCACGCTGACGGTGCCGTCCGCAAAATACACCCTGCTGTCGGCAAGCGGTTTGCTTCCGTAGAGCCACTGATACCATTCCGAGGAATACGGATGGTCAAACACGCAGCTGCTGTGATAACTAAGCATCAGCCCGGCATTGGCAATCATATGCCCGAAAAGTCCCTTGTCCGGATAAGCCTTTACAAAGGGCAGGTAGGAAAGTGTGTAAATGCCAAAAGGTATGACGATAAAACAAAGCACACACCACAGACCTGTTTTCACAAGGAAACTCCTGTGTTCCTTTATTCCCTTTATCCCTCCGATGTGTTCAAGCAGAAACCAGAAAAACAAAACAGCAATACCTGCTGCCGCATACACTCCCGTCCACTTGATGGCAACGGCAAGTCCCATGGAAATGCCTCCGAAAAGAAGCCAGAGTCTCTGCTGCCACATCGGTTTGTTTTCTGAAAGCACCTGTATGTAGCCGTACATGCCAAAAAACATGAGCATCGAAAAGAACGCAACCAGAATATCAATGGTGGCAATCCGGGACAATGTCGTATTCATAAATGCTGTCCCTGAAAGTACCGCCGAAAGACAGGCGATGTCCGTCCTGCAAAATATTTTCCGGGCAAACAGGTACATAAGCGGGATTAACAGTGTTCCAAACAGGGCACACATAAAACGCCAGCCGAAGGGATTCATGCCAAACAGGGCAATTCCTATGGAAATAATGCTTTTTCCCAGAGGCGGGTGCGTGTTTTCATAGATGGAAAGCCCGTGCAGGAATTCATAAGCCGTCCTGCCGTGGTATACTTCATCAAACATGGTTTCATCATAATAAGTCGGTTCCCTGATAAACAATTCCTGTTCATCGAAAAGCTGCGGATAATCCGCCGCATTGGCGGGAAGAACCGGCTCTCCCGCATCATCCAGACAGACGATTTCCATAATCTGTGCCTTATCCTCCATGAGAACCATTCCCAGGGAAGATACCGTCCGGTCAATCTCTACGTTATTCCAGCAAAATGCACTCTCCACCGAGTACCGGCTCTTTACAATTTCCCAGGTATCGGTACTCCTGTCATATACTGAAAACGAAATTTCCCTCTTTCCCTTATAGCCCAGATAAACGGAAATTCCGGAAATCGGCTGTTCTCCGTCAAATTGCAGGACAATTTCATTTTCTCCCACTTCCCCCACCTTTATGGTTTCAAAGGTTTCCGGGGTATGCAGGCTGCCCAGCCGGTAAAAGATACAGATGCCGAAAATCAGGGTAAACGCCGCCATGCAGAAAAAATCCCTTGCCGTAAGGCGGCTGTTTGCAGCTGCATATGTCTGAGTAAGCGCTGCCGCCGATTGTTCCCGCCCGCCGTCACTGACATCCCGGATTGCAGGTTCCACTGCTGCGGCAGGCAGTGTCACTGCCGTATCGGGTTGTCCCGCTGCCGCAGCAGTCTGTGTGGTTGCCGCAGCGGGCTGCTCCTCCGCATCCGGGGCGCCAAGCGCCCGCACCAGCGCCGTCACAACCGCCATTCCCATAAGACATACTGAAAAAATATATGCCACCGGGATATTTTCCACATTTCCCACATCCCTGCCGTGCTGCAAAAAAATCTGCGTGGCAATATTCCAGAGGAAGAGTCCGGCACCGCCGTATAGATACTCCGGCAAAAAAGCCTCCCTGCCGATGTTCTTTTTCTGAAGCAGTCTGTCCGCCATACAAAGCACCGTCAGTACAAACATGGTCAGATACATGGCTTTCAGATTGCCGGAAAGAATAAAGCAGGAAATTCCCGGCTGAAACAGATAAAAAGCAAGCGCCCTTTTCTGTGCAGACGCTGTCCGTCTGCGACTGATATAAAAATACAGAAGTCCTAAAATCATCCATTCCGTTGACAGACAAAGCAGGTTCCGGCTGCTTCTTGTCTGTAACATAAAAAGCGGAACTATCCGGGTAGCTATGTAAAACAGCAGAATTTCTCCCCGGGAAAACTCCACCGGTCCTTTTTTCTTACAGGTCAGGTAAGTAACCCAGAACAGGACGCAAAATACAATTACCGCAATAAAACATGAAAGCATATTCCTACTTTCCCTCACCCTTCTTCATGGTATTCCTTCTCCGTATTGACCTGCCATATGGCTTTTCTGTCCTTCTTTTCGTCAAACAGACAATCCACCGCCGTCATGGCTGTCAGCATGGAATGGTCCATATTGTTGTACCGGTGCTGTCCGTTTCTGCCGATGCAGTAAAGATTTCCGATGCCGTCCAGCCACCGGCGCAGCTTAGGCATTTCCGCATATGTGTCAAAATAAGCGGGATACGCCTTTTTCACCTTTTCACAATGGGACAGACGTATCTTTGCACCGGAAGAAAGAATACCCATCTGTATCAGTTCTTTGGTGCCGAAATTCCGCCATTCTTCCGGGGACATGCTCCACATAGCGTCCCCTTCTTTGCAAAAATACTCCAGCCCCAGAAAGACGGTATTCTCCGCATCCTTTACCAGGTAGGGCGACCAGTTGTTAAATATCTGTATGCGACCCATTTTTACCGCTCGCTCCTGCACGTAAATCCAACAGTCCGGAAGCAATGCCGTTTTCCTCTTTTTACCGGAATTCTTTTTCCCATAAGATACCTTTTTTACGGCTGCCTTATCCACTAAAAGCCCGACCGTCACAAAATCCCGGTAAGGCAGCCCGGAAGCAATTTTTCCAATCCTTTCGGGCACATCGTTCATGGCTGCCACCAAATCCTTTACCGCCATACCGGAAAAAACGGCGTCCGGCTCCAGGTACTTTGTTTCCCCGTTCTGCTCATAGGAAACCCTGCTTATTCTGCCGTCTGCCTGTGTGAGTCCAGTTACTTTGCAGCCGCACCAAATCTCCCCGCCAAGCGATTTGAATGTTTCCGATGCCGCCTCCCACATCTGTCCGGGACCGTATTTCGGATAATAAAAAGTTTCAATAAGCGAGGTTTCCACCTCCCTTTTTCTGCCGTGGAAAACCTTACCGAACATATCCTTTATGACCGCCGAAACCGAGAGTCCCTTTACCCGCTGGGCACCCCAATCCGGTGATATCTGCGAGGGATGCCGTCCCCACAGTTTTTCCGTATAGCCTTCAAAAAAAATGCTGTACAGTTTTTTTCCGAAACGGTTGATATAAAAATCCTCCAGAGAATTTTCCTTCCGTTTCCGGATGCAGGATTTCAGGTAGCTGAAGCCTGCCTGCAGCATGGTCACAAGGCCTAAATTTTTAATCGTTGTGAAATTCATTTTGACCGGATAGTCAAAGAAATGCTTCCGATAATAGATATGGGACACTCTTTTCCGCACCAGAAAATCGGCGGGCAGCATGTCTTTCCACCAGTCCATAACCTTTTTGTTTTTGGTAAAAAAACGGTGACCGCCCATGTCCATACGGTTTCCATCACAATTTACTGTTTTGGAAATACCGCCCATGAACCCGCTTTCTTCCAATATTACGACCTGATACTGAGAATTTTTCCGCAAAATTTCCACACCGGCAGTAAGACCCGCCGGTCCGGCCCCTATAATCACAATCTTTTTCATTTTTTTCCTTTCACACAGTGCCAGGGGCCTTACCCCGGGGTGTTTCGGAGATCTGTTACTCTTCCGTCAGTTTTTTTGCCACCACCACAAATCTTCCCTCATCTGTGTGGTAGCTGCAGGTGGATAACAGCAGGACCTTATCCCCAAACATAAGCTCCTCATCGGTTTTATACAGGGCTGATTTTTCAACCCCTTCCTTAAAGTCTGCAAAGGTCTGTTCATCCGTTAAGCTTTTATACTGATAATAACGGAATCCCGCCTCGCCTTCCTCATAAATCTTGCTGTAGAAGGCAGCCACGATTTCATAGGTCCCCTGCTCGTATAAGGTATCAAAATAAATGTATGGATGCTCTGCCCAGTAGTCCCTCTTCTCGTAATAAGGCAGGGTGCCGAACATGGTGCGGTTCTTCATGCGGTGCCCGTATACCACATACAGATTGCCCTCTTCCGTGCAGGAAGCATCCAAAAAGGGCGTACCGCTCCGGGCATCCGAACCGTCGAATGCTCTCCGCAGATAATATTCCGGATCCGTGGGCGTATACATCACCGGATAATTTACTTTAGTTCCGTCTATGCAGATCCAGCCGTAAAAATCCGGATTTTTTTCATAAAAAGCAAGGTACGGTGTCAGTATGCCGGTAGCGTAATCAGTTTCCATCACCGTTCTTTCCTTCAGTTCTGCTTTCACGTATTCCTCAGCTTTGTCGCCGGTATCCTCTCCGGCATCTGTACCGGTGCCGTAATTCTCCGTGACGGGAAAATAATCTTCTGTCTCCCCTGCCGGACCGCCTGTGTCCTGCCCGGAAGACCCGGCTGCTTCGGAAAGCTCTGCCGCCATTTTCTCAAAGGCTTCCTCTTCCCGGTACTGTTCGGCTAATGTCCAGATGATTTTCCCGGCAGAAAAGAGAAAAATACCTGCAAATATTATCATTAATATATGAATGCCTGTTTTTTTCTTCATAAAGCGTTCCTTTTTGATACTTTTAGTCGCACTTCTTACTATTATAAGATTTTAACACCGGTTTGACAATATTTTTTTTGCAAATCCCAGGCGGTTGTGTTATGTTTAAAAAAGATCGCATTTTACCGTATATGCAGAAATCTACTTACGGAGGGAGACCACCTATGAAAAAAACAGCGAAAATTTTATCCATTATGCTTCTTTTTTCCACTCTGCTTTTCTGTGCCTGCTCAACCTATGCTAATAAATCATACACTTTTAACGTAAGCACAGGCGAACAAATCAAAGTCACCTTAAATGTAAAGACCGGATATTCCTTAAGTCAGAAAGACGGCCAGTTTACCATTGCCGATAAAGACGGCAACGATATTCTGACCGGCATTTTCCTTTTAGAGGGCTATACCGACTCCTACCGGGAAGTCGTGGATGCCGATCCGGATGCCACCGTTCTGGAAGACAAAAGTACCGGCGGCATCACGTATTTATACTATGAATACGATGGAGAAAGCGGCATGGAGCACAACTTCATTGTGGACATTGACGGCGCCAAAACCGGCGTACTTCTTGCCAGTCAGGCTTCCGAAGAAGCAGCTTCCAAAGCCTTCTCCATGTTAAGCCTTGAAAAGGCGGAGTAAGCTGTGCTGAAAGATGCTGCTGTAAAAGAGCATACATAAAGGGCATGTGCGAAAGGAGGTACCCGAAATCCGGGGAACATTCCTTTTTCACATGCCCTCTTTTTCTTACAGATTGGAGTAACCCATCAGGTATTCATCCACCTGTCTGGCAACGGCTCTGCCTTCCGCAATCGCCCATACCACTAAGGACTGTCCTCTGTGCATATCACCGGCACAGAATATCTTGTCCCGGCTGGTCATATAGGAGCCGGGCGCCGTTTTCACATTGGTCCTCTCGTTCACATCCACCTGAAAAGCCTTGGTCACATATTCTTCACTGCCTAAGAAACCGGCGGCAATCAGCACTAAATCTGCCGGAATTTCCTTTTCCGTACCCTCAATGGGCTTCATCAGCATCCTGCCCGTCTTTTTATCCTTCGTGGGTGCAAGTTCTACTGTTCTGGCTGCTTTCACATGTCCCTTTTCGTCCTTGATAAATTCCGTTACCGTGGTCTGGTACACTCTCGGGTCCTTGCCGAATACGAAAATGGCTTCTTCCTGACCGTAGTCCGTCTTGCAGACCTTCGGCCATTCGGGCCAGGGGTTGCTTTCCGCTCTGGTAAGCGGTGCCTGGGGCATCATCTCTAACTGGGTAACGCCTGCCGCCTTCAGACGGATTGCCGTTCCCACACAGTCGTTGCCGGTGTCGCCGCCGCCGATAACCAGTACCTGTTTTCCCTTTGCCAGTTCGTAAGGCACCTTGGAAAAGTCGCTGTCCAGTAAGGTTTTCGTTACTTTGCCTAAGAAGTCCACAGCAAAGTAAATGCCTTCCGCATCCCTGCCGGGTACGGAAATGTCACGGGGATGGGATGCACCGCAGGCTAAAATCACGCTGTCATACTGTTGTGTCAGTTCCTCCGCTGTCACATCCACGCCCACGTTTACACCGCAGCGAAATTCCACACCGGCTTTAGTAAGTAAATCCACTCTCCGGTCAATGACCTTTTTGTCTAACTTCATATTGGGAATACCATAGCGAAGCAGTCCGCCCGGTCTGTCGCTTCTTTCAAAAACGATTACCTTGTGACCTCTTCTGTTTAAGAGCTGGGCAGCCGCCAGTCCGGAAGGACCGCTTCCTACGATGGCTACCGTCTTGCCGGTGCGCACGCCCGGTTCCTTTTCTTCCACAAGACCGTTGGCATATGCATATTCAATCAGGGTTCTTTCATTGGCTTTCGTGGATACGGGAGCCGCATGCACGCCGCAGGTGCAGGCTGCTTCGCAGAGCGCCGGGCAGACCCTTCCGGTAAATTCCGGGAAGCTGTGGGTGCTTGCCAGTCTCTTGTATGCCTGATCCATTCTGCCGCTGTGGACAAGCTGGTTTACTTCCGGTATCAGATTGTGCAGGGGACAGCCGGACGCCATGCCCGCAATCATCATACCCGCCTGGCAGAAAGGAACGCCGCAGTCCATACATCTGTCTGCCTGTTTTTTTGCCTCTTCCACAGGTGCCACATCATGAAATTCCTCAAAATTCTTTATTCTTTCTTCGATGCTTTCCATTGTTCCTTCCCTCCTTATGCCTTTCCTACGCTTACATAAAAGGCCTCAATCTGTGCCTCTTCCTTGCCCATGCCCTGTTCCTCAAACTGTGCGGAGAGGTGGAGCATGCGCTTGTAATCACCCGGAATAATCTTCTTGAATTTGGGCAGGTATTCTTCAAAATGCTTTAAGATTTCCGCACCCTTTAAGGAACCGGTTGCTTTGGTGTGGCTTTCAATCATATGCAGAAGCTCTTCTTCATCTGCCTTGTTGTCCACCTTTTCCATGAGAACCATTTCCTTGTTCAGATTTTTGTATAAGCAGTTCTGGTCATCAAGTACATAGGCAATACCGCCGCTCATGCCGGCTGCAAAGTTCTTGCCGGTAGGGCCGAGCACTACCACACGTCCGCCGGTCATGTATTCGCAGCCATGCTCACCGACGCCTTCGACTACCGCTACGGCACCGGAGTTACGGACGCAGAAACGCTCGCCGGCAATGCCGTTGATATATGCCTCACCGGAGGTTGCGCCGTACAGCGCCACGTTACCGATGATAACATTTTCCTCGGTTTCATAAGCGGCATCCTTGGGCGCATACACAATCAGCTTACCGCCGGATAAGCCCTTGCCGAAGTAGTCGTTGGAGTCGCCGCAGAGGTCAAGCGTAAGTCCCTTCGGAATGAAGGCGCCGAAGCTCTGTCCGCCGGCACCGGTACATGCCACGGTAATGGTATCTTCCGGCATGCCTTCCGGATATCTGCGGCACATTTCCGCGCCGAGCAGGGTACCGAAGGTACGGTCGGTATTGGTCAGTTCAATGGAAACTCTGGCGGGAGTACCGTTTTCCAGAGCTTCCTTTACTTTCTTCTGTTTCAGAAGTACAGTTTCATCCTTTACTTTATTCAAGGCAAAATCATACACCTGCGCCGGATTGAAAGCGGCATTGCCGGACTGCTTTAAGATAGCGCTTAAGTCTAACTTTGCCTCTCTGTCCGTCAGATGTTCTTTTGTCTTTAACAAATCGGTTCTGCCCACCATTTCTTCCACGGTGCGGACACCTAATTTTGCCATATATTCCCGGAGCTGTCTGGCAATGAAGAGCATAAAGTTCTCCACATATTCGGGCTTGCCGGTAAATCTGGCACGAAGCTTGGGATCCTGGGTGGCAACACCCATGGGGCAGGTATCGAGGTTACATACACGCATCATGACGCAGCCCATGACAACTAAGGGTGCAGTTGCAAAGCCGAATTCCTCTGCGCCAAGCAGCGCGGCAATGGCTACGTCCCTGCCGCTCATCAGCTTACCGTCGGTTTCCACGATAACTCTGTGACGCAGGCCGTTGGAAATCAGGGTCTGATGTGCTTCCGCAAGACCCAGCTCCCAGGGAAGGCCGGCATTGTGGATGGAGCTTAGGGGTGCCGCACCGGTACCGCCGTCATAACCGGAAATCAGGATAACCTGCGCACCTGCCTTGGCAACACCTGCCGCAACCGTGCCGACACCTGCTTCGGAAACTAATTTTACGGAAATTCTTGCATTTTTATTGGCATTCTTTAAGTCGTAAATAAGCTGTGCCAAATCCTCAATGGAATAAATATCATGATGAGGGGGCGGGGAAATCAGGCTCACACCGGGTGTGGAATGTCTGGTCTTGGCAATCCAGGGGTAAACCTTTCCGGCAGGCAGGTGACCGCCTTCCCCGGGTTTTGCACCCTGCGCCATTTTAATCTGGATTTCCTTGGCACTCAGTAAATAACGTTCGGTAACGCCGAAACGGCCGCTGGCTACCTGCTTGATGGCAGAGCTTCTGTCGTGGTCGGTTCCTGCCGTTGCCAGTCTTTCGTCGCTTTCACCGCCTTCGCCGCTGTTGGACTTGCCGTGCAGATGGTTCATGGCAATGGCAAGTGTGGTATGAGCTTCCTCGGAAATGGAACCGTAGGACATCGCACCGGTCTTGAAACGCTTTACAATGGACTCTTCGCTTTCTACTTCGGAAAGGGGAATGCCTTCCTCCGGGTAGTTAAAGTCAAGCAGGCTTCTTAAATAACCGGTATCCTCCGCATCCACCATTTTGGTATATTCGGTAAATTTTCCGTAGTCCCCTTCTCTTGTGGACTGCTGCAGCATATGGATGGTCGCAGGATTGTAACGGTGCTTTTCGCCGCCGCTTCTCATCTTGTGGCGTCCCACACTGGCTAAGCTGTAGTCCGTCTGTAAGCCCAGAGGGTCAAATGCCTTGGAATGCTGGGCATCGGTCTGTGCAGCTAAATCTTCCAGTGTGATACCGCCGATACGGCTGACCGTATCGGTGAAATATTTCTCGGTTACTTCCCTGGAAATACCGATGGCTTCAAAAATCTGGCTGCCCTGATAGGACTGGATGGTGGAAATGCCCATCTTGGACGCAATCTTTACAATGCCCTGCAGAATGGCGTTGTCGTAGTCTGCAACGGCTGCGTAATAATCCTTGTTCAAAAGTCCCTCTTCAATCAGCTCCCCGATGGTGGCATGTGCTAAATACGGGTTGACAGCGCTGGCGCCATAGCCAAGCAGGGTGGCAAAATGATGCACCTCTCTCGGTTCTGCGGACTCCAGAATAAGAGACATGGCGGTACATTTCTTGGTCTGTACCAGATGTCTGTGAACGGCTGCCACCGCTAAAAGGGAAGGCAGTGCCACATGGTTTTCGTCCACGCCTCTGTCGGAAAGAATGAGCACGTTGGCTCCCTTTCTGTAGGCCTTGTCCACTTCTACGAACAGATGGTCCAGCACTCTCTGGAACGGGGTGCTCTTGTAGAACAGGATGGATACCTTTTCTACCTGGAAACCGGGCTTGTTCATATTTTCGATTTTCAATAAATCCAGGTCTGCCAGAATGGGATTTTCAATCTTGAGCACATGGCAGTTCTCCGGCTTTTCCTCCAACAGATTACCGTTTTTGCCCACATAAATGGTGGTGGAGGTTACGATTTTTTCACGTACCGCATCAATGGGCGGGTTCGTTACCTGCGCAAACATCTGCTTAAAGTAACCGAACAGCGGCTGGTATTCCTTGGACAGTACGGCAAGCGGCGTATCCACACCCATGGCGCCGATGTGCTCGGAACCATTCAGTGCCATGCTGCAGATACCGTCATGGTATTCTTCGTAGGTGTAACCGAATGCCTTCTGCAGACGGGCACGCTCCTCCGGTGTGTAGGAAGGTACCATCTTGTTGGGAATCTTTAACTCCCGCAGGGAAATCAGGTTGCTGTCCAGCCATTCACCGTAAGGCTCCTTGTGCGCATAGGTTTCCTTAATTTCTTCATCCGTGAAAATCTTGCCCTTTACGGTATCGATTAAGAGCATTTTGCCGGGATGAAGACGTTCTTTCTTTAATATATGGCTTTCTTCCAGAGGCAGCACGCCCACTTCGGAAGAAAGGATGAGTCTGCCGTCGTCCATGACATAATAACGGGAAGGACGCAGGCCGTTTCTGTCCAGTACGGCGCCCATCACATCACCGTCGGAGTAAAGAATGGAAGCCGGGCCGTCCCAGGGCTCCATCATGGTTGCATAATATTGGTAGAAATCGCGGCATTCCTTGGAAATGGTGTCGTTGTGGGACCAGGGCTCCGGAATTAAAACCATGGCTGCCAGAGGCAGGGGCATACCGCTCATTACCAGAAATTCCAGAGTGGCATCCAGCATGGCGGAGTCGGAACCGTCCTTATGAATAACCGGCAGTACCTTGCTCATGTCGTCCGGGTCAAAGGTATCGGTATGCATGGTTTCTTCCCGGGCAAGCATCTTGTCCACATTGCCCTTAATAGTATTGATTTCACCGTTGTGTACGATAAAGTGGTTCGGATGCGCTCTTTCCCAGCTCGGATTGGTGTTGGTGGAGAAACGGGAATGCACCATGGCAATGGCGGTGGTATAGGACTCATCCTGTAAATCCTTAAAGAAAGTACGGAGCTGTCCTACCAGAAACATTCCTTTATATACAATCGTTCTGCAGGATAAGGAGAGAACATAGGTGTTGTCGTTGCTCTGCTCAAACACTCTTCTTACCACATACAGCTTTCTGTCGAAGTCAAGGTCACTGCCGATACCTGCGGGTCTTTTGATAAAGCCCTGGTAAATAGCGGGCATGCAGGATCTGGCTTTCTTGCCCAGCACCTCCGGTACGGTCAGCACTTCACGCCAGCCTAAGAATTCCATGCCTTCTTTTTTTACAATGATTTCAAACATCTTCTTCGCCTGGCCGCACTTTAATTCGTTCTGGGGAAAGAAGAACATGCCTACGCCGTATTCTCTTTCTTTTCCTATTGCGATGCCTGCCTCCTTGCAGACCTTCTGAAAGAAATGATGCGGCACCTGGGTCAATATACCGACGCCGTCACCGGTTTCTCCTTCTGCGTCCTTTCCGGCACGATGCTCCAGATGTTCTACAATTTTCAGAGCATCATCCACGATCATGTGGCTTTTCTTACCGTGTATATTGACGATAGCGCCAATACCGCAGTTGTCATGCTCAAAATTGCTGTCATACAATCCGGCTTCTTTGTTTTCCATACTGATTTCCTCCTCGCCTTTTTATGAGAATTTTCCCCATTTTCGCAGGTATGGCTTATTGAACTTCAAGAAAGAATCCTGCCCGAAGGGCTTTATTGCATTATGGAAGATTCAACGAAATTTCCATAATGCAACAAAGGCATCCCGGAACTTCCCGCTTTCGTTCTTTCTATAGAAGAAACGAAAACCCGTTCCAAGACGCCTTTGTCTTTCAAACCTGCGTGTAAAATTTATAAAGTTGATTGTATAATAGGCTTTCTTTTTTGTAAAGTACTTTTTTTTATTTTTTTTTCAAAAAAGTTCTTGACATTTCCAGAAGCAGGGTGCATACTACGAAACATAAAAAGCAAAGGCGCTTTGGAGAACTTCTCCGAAGTGCCTTTTTTGTATTTCGAAAGGAGAAAACATTATGGCAAAGAGCATTCCCGAACTCTACGGAAGCCTGGTATTCAACGACAAGATCATGCGTGATAAGCTGCCCAAGGATATCTATAAGGCGCTCCGCAAAACAATTGAAAATGGTACACACTTGGAGTTGGATGTAGCCAACTCGGTTGCAGTAGCAATGAAAGAATGGGCCGTTGAAAACGGTGCTACTCATTTTACCCACTGGTTCCAGCCTATGACAGGATTTACCGCAGAAAAGCATGACAGCTTTATCAGCCCGACAGGGGATGGACAGGTCATCATGGACTTCTCCGGCAAGGAATTAGTAAAGGGCGAGCCCGATGCTTCCAGCTTCCCTTCCGGCGGCTTACGCGCCACCTTTGAGGCAAGAGGTTATACCGCATGGGACCCTACCTCTCCCGCTTTCATTAAAGATACCACCCTTTATATTCCTACCGCTTTCTGTTCCTACAGCGGCGAGGCACTGGACAAGAAAACTCCTCTGCTCCGTTCCATGGAAGCATTAAGCAAAGAGGCCTGCAAGGTTCTTCACTTACTCGGTAAAGCTGATGTAACCGGTGTTTCTACTACCGTAGGTCCCGAACAGGAATACTTCTTAATTGATAAGGAAGATTACAAGAAACGTAAAGACCTGATTTTCACCGGCAGAACCCTGTTAGGTGCCCTTCCTCCCAAGGGCCAGGAAATGGAAGACCACTACTTCGGCGCCCTGAAGCCCCGTGTAGCCGCTTACATGCAGGATTTAGACGAAGAGCTTTGGAAATTAGGCATTCCCGCCAAGACCAAGCACAACGAGGTTGCTCCTTCCCAGCATGAATTAGCACCCGTTTTCGATACCGCAAACGTAGCGGTTGACCACAACCAGCTCACCATGGAAATGATGAAAGAGGTTGCAGACCGTCACGGTTATGTCTGCCTCTTACATGAAAAGCCCTTCGACGGCATCAACGGCAGCGGTAAACATAACAACTGGTCTATGATTACCAACACCGGTGCAAACCTTTTGGAGCCTGGCCGTACTCCCGCTGAGAACACCCAGTTCCTTGTATTCTTAACCGCCGTTATCAAGGCTGTTGATGAGTATGCCGATCTGCTTCGTCTTTCCGTAGCAAGTGCAGGCAACGACCACAGACTCGGTGCAAACGAAGCACCGCCCGCTATCGTTTCCATATTCCTCGGTGATGAACTGACCGAAGTACTGGACGCCATCGAAAAAGGTACCTTCTTCGATTCCAAGCAGCGTATTGCCATGGATACCGGTGCTGCCGTACTTCCTCATTTCTTCAAGGATACCACCGACAGAAACCGTACTTCACCGTTTGCTTTCACCGGCAACAAATTTGAATTCCGTATGTTAGGTTCCTCTATTTCCGTAGCAGGTCCCAACATTGTATTAAATACCGCTGTAGCAGAGGCTCTTTCCCAGTTCTACGAAATCCTGAAGGATGTTCCCGCTGAAGAAATGGATGCCGCTGTCCGCAAGTTAGTTAAGGATACCGTTATTGCCCACAAGAAAATTGTCTTCAACGGCAACGGTTATACCGACGAATGGGTGGCAGAAGCTGAGAAGCGTGGCCTTTACAACTTAAAGTCCACTCCGGAAGCTCTTCCTGTATTCAAGGCTGAGAAGAACGTAAAGCTCTTTACTTCCCACCATATTTTCACCGAAACCGAAATCTTCTCCCGTTACGAAATCTTACTGGAGAACTATGTTAAGACCATACATATTGAAGCAAAGACCCTTTACAGCATGGTTGAGCAGCAGTTCATGCCGGCACTGCTTCATTACACCGACACCTTAAGCAGCTCCATTGCAGATAAGAAAGCTGTTGCCGATTTACCCTGCACCGCTGAAACTGCTCTGTTAAAGGATATGTCCGCTGCTTACGAAAGCCTCTACACCTTATCCGAGAAGCTGGCTGCCGATACCGCAGAAGCAGAAGGTCTTACCGACAACACAAAGGCTTCCTTCTTCTACCATGACACCATCATCAAGGATATGGACGATATCCGTGCCGTAGCCGATAAGGCAGAAGTTAAACTTCCGAAAGAATTTTTACCTTACCCTTCCTACGAGGAGATGCTGTTCTATGTATAGTCCGGCGGATGACGATAAGCTGCATGAAGAATGCGGTGTGTTCGGAATATTTACACCCGATAATAAAGACGCAAAACATTCCCTGTATTACGGCCTCTGTGCTCTCCAGCACAGGGGTCAGGAATCCGCCGGTATGGCCCTGTGCGATACCGACGGTCCTATGGGGAATATTTATCATCATAAGGGAATGGGACTTGTCAGTGAAGTCTTTCACAAGGAGACCCTGGATACCCTTACAGGAAATATCGGTATCGGACATGTCCGGTACTCCACCACCGGTCAGAGCTGCATTGAAAATGCGCAGCCTCTGATCTTAAATTATCTGAAAGGTACACTTGCCCTTGTTCATAACGGCAATATCAAAAATGCCGGTGTCCTCCGGGATACTCTGCAAAAGGAAGGCGCCATCTTCCGCGGTACTACCGATTCGGAAGTTATTGCCTATCTGATTGCCAAGGAAAGAACCAAGTGCGGTACCATTGAAGAAGCGGTTACCAAAGTAGCCGGTTTCTTAAAGGGCGGTTATGCCCTGATTGTCATGAGCCCCCGGAAGATTATCGGTATCCGCGACCCTCTGGGACTCAAACCTTTGTGTTTAGGCAGACGCGGAAAGGAATACATTCTTTCCTCGGAAAGCTGTGCCTTAAACGCCATTGATGCGGAATTTGTCCGGGACATTGAGCCGGGCGAAATCATAAGCATTACCAAAGACGGAATTTCTTCTGACAGGAGCCTTTGCCAATGCAAACACGCTCACTGCATTTTTGAATATATTTATTTTGCCAGACTGGATTCCTGTATGGACGGCATCTCCGTTTACAACTCCCGTATCAAAGCCGGCAGGCTGTTGGCGCAGTCTTACCCGGTGGATGCGGATTTAGTCGTAGGTGTCCCCGATTCCGGTCTTACCGCCGCCGTCGGTTATTCCCAGGAGTCAGGCATTCCCTTTGGGCTTGCCTTTTACAAAAACAGCTACGTGGGCAGAACCTTTATTAAGCCAACCCAGAAAGAACGGGAGTCTGCCGTTCACATGAAGCTGAGCGTTCTGCCCGAGGTTGTCCGCGGAAAACGTCTGGTACTGATTGATGACTCTATCGTCAGAGGCACCACCATTGCAGGTCTGATTACCCTACTGAAAAAGGCCGGTGCCGTTAGTGTTCATGTGCGAATCAGCTCCCCTCCCTTTTTGTATCCTTGCTATTACGGAACCGACGTTCCGAGTAATAAGGAGCTGATCGCCGCAGACAACAGTCCCGAAGAAATAGCCCGGCGCATCGGCGCCGATTCTCTGGGCTATATGAAATTAGAGGATTTGTCTGCTATGTCCGATAATTTGCCGTTATGCAGGGCTTGTTTTGATAATCAGTACCCCATCTGATTCACTCCCCCTTTTTTCATGCTCTGCCGGCGGCATTTTATACCTCAATCTATATTTGATTACAAGAAAGCAAGGGCCGCCTGTCACATCGTGACAGACAGCCCTGCTTTCGGTTTCTATGGGTATTTCGGCAACGCCGTTTATGTATTCTGCAGAATCGTTTTTACCTCTTCCAGATTCATGTCTGTAGCTGCCGCTATCTGCTCGGCGGTAAAGCCGTTTTTGTGCATGTTACCAATTAATGCTGCCTGTGCTTTGACCTCTCCGATTGCAATGCCGTCCTTACGCCCGATTGCAAAACCATCTTCTTTGATTCCCTGGCTTAAGTTACACATTTCGCTCACATCCTCTCTCAGATTATCGTCTTCTGTTATATCGTATTCCTCTTTTAAAATCCCTATCTTATCTTTTCTGCCAAGCTCCTTTGAAAACAAGGTTCCCAGCAGTCTGTGAAGTTCATAGATTTCATTATGCTCCGGCAGTTCTTTCCCGATTCCTATCATAATGATATTAAACAACTTTAGGTTGCCGCCCCACTGTTTATTTCCGATGATATCCTCTTTGGTCAGGTGAATATGGCACAAACTGTTCTCCTCCATATTCATGCAGATCCAGATGGAATACACACTCTTGATATCGTCATAATGGGATTTTACAAAGTCCCTTTCCTTCTGGGAAGAAATCTGACGGCTCACATAAAAGACTGCCCGGGGCTTCATTCCCCGGAAAGCATCCACGGTCTTTGACAGGATATTGGCGATCACGATTTTGGAGCCTGCCACCCTTTTGGCACGCTCATCATACTGTGCTTCCCTGTCGGAAGCATACGTTTCTTTCTTCTGTTGTCTTATCACGTTTTCCTCCTTAGATTATTTTTTGCTTCTTGGGTTCTAAGCAGGAATTCTTGAATTTTAGACACCGGTAGTACCGGCAAAGAAAGTTAGAAAAAAAGAAGTAACTGCTTATGGACGTATTATACCGTATATTTGTAAACCATGCAAGGTTTATTTCTTTTCATGTGCAAATGATAGCAGAAACCATTCCCCATAAACTAAAAATGTCAAAGGTAAAGGATCTTTACCTCTGACATTTCCTGCTGCTTTACGGAATATATGGTTCCCAAATCTGAGTGATTACTCCATCGTTTTCAATAAAATAATAGAAAGTATTTTTTTCTCTTGCAAAATGTTCTTGAAAACGTTCCCATGTTACAGATGTATTTACAAAATTCCCATCCAGTATAATATACTGTGTATCCTGTGATGTAACATACTCTGTCTCTTTCTCAGAAACATTGGTAAATTCTGTATAGGTATCCTTATCGACTTCCTCAGCTTTATACAGGGATACTCTTCCTTCTTCACAAGACGCAATTTTACCGCATATTTTATTTCCTTTTTGAAATTGTGGCTCCACATAACAATTGGATGTAGGTGTAAATAAAAATCCATAGATATATCCTATTTCTTCTTCTGACTTTCCGTCTGATACAGCAATGGAAAATACCTTGACCTTCTCTCCATATCTTTCTTCTTCTCTCTCTTTCGGAGACTGTAATTCTATATTTTCCGGCTGCATTGCCATGTTAAAGAAATACTGATATCCATTTACCTCCAAAATTACATTATATCCTTCCTGTTCCCCTGTTATTAGAGAATAATCTGTAAGAGGTTTTCTATTATCCTCAGGTTCTGACATGTCATTTAATATCCCGCTGCTTATCGTTTCCGCATTCCCGTCTTGGTCGTCACTTTCACTTTCTATGGTATTGCTTTCTTCCATGCTTTTCATATGTTTATCTTTCGGCATTCCACATCCTGCTATTGCAGTAACACAAATAAACAATATACTTACAGCGATTTTTCTCATGATAAGCTCCTTAGATTATTTAGAAAATGGCATATAACCACCTGCTGCCAAACTACTATAAGTCCACTTAGTTGTCTGTGCACGTCCTGGTGTTTGTTCATACATCAGACAATAGTTCTCACTACTTACATTATTTGCAACAAACATTGCATGACCGGATTTAACCAATGCGTCACCTGCCGTTAATTTTGAATAAGAACTTATTAAGTCATTTTGTCTTAAATTATTTGGGTCATATGACCCAATCTTTTTATATGTTCCGCTCTTAATACCGTTAACAAACTGAGCCGTAGTTTGTCTGGGTATTTCATAAGCAAAACTCAAAAACCCCGAGCAATCGTTTCCGTATCTTGGCATTTTCCCTGAGCTATTTGTATAAGTGCTGTAGAAATCACTTTTTGTTAGTGCCCCCTGAAAGGCGACTAAATTCGTCTGGTTCGGGCTTTGCGTGTACGGAATACCACTATAGGTAGTTCCTGCCTTAAATACATAATTTTCTTTCCAACCAGTCAAATTTTGTGTAGGGGTCCACTTATAATTAACCATACTATTAGCATTTTGAACATAACGCAATCTTTGTTCATTGGTCATGTTTTGCAAATCAAACTTGCTCGCTAAAATTGCTTCATAATTTATGCATTTTTTTACACTAACCTGTATTTGCTGCTTATACTCACCATATGAAACTGTAACAACTGCATTTCCTACGTTCTCTGCTAAAATTCTCCCCCTATCCGCATAAACAACATCGCAATCACTACTATCCCATACTGCATACTCACTCAAAAAATATGTTTTGCCATCTGTATCTATACCAATTACATCTACAAACTCTGACTCACCAGAATACTGAATTGTTATTTCATCTTTAGTAACAATGAGTCTGTTAATAACATACGGCATTTGTCCTATAACATTATTCTCTGTATCATATTTCTCTATGGCCATTATTTTGAGTTCTCTATTCGTATCTACATTATCTTTTGCGTTTGTTAACAAAGGACACACCAATATGACTATCGCCCCAAGAATTCCGAATACTTTTTTATATAATCCTTTCATCAAAAATCCCTCCTGCTCCACTATTTATTCGTTCTTTCCTTTCCATCCAGCTTTCTACGTAATCCGACTCCATGTTCTGATAATGATTCTGCCTTTTTACTGCTTACTTTGCAACCTTAATACTTGTCTTTACAATTATTTTCTTCGTTTCTGCTTCATCCCCTTTCTTTTTTCCAATAGCATTTTGTTGTGTCTTCTTTATATAC
>ERZ1026846.235-NODE-235-length-43302-cov-19.433649_pt1 | contig 43302 bp, 41 predicted proteins | sample MGYA00380153_ERZ1026846 | MGnify/ENA primary metagenome ERZ1026846 (study PRJEB33269, sample SAMEA4719789) | human gut metagenome | biome: human-associated habitat; feature: organic feature; material: feces | place: Cameroon | collected 2013-10 ...
GACTATCACTTATTTAAGTGATACTGGTTGTCTGGAGATTCAGGGGGCCAGTCTATTACTTTCCTGCCGTTGTGTCTTCCACTTGAACAACAAACCGGATTGAATGCCATGCACAAAACACAATCATTCAAAGAATACAGTCTGTTGAATAATAGATGTTTTTTTCTGATGTGTTTTACATATAGGCAGCAGTTCCCTCTGATAAAAACCCGTTCAAATCGAGTTATTGTATGTTTTATTTCTGCAATAATACTAACTCTACAAGTAAATCATCAGGAGCACATGACCAATAAAACGCAACCTTTTTTTTATCCTTAGCTAATGACCATAATTCCGAGTGTTTATCCATCTGTAACCAAATTATATTTTCTCTAACCTGTAAATCAGATGCAACGACATCCATCACTGTAAAATCAATCCCAGGAAGAGCATGCTGAATTATCAGTTCTAAATGTTCAGATGGAGCAATCCTAATCTCTGACAATGCAACTAAATTGTTAGTTTTAAAGGTATCTGAAGTTAATTTAATATAATAATCAACATTATTTTTAGGTGTATAGCCATCAAAATCGCAGACTAATGTATCTGTTTTTAACTGTTTGAAACCAAAACTAACAATTTTATCTCTGCATAAATTCTCCAGCATTACCTTAATATAATACTGCAGATTACTGAAACACGAAATTTGATCATAGTGATTGTATGACAAATCAACAACTCTAGCATCTGTAGCCACCATTCTCTGAAAGGTAGATATTTCCCCTGTAAACTGACATAATGCCATATAATATAACCAAGGATGAGTTGTATCTTCATTCATAAATGATGAAAGAAGTGATAAAGTTCTATTAATAGCACATAGAATAAAAAAATTATAAAAATGTCCATCGGACACTGTTCGTTCTGTATATCTATATTCTTCAAGTTTATTTTTGTAGAAGTCAAGGATATATTTAATTTCTGCAACTTTACCTCTAAGTATATGATTAGCTGATAACCTCATAGCTGGAAATGAATACTCATCATCAATACACAATATATTATTGCTATGAATAACTCTGGCTAGAGGTAAGTATTCAAAGTCTGTGGTATTCTCTTTTTCTTCATCTGTAATTATCTGAATATCATATTTTATTCTTGTAATGCCTACATCCTGACTATCATGATAAACATTACGCATGTTGCTTTCATCATCTGGGCTTACCCATCTGGCTGAGCCTCGTTTATCATTAACACTGGATACATTTTTATAACCGGAATTAAATCGCTTAAGAGCAAGCCACAAATTGACAGTTCCAGTATCTGTGCCTCTAATATTTACCAGGCACTTATCCTGCACAATACAGTTACCAGGGTACTCGATATAATACCCAGAAGGTAACACAGCCTTTATTTTTTCAATCCTGATTGTATCTTCTTTCAGAAGATTATCATTTATACGACATTCATAGTACCCCTGATAATATGGTTGTGATAACTGCCTGTTTCTGGCAAGCATGAAACTATGATGCAAATCAATTGACTGAAAATGCTGAGGTTGTAAATAAAGGCCTGAATACCAATAAATAAGTTGCTCTTCTTCTTGCATGCAGTAATACCTGTACAATTATTTTATACTGATACTTTCTTTACCCATAGATATCTTTTTAAAAAGAGGAGATAGTGACACATGTAATGATTTGTTCCACCACCCATCCTCAATAACATTAACAGGGATATCTAAAAGCACCATATGTTGTTTTCCAGGAAAGGGATAGTATCCGGCAATAATACCTACATATTTAGCACCTTCACTCCGATCTATATGTAGTGTTGTCTCCTGACCAGGCATTGCTACATATTTATCAACTTTAAGAACACCATCAATTTTACCAGCCCCACTGAAAAACTGTTTAATTAACACTGGATTATTCATTAAGTCCTGTAATGTTTTTTTACCTGAGGCCTGTAAGAACAATAATGTACAGCTATTGGATATATCGTTAAGTGAGTTTAATTGTGTATCAGGTGATATCTGAAAAGTAATCAAGCCTGCACCAAATGGAGTATCAACATTATTAATAACCTGCATTTTATCCTGCTCAGAATACTTATCAGAGCAAGAAGTAATAAAAAAAGGTAATGCTATAGCTATTAGTAACAGATACTTACTAGTCATTAATTTTTTACCCTTTTAAAATACGATTTATTTGTTCCATAGATTCATTATCTTTAAGTAGTTCCTCAAGCCATTCTGACATAGTCATTGTTGACCAACGTACTGCTCTTTCAAGAAGATAAGGTACAGGACTAGTGGGTTCAGATTGCCTGAAAAAAACAGATATTTTTTTTAGTTGTTCTATAGCTTTCTCCCTTGACATCTCTTTATCTATTGAGTTTGTTAATGCAGTATCAAATTCCTTTTGTTCCTCCGGAAACACTTTCTTTGTCTCCATATTCTCTGGTTCAACTGAAAATTGTGCTACTGATTTGTTATCTTGTACTTCTTGTGGTAAAAAACGGCTCAATAACTCGATTATTTCACTAATGGCATGCCTGGTTTTAGCGAAAATATTATGTATATCTTCATGAGTATGAAAGAAGTAAAAAGATTCAATCTCATCAATTTTGTCAGGTAAATCAGAAAATTTAAGAAGTTGCTCACTAATCTTGCGCGCATTATATTTACCTACAGATTTTTTGAACGATTCAACAGAGTGATCACCTTCTCTTTCTATTAATTTTTTCTTTCCATCTTCTAATAAGCTCGCACTATGCTCAAACGACAGCGCCTTATACCATTTAGACAGAGTAATTTCTTTATCATCAAGAAGAGGATATGCTTTCAAATACTCTGACAAATCAATATCAAGACGAACTAGTTTACTGTAACGAATTTCCTGCCCTTCTTCCTGGGATGGCCAGCATATAGTCCAGTACTGAGAAATAAATTTAGCAAGATATTCCAGTCCGCAACTCATCCCTTCCAGAGCATACAAATGCGTCAAGGACTCCACATACCAACAACTAATCTGTAGATCTTTACTCTTATTGCGTAAAGTAACCTCACATAATTTTCTTACTTTTCTCCAGTCAGCCCTGCGAGGTTCACTGACAGCCCATTCTCCCTGGGACATGTAGTCAGGATCATTTTGCCTTGCTGCCCGTATTTCGCTATACACAGGATCATACTCAATATCATCACCTGCCGGCGATTCTCCTATAACAGGAAGCAGTAATGTATCCGCCTCAAACTTATTCATTATTTATCCCATTAATACCTGAGGACATCCGCTGACAATTGTCCCCCCATGAGCACAGATATCACCCATTCGTGCTGCCGGTTTGCCGCATATAAAAACTTTAAAACTTCCCATAATAACGGCATCCACTGGTCCGGAACAAAGTGCCTGAGTCCCCAATGTAGCTGCAGGTAATCCACCAATGAGTACAGACGGGGAGCCTGGCGGCAACAGAGGTCCACCGACATGAGGAACAGGTGGTAAACCAGGCGTCATCATAGGACATACATGCATATCAGTAACTCTTGCTGCTGGCTGAGGCATATACAACTCCCAAGATTAACTATTACACCAATGCTGAAAAAGAAAAACAATCCCTTCGACAGGTGTATCATAACATTTACACGATTGATTCATTAATATTCCATAAATAATTTTTTTTTCTGAACATGATGGTGCATGGACTGGAGGATATGAAGTCGGACTCAAACTTCCTTGTGATATAAATAACGATAACCCCAGGGCTCCTGACTGAGTAGAAAATCCTGCAGACTCGGCGTTTTTAAATATTTCCCACCGTTGTTCTTCATCTCCTTCCTTCCATTTTACAATGGATTGTAAAAGCACTGAGTCTTCTTCAGAAGATGACTGAGAGATAAATTGCGCCAGCCATTTAATCAATGTTAACGAATCTGTATTCTCTATCCAGAAATTCAGTGCATCCTGCCATTTTCCTTTTAGCAGCATTTGCTCAACTATCTTATTAAAATCCAGAGCAGTGTTGTTTTTAGAATCTGCCATATGAAATCCTTTATCCAATATTCACTATTCCTCCTTTTATCTGCGTTATTGCAGATCCCTGAAGCGTCAACATAGTGCCTTTTACTTCAGAAATAGCCTGACCTTCAAGTTTAAGTGTGGCTGCTTTAACCTCTGCAGACGCTTGCCCTTCAACGGTAATTTTTGCGGCTTTTATACTTATCCCTGATGTGGATATAGTTATCTCATTTGCCCCCACTTTTATTTTTATTGATCGGGTTGATTCAAATATAAGATTTTCATCAGTAATGAAACTACCACCGCCCCCAGTCACATTAAGGCTATAATCTCCATCTGACACCTTTATATCAATATTTCCATGTACATCATTATACAAGTTGCCTCCTTTAAGAATAAGCTTATCATTCCCTTTTTTTATTTCAGAATTACGCCCTTTTGCAACAGTTAATGACATTGAATTATTAATATTACTGATCATATCCTTCTTTACTGTTAGGAGGTAATCACCAGAAGAAGTTAATATGGTTTTTTCCTCATTTTCTTTATCATCAAAAACAAGTTGATGACCTTCTCCCTTTTTCCCATTCTTAACACTACGGGTGACAAATCCAGACTTACAATTATTCTCAGGCAGAGAAAAAGGCGGTTTATTCTGACCATTATACACTGTTCCAACAACAATTGGATAGTCAGGATTACCCTGTATAAAACTAACCAGAACCTCACTGCCAATACGAGGAATAAACTGACTACCAAAACCATCCCCGGACCATGCCTGAGATACACGGACCCAACAGGAGCTTTCCTCTGTACCTGACGTGGACATTTCCCCCCAGAGAAATCTAATTTTTATACGCCCGAATTTATCTGTATAATATTCTTCAGAGCCAGGACCAACCACTCTGGCAAGTAAGACACCAGGAATAACAGGGGAATTTAATTCTCCTTTAAAACTAAGCGAACTTTTATTATCCGAAGCACGAAACTCACAATTACAATATCCAGTATTCTCAGTATCATTGTTTAATGCATTAAGATATAATGAAGTAATTCTGTAATAATTTTTATCCAGACTGAAGCGTTCACCACATGACAACCACCATGAATTTGTTTTTCCAGACCAAGTTTTAATTTCACCATCACATGATGCCATCATAGTTGCGGCACGTTTTTGTATCAACTCACGTTTTTTCTCAGGAATAATACATTCATAAATCACATTGCTGGATTTAACATCATTCACTTTACTTTCTGATTTTATAGTGATTTCATTAACATTACTCTCATTATAACCTGAACATATTACAGCAGGGCATTTAAGATTTTCTGTGACAGACCATTCAGTAATGTATCCCTGATGCGACTCCCTAAGATTTTCACCAGGTAAGAGTTCCAGTTTATCATAGGATGCGTCAGGATGAGATGCTGGATCATCTGCTAATGTCATAATATGTTTGTCTTTCTTATGAACAAAGAAGTAGTAAATTCCAGCATCAGACAAAACCCTGTTAATAAAATCCAGATCAGACTCCTGGTACTGAATCTTATACTCTATCAAACTCTGTTCTTTATATAATATGATGTGTGGCGGATTAAACAAACTGTCTTTTAAAATTGTAGTTACAATATCAGATGGTGTTGTATTTGACCATATCCTAGTTCTTTTACTAGTTTCTAACTTGGCAATTTCTGGCTGTAATATGATAATACATGTATGCTTCATGCTGTTATCATAATTATATATTACTTTTGTGACCACACCATGAATGAATCGAGAAGGTAACGGATTGCATTGTTCTCCAATCTCACAACACATACTCATACCGTGTAACTGCTCCAGAGACTTATATTCAGCTTTACTTAAACATTTTATTTCATAGCTATATATGTCAGATAGTGACTCATTACCATTAATTTCAAGTGGATATAAGGATACATTACAACCATACAACCTAATAAAATGTTTGTTCTGGAACTCATAATAATTATCATCTGTAGATATAACTTTAGCCATAATATACTCACCATGATATACAAAAGCACCGTTCTTTATAGTTTCTTACTCCAGAACCTATTGAAATATTAAATCCAAGTTTATTGTTTATATTCATTTGATTATCATGATTACTGGAATAAACCATTACATATATTTTAAACTTAAGCGCATCACCTACATATGATTTTATTTGCTGACAAATAAAATAGTTAAAATCCTGTCCTGGCATAAATTCCATTGCTTTTTTATAGTCTATGGGGCCCAATACAACATCAAAATGAGAATCAACAACCCAACGAACATTCCCGATGACAGGACCTTCACCCAGAGTGTACTGGCAATTTCCCAAAATACCCTGTTCATTGGGTTCTGTATTTTCAAAAGTGCCACGAAAAGGATTAATGGACACTCGGATTTGATATATTGATGAGAGTAACTGTTCAAGTCCGGACAGAGTTCTAACAGATTGAGCATAGAATGCAGTATATGCCAGGCCTGTCATACTAATTGTCTGAGGAGTGACTCCGCCTAAAGATAAAAGTATATTGTTAAGTACATTATTATCTCTTCTATTTTCATCTCCTGACAGATGCATTTTTTGCCATGCGAGATAGGAAAGGCAATACATCCTGTGATCAAACATATTCATAAATGCTTTGGGAGCATCGTCGTTATAACGTAATTTTCTTTCAATCAGCCATTCTGTATATGCTACAGGAAGAACCCCTGCAGCTCCGGTCAATCCATTATGAAATAATGAGAGATGATACTTTCCATCCTTCTCATCATGATACAGATTCTCTATCTGGCCATCAGGTGAATCTAAAGACAGACTGGATGTAAATCTGAAATGTTCATCAATAACATCATCAATACTTTCATCTGGCTTTAGAAATTTTTTCAATAATACACGAACTTTATTGAAAAAACTGAATTTACTTCTGTTATTAATCAAAGCCATGTTAATTTCCCTGCTCTCATCGGCCATATGCGACGAGTGTTCTCATCATGCTCAAATACTGTAATCATACGAGTAAAGCTATTTACAGGAGCATGGAGTCCAAGAAAGTGATCAAGGAAAGAACAAAACAGGAAACATTCATGGTGCATATATGCATCCTTTGAAAGAATAACTTTAATATCAATTCCACGAGCGGATACAGGAGGATATATACCATATAAACGGGATGAAACTGGTGTGATCTGTAGTTCCTTAATCCATTCAATACAAATTGATATTGAGCGATTGTTATTATAGTTATATATTGACAGCATTTCTCTCAGTTTCATTGCTCCATCAGTACCACTGAGCAAAACAAAATTAAGAGATAACTGAGAAATAATTCTCCAGTTCATACCTTTTAAGGCCATAGCAGGCAACATTCTTGATGGACGGTTTAGTGCTGTTATTCTCAGGTTAGCAATATCGATATCACAATCAAAATCACCATCAGGATCACCAATATTCATTGATGATGGGATATTACCATTCGTACACATCACATCAATTGAAAGGACATCCCCATTCATAATACGTGCCTGAACTCCACCATCATCACTCAGACGAATATATACATTTTCTTCATAGTTACTTCTTTCAGAATGCATGCGGTAATATGAACTGTGCCAAAATATATTTAATGATTGTTGAATGAAAGAATGTTCAAGTCCAAATAAATTTTTTAATGGAATCTGCCTGACTAAATCATTTTCATATCTGTGCAATATTACTTTATTTATATCCCAAATTAAAATTTCATCACGGGAATATAAATCCGCATTAACTTGATACTCATCCTGACCGTCCGATAATCGTAACGGTTCTGATTTTTTTTCGAAGAGATTAACAACGGGGGAGCAGTTTACTCTAAATAGTTCTTCAGAAACATTTTTTTCTATTTTATCTATTTCATACTTTCCAGCACTATTTTTCAATGTTATGTGAATCCTAACAGAATCCCCCGAGCACAACTCAATTTCAGAGTCAAATTTTATATCAATAAAGTTGAATCTTTCAACAAATGAAAAATAGTCCAGCGTGAGATTATGTATGTACGAAATATTTCCTGTTCGTGGTAGTGTTACTTCTCCCTCATTAAACCCGGCACCGAACACATTAGTTTTGACACCATATAATACATCATTATTTTTCTGTAAAATAATATTATCAACTTCATCACAGAGTAATGTATATACTATGCCCGTAACCGTTGACGGACCATTCAGATAAAATCTGATAAAATCGAGAGAAAATTTAGCCCCGTCAAAAACCTTTAAGTTTAATTCAACTTTCCATAAGGAAGATAAATTATCATAGTAAATTTTTGCTTCATTAACTGTTGCCGGGACTATTGTCAGAGGATATACAGTCCGAAACTGGCAGGTAGTTTTAGAGTTATGCTTAGAATATATCGAAGTACCAACCGGAACTTTATACATGGATGTTATTCCACTGGAATTCTTATCTGGTTCAAATGAAACAATACATGATGAAGGGTAGTGGTACAAAAATTGGGGAGCAAGATTCCTAAGCAATGCCTCCATTAACTCAGGTAGATCCTCGTCTAACCTCTGATGAATTCTTGAACTTAAAAAAGCAAAAGACTCTGTTAATCTCTGAATATGTGGGTCTTCAGACACCCCCTGATTATATCCAAGACGTCTGGCTATCTTTGGATATTTTTTTGCAAACTCATCTCCATGCTTTTTTAAGAAAAAAAGTTCTTTCTGATAGTAATATAATAGTTTATTCATCCAGTGAAAACTCTCCTGAGTGTTTATCCCATTTAATGCAGAATTTTACCCTGTCCATAAAAAACAGGGCGGTAACTGAAAAAAAAGAATAATTATCATCACTAAAAAGGTGTTCAACAACAGGATTTCCCAGCCTGGATTCATAACGCTGAAGCGTTATCAATATTCTTGAGGAAATTTCACTATTAACAGTATCACTATGCTCACTGGCTGATACACCATATACTGATGCTTTTATGCCATAGTTCAGGACAGAGCAATTAACAAAAGGCAGGTCATCTGTCTCATGATATAAAGGCCGTGATGACAATAACATTCCAAGCTCATACTTAAGATCATCTGAAATGACAAAATTCAGAAGATCTTCCGATGAGCCCGGATTATCATCACGTAAAAACTGAAGAAACGAATGCATTCAGTGTTTTTATATAAGTGTCTGTTTCTCTAAACTATACGTTATTGGTCCTAACTTTTCCGTACTTTTACCATCAGATGATGGAATATTCATCTCTATTGAGACTAAATTTTCTGGGCTAAATGATAACTCAAGAATTAGATTAGCCTCATTATCATGTGCTAACAATATATCATGTAAGTGGCAACCATCATAAATAACTTTAAAGGATGAATATTCACTACCAGATCTAGTAGACTCCCTGCGTAAAACCTCTATTTTAACTGATTTCTCTCCTCTTTTAAAAAAATGCTCTATAAGTTCTTGTGTTTGTTTAGTAACTTTAAGCTTCAGATTACAGATATCAAAAACAGAACCATCAATACCAGAAAAAGCACGAAATGCGTTAGGGCAATATGCGTCAAAGTAATCATTACAATTATTAACTTTTGAATTTCCCTTTATTACCTTGTCATCAATTGTTACTTTGACAAACTCATTACTTAGCGCACCACCAAAAGCAGTAGCCATAACTCCTCCCATAATAAAATTTTAACTTACACTTGATGGCAAGTCAGAAACAAGACGTAATGACATACTTAATCCCTCAAGCTGAAAATGAGGTTTAATCCATGCAATTGCACGATATGAACCAGGACTGCCAGGAATTTCAACAACATCTATGGATGCTTCACGTAATGGATAACGTGCCTTTGTTTCTTGTCCGGCGTTATCTGATGCCACAACATATTGCATGATCCAGTTTTGCAGATATGTCTGACATTCTGTCTTTGACATAAAACTTCCAACTTTATCACGAACAATAACTTTCAGATAATGTGCGAATCGTGACGTTGCTAATATATACTGAAGTTGGCTGGATAATTTTGCATTTGCATTAGCCTGATCAGTATTGTATAGCCGTGGTTTGTTCACCGATTGAACGGCAAAAAATGCTGCAAAATCAGTGCCTTTACAGTAAACCAGTGGAATGAATCCGAGATCTGACAGTTCTTTTTCCCTTCGGTCTGAGATAGCAACCTCAGTCGGACATTGTAAGAGTCTCTCACCCGTATGGGATACATAATTATAGGCCGGTAATGATTTCACCAAACCACCACCTTCCACACCACGAATTGCTGCACACCAGCCATACTCCTCAAAAGCATCAACTATCCGACAGGCAAGTTCAAAAGCTGTATTTACCCACAGATAGTCTTTTCCTGAGTTGTCTTCACTAATGTGCTCTTCAAAATTAAACGTCTCAGCAGGTACAGTCTTCATGCCATATGGGATACGTCCCAAGGACTGTGGCAAAGTTAGTCCCACATAACGACTGTCTTCTGTCTGCCTGAAACTACGCCACCGAGCATAATCTGTTGTTTCAAATAATTTTGCCAGATCACGCGGGTAGGGTAGTTCGCTAAAAGAATTCATGGATAGCATCCCAGGAGCAATAGAACTCAAAAACGGAGCATGAGCGCTGGCAGCCACATGGGAAATATGCTCCAGCAAATCAATATCCTGAGGTGTATTATCGAAATAGAAGTCCCCCACAAAAGCAGAATATGGTGTTCCCCCGAAGGTTCCATACTCGCTTTCATAAATATTTTTAAATAATACAGACTGGTCGAAATCTGAGGATGATTTAAAATCTTTGAGTAACTCTTTTTTAGTACAGTGTAACACTGTATATTTTACATTTTCAGTTACGCTGGTATGAACCAGCTTATAAAGCCCTGTCCACGCTGACTCTATTTTTTGAAACTCACTTGCATGCATAATCAAACTAAGCTGCTCAGACATCAACTTATCAATATCAGTGATTCGCTTTTCAATACTACCGATTAAATCACTGTTAATGACTAAAGAACCACTGGCAACTTCAGCAAGGAAATTATTAACCTGTAATTTAAATCTATTTTTTTCAGAATCTTGTCTTACAGCTCTGGTATTATTTATAATTTCTTCTAGACAATCATCTGTAGCATACTGTGTTTCATTCTGCCCTAATGTTGATGTAATTGTCATGTTTATTCCTTACCTTCATCATTTTCAGGATTATTTTGAGTATTTACCAGTAATTCCTGAAGTTTTTCTTTCAATTTTTCATTACTTGCAGCCCTGTTACGCAGGTCACAAAGGTGAGACCTCAATTCAGATAATTTTTTAAGGCACTCGACTTGTTGAATCACATGATCAGGAGAAAAATCGTCTTTGCACTTAAACGTAAGCTCGACATCCAGTTTCCCTTCATTACCCGGGATAACACTATTAACCATAAAATGAGCCTTCGGACTCATTGATGTCATAACTTCATCAAAATTGTCTTTGTCTATACAAATAAACTTTCGTTCTCTCAATGGCTTGTCTGATGAAGAGTACTCTCCTAAAACCCCAATAACAAGGGGTAACTCTTTCGCTGTTTCGGCATCTCCAGTTTCAACATCGTAGGTTATCTGTACTCTAGGGGGGCGGGATTTATCAAGTTTGTGTTGTGTATTACTCACTTTATCTATCCTGTAGTAGTGTTAGTGTGTCATATACATATCAACTAAATGCCATAGCTACCGCACTAATATTCCCAAACATGAAAATATCGAATAAAAACAGATCATTATTATTAGTTCATTAACAAAAACTAACGTTATAAATAAAATATTCGACGAATATTTTATTTACTCATATTATGAAAATGAAATCATTAATCTAAAAGAACAGTATATTCTGAAATCTGTATACACCACTTTGTAAAAGCCGGGAGATACATCTCTTATTAATGAGAATATCTGACTACGGGTATTATTACAGCTCCCCAGGTCGTTTTATGTAAACTGACCAAAGCACTTTACTAAAGTGATAAAAACGATAAAATTCATACTTTTGAAATATCAAATGTTATTTTAAAATCGTATTTTAAAATCAGAAAGAGCAAATTTTAGATCTGATCCACAAAATGCCTTTTGAGACTCAGTTAATATATTATTCATTGGTATTATTCCTTTTTTCTTTGAAGAGTAAAAATCCATATCTTCGTTATTATTTTTTAATCTCCAATCTCTCGACACATCTACTTCACCCAAATATCCCGTAACAACTAAATTGTGATAGCCATATCCATACATAATCTCCTTTAGACGTTGTGCGAACGCGGGAGTTTTTGAATGTATGCCAGAATCGCAAGATAAAATTCTTATATCTTTAAAGTTTTTTGGTAAACGTCGCTGTACTAATTGAGTTGCTAACGTCCCAGGGCTTAATGTTGGACCACTCGCTGATCCTGTCCCTATAACAGATGTATTTCCATGAGCAAAGATATATAAAACATCTATTGGTTTTAAAAAGCCAAGAGGTGTTTTATCGGAAGCTCTTACACCGAAACATTGTTTACTTTTCATGTTTTGGTGCTTAACTTCATTCTCAAGAAAAACATCATTTTCTTCCATCTTAAAAGGGAAAAAGTATATTATCATATTATCCCTAATATAAAGGAGTCAATTTTACCCGCTACACCAGTGGCACTAGTAAAAAGATTAATATAGCAAGCGTGACTACGGCCCTACGGAAAAATACGAACAATAGCTCTTATATTTCCTTTTATCCTGCATATACAACCCTTCTCTTAGTTACTCATAAGTAACCACAAAGACCACACCACTACGCACAAAAAAGAAACCCCTCAATTATACCAAGCAATTTACTAATCAGTTTTAAGGTCTCCGTGATAATCAGCCCGTACATTCAAACGAATATTATCACCATAGTAGCGCCCGACATCCAGCTAGCCTGAATTACCAAAAGCCAAGGTGGCGATCTACCCTTCCTTTCAGGCAGGGCAGCCTTGAATCATGGTGACGACAAACAAAGACGCCGTCATGGATATTGCGATAGCTTCCGGCTGTCAGGCCGCTACTATTACCCACGATGTACATACAGTGAACCGCTTTTTAACACGTCTAAGAAAATAAAACTGCACTCAAAAATGCTCAGACCACACTTCTCATAAACATGGGAATTTAAGCGCAACTCTATTGTTCTCTCAACTATATAGCTGTTTGCCGCTTCCTCCATGAACTTATTTCCTCATATAGCTTCGTACACATGAGGCAGAAATTCATACAAAGCCCATAAATAAATTATGGTATATTCTAATGAAAAACCAACAAGATTTTTAGCCAATAATGCACATAATACCAAGTAGTGCATTATTGGCTAAATTTGGCAAATTATCTGGACAGCACAGTGTTTCCTGGAAGGTGTTTTATCTGTGAACTCAGGCGGCCAGATCATCTTTCGATGAAAGCATAATAAGCTTTTCTGCTTCTGCCGGAGAGATATGACCCAACCTTTCCAGCAATCGTCGATTGTTATACGGTCCCCCCACGTTAGTGTGGCCAGCTCCAGTTCTGTCCGGTTTTTCCCTCTCTTACGGTGTATTACCTACGCTTTGTAAAGACCATTGATGCTCTCCGCCATTGGAGCCTGTACATAGATTTGTGTAATTGCCTGATTTTGATATGTTCAGTCCGGTATCAAATGAAGGTTAATTTATGGACGAAAAACAGTTACAGGCTCTGGCTAACGAACTGGCCAAAAACCTCAAAACCCCTGAAGACCTCAGTCAGTTTGATCGGCTGCTGAAAAAGCTCAGCGTTGAAGCCGCTCTCAATGCAGAGATGACACACCATCTTGGGTATGAGAAAAATCAGTCCAGACCAAGAGCTAACTCCCGCAACGGTTATTCCACAAAGACCGTTATTACAGGCGACGGTCCACTGGAACTGCGTACTCCGCGCGATCGTGACGGTACCTTCGAACCACAACTGGTAAATCAGCCCCGTATTACCGGGATGGATAACCAGATCCTCTCGTTGTATGCCAGAGGGATAACCACCCGTGAGATAGCTGCTGCATTCAAAGAACTGTATGACGCAGATGTTTCACCGGCACTGATATCAAAGGTTACCGATGCCGTGATGGAGCAGGTTGTCGAATGGCAAAACCGACCACTGGATGCTGTTTACCCCATTGTTTATCTTGACTGTATGGTCCTGAAAGTTCGGCAGGACAGTCGCGTCATCAACAAATCGGTGTTCCTGGCACTGGGCATCAATATCGAAGGTCAGAAAGAACTGCTGGGTATGTGGCTGGCCGAAAATGAAGGGGCGAAGTTCTGGCTCAATGTGCTGACTGAACTGAAAAACCGCGGTCTGAACGATATCCTCATCGCCTGTGTGGATGGCCTGAAAGGCTTCCTGGATGCCATCAACGCAGTATATCCGGAGGCCCGCATTCAGTTATGCATCGTGCATACCGTGCGCAACAGCCTGCGCTTCGTGTCATGGAAGGACTACAAAGCCGTCACTCGCGACCTGAAAGCGATTTATCAGGCTCCCGCGGAAGAGGCAGGCCAGCAGGCACTGGACGCGTTCGCTGCGGCCTGGGACAGTCGCTATCCTCAGATAAGCCGAAGCTGGCAGGCTAACTGGCCGAATCTTGCCACGATCTTCGGTTATCCAACGGACATCCGCAAAGTGACCTATACGACGAATGCCATCGAGTCGCTAAACAGCGTGCTCCGCCATGTGATCAAAAAGCGTAAAGTGTTCCCGACAGACGACTCGGTGAAAAAAGTGGTGTGGCTGGCAATCCAGTGCGGTCGGAGATGAGTAATCACATATAAACATATTAAGAATAAAACACACCAGAACGGGAAAATTGCGCAAATATCAAATTTCATCAATAAATGAAAACACACATTGAGTACAGAGATCACTGGGGAAGAAAGGGGTTTTGATGCCGCGTCAGCGGCATGGAAGGCGGTACTCCGTTGTTGTATGTGACACAGGAATAAAACCGCCGAAGCCCGGCGTAAGCCGGTACTGATTGATAGATTTCACCTTACCCATCCCCAGCCCTGCCAGACCATACCTGCTTTTAGCCATGACAGAGTTTCTGTGCGCGGTCGGAGTGGTCCCGACGAGGGTTTACCCGAAGTCGGGGCGTATCTCCGCGTTAGCGGGCCGTCAGGGCCGCTTACGAGCGTGTACTCAATACATTCAGCTAGAAGACTGACAGCGATGCGTATTATTAGTTACAACATTCATAATTAAAAGCGATGTTGTTCCCGCCCTTTGGGCGGGGCGGCGGCGCTTTTCAGTTATGAGGAGGGGCGTTGTGGTTTCAGTTTTGCGCGGAACCGGGATTTTTCCGGGGTCTATGTTTGCATGTTGTAACTAAATCGGCTCCGGTTGGGGCCCGCCGCGTGCGGTGGGAGGTGCTTTTAAATTCTGAGCGGCGCGGCTTTGGCCGCTGCAAGCGAAGGCCTCTTTGTATTTGTTCACAGAGGTTTCAGAGATAAAGATTTTCCCTGCGGCGAAGCAACGCAGGGGATTAAGTAACTGGTGTGAGATTATATTGCAGGTTTGTTGTTTCTGGTTTGCAGTTTCTAAAAGTTCTTTGTTTGCGGATTTATGTGGATAACTGAAACGACGTGGCCACATTCTGATGACCAGTGCATGGTTTTATGGACAGATATAGCTCTCTGAGGGGATTTAAGGTGATTGTGGCGGGTTTTGGGCTGAACAGAACCAGCGCCGGAAGCCCCCTAAGGGGCTGGCGATGATTCAGTGCTGAAGGAATGGTGCTGTCTAGTGCGGTGGCGGTGCAGCCAGCGTCAGTTCAAGCTGATATAGCTCCCTGATGGCCAGTTGCTGCAGCCGTTCCGGCGTGCACCAGTAGGCTTCATCCGGCGGCATACGCTTCAGGATATGCTGTGACATCTCATAAATCTGCTGGTCGGCAGGTAGCTTCTTCAGAAGATTAGCACGCTTGCGGGCTGCAGCTTTCGCCCGACGGTGTTTCAGCGCATCCTGGCTGCGCTGCAGATACCAGCGTTTTCTGGCCGCATGTACGGAGATATTTTCATCCTCACGCAGTACGCCTTCCCGGATGAGCTGCTGGCGGATTTCACTTTCACGCAGCCGCTTCTGCTGCTGTTCGTGAAGTTTAACCATGTCGACGCCCAGCATCTGCCACCCTGCCGGTGTTATCCAGACATAGCGTGGCAGACGCTGGCGGGTTTCACGGTCCCACATTGTTTCTTCCGACACACCCAGCACACCAAAACGCACCTGCTCGGCCAGCAGACGGGAAAGCCGGGAGACCGTCACCTCGAGTTCGGGGATAACCTTTCCTTTGCTGTCTTTCGGGCTGATTTCTTTAGCCAGGCGGGAAACACTCATCCCCACTGTGTGTGTGCCGGCATCACTAAAACTGACCAGAACCGGCCAGACAGCATCGAGGAGGCGTTGTTTTTCCGGACGGAAAGCATATTTACGGCCAGCGAACGTCCGTTTCTGCACGTAAAAAGGATGTCGCGACATGTGCATGCGTAGGCTCTGTTCGCCGGTCACCGGGTCCTTTTTCACCAGACGGTTATAGGCGTGCCCGAGCTGCCCGCTCAGCGCCTTATAGCGCGCAGGACGATACCAGGTCGGATTTTCGCATTTGGGTTTAGTGGAGTGCTCACCACGACGACGCTTTGTGCGCTTCCTTTCCGGTTCAACCAGGAAAGTGGTCACCCTTCCCGCTTCATAGTCTTCCCAGAAACGGATTTGCTCTTCGGGAGGAAGCTGACTCCAGTGTCTTTGTGAGATGTATCTTTCAGCCACACCATCCTGCACTTACAATGCGCAGGTGGAGTGAGCACAGAAAGAAGTCTTGAACTTTTCCGGGCATATAACTATACTCCCCGCATAGCTGAATTGTTGGCTATACGGTTTAAGTGGGCCCCGGTAATCTTCTCCTCGTCGCCAAACTAGATGAAGATTATCGGGGTTTTTGCTTTTCTGGCTCCTGTAAATCCACATCAGAACCAGTTCCCTGCCACCTTATGGCGTGGCCAGCCACAAAATTCCTTAAACGATCAGCAATCTATCACTCACGCCTGAGATAAGCAAGAATGTGAATATTCACAAAGTCGCTCTGCGTTTCAGCTCTGATTCAATCAGTTTTTCAAGCATCTGCGCCTGGGTAATACCTTCCTCATCTGCCAGTTCACTCAGCCTGTCTTTTAACCGGGCCTGGATAACCGCATGAAAAGCCTTATGAGTGTTGCTTCTGCGAGCCAGAGAAGCCCTTTGCCTCTCTCTGGCCGGAACAGGGTTACCTTTCCGGTATGCACGCTTGTTACCTGATGAGGAAGTCACTGCATTTTCTGTCTGCGACATCTCGCCTCCTCAATACTTAAACAGGGATCGTTTCGCAGAGGATACTACAGTTTTTTGAAATCAGCGACTTGAGAATTGTGACAATGATCTGCAGTTGGCGCACAAATCATGTCTGATTACGACCGTTTAATGTGATTTTGATAATGAAATGACTGAAAAGCTGGAAAAGCCTGAACCTGGGTGCCGGCCCCGGGCGGGACCGGCTGTTTCTGGCATGTCGGGTGTCTGCCCCTGAAATACCTCACACTTCCGGAAAGCGGGGACTTCCGTCCCCGCCCGGCAGCTTACTTCCGTGCTTCGTAGGCCAGAGTTACCTGCACCACTGTATTTCCCCTGTGAATATTCAGCTCACATAACCGTTCCCTGAATATCAGTGAAAAACACAACACCGTAGCGCACACGGCGAGCAACCCGATAAGGGCATATTTCGTCATAAACTTTGACCTCTCTGCAAGGAAGAGGCTACAATCAGTAGTGTTAAGGTACTTCATGCAGGCCTCACGAGTTAATGGATTAACAAGTGGGGTCTTCGCATTTCTGGTACCTGCGTCTTGCCTGAACCAGAAAGGCTCAGACACCCGCAGCGATAGTACCACACTTCAACCTGTCGGTTAATCATCTGATAACCTTAATAATTATCAGCATTTCCCGAATTGTCCCATATCTGTTTGCACGTAAAATCCTGTAATAAAAGATAATAACGATATCATTCGTTATCTGTAAGCTTCTGTTTTCACTTGTTTTTACGAGAGTTGATAGTATGGTTAACGCAATTTACCTGGTCTATTTTCTTATCGCCATTCTTAATACATGGTTTCTGGTACAACAAATCAAAACCAGAAAAACACTGACCATTCCTCATGAATCCTCAGCACTGTTAAAAGAAACCAATATTAATATCGGACTTTCCGTATTAATTTATCTTGTTGATATTATGTTTGTATATATGACAAATGCCATTCACTAAATAATACCGAAAACGCCGGGGACGGGGAAAACCTGCTTTTTCCCGTTTCCGGGGTTGGACAACTGAGCAACGCGAAGGCATCAGCCACTATTTCCCGGTCTGAGGTAAAATACCGCATGATGTTCAAATGAATACCTGTTTCCCATCGATTTTTAACTTCTTTATCATCCTTTTTCTGTCCTGCCCAATTCTGATTTTTTGCCAGACGCAGAAAAGAAAATAAGAAAAGGTGCAATGACAATAAATAACAGAGCTGCCCCCCATCCATAAGAAAACTCAGAGGGAGCAGGCAGATTACAGGCACCATAATATAGCATCCCATAACTAACAAAGGACGATGACGACACAGCCCCGTATATGCATACAATCCGGTTCCGTGATATAAGATATTGCTCAACAAAGAAGGGGCAATCATAAACAGAAAGCTTACAATCGAATAAATCATCAACACATATTCTGTCTCCCTCAGAAAAGGGGCTGGCGTATGTATTTCTGCTTCAACGAAACATTCATGCCAGTGCTAAAACAGACCGCCACAGGCCACACCGCTAAGGACATAAAATAATACAATATCAGATATTTTCTTTATATAACAAAGTTTCATATATAATCCTTACATATTTTCATGGAAGGTCTTCCCGCCAATTACACCCATCTGATTCGGGTAATAACGGCGTTTTTCAGGGTGACTTGAATTTCTCTGTTCATCATTGCAGAGTACACGTCAGAACATGCCAGACAGGCAGTTCAGGCGAAGACCACCCTGTACATTATTATATTACGACAACTGTATCACTCATTCTGATAAAAATAACATAATGGAGAAGATTTTTATCCTCAATTCATTCAGTCTGTTCTGTTTTTATTCCGCAACACTTATTATCAGCTATCAACTCTTCTGAAAAAACATGCCGGATAAAAACAATCACCACTGTCATTACAAATACCATCTTCAGATAAACCCTGATAAAATATATTTTCCCGAACATATCAGCACCCAGCCAGTCGTTAACAATATCTGAGAGAATATAATCCGGGCAAAAGTAAAGCCACACCAAAGTCGCCATCACCAGGGCAAAAGGAAACAGTTTTAATATTTCATTCATCAACCGAATTACCAGAGGAGACATTCTCATAAAATTATAATTACATTTATTTTCCGCAAACACATTAAATATTCTTCCCGGGCGTAAAGCCTTAGTTATTTTTCAATAAATCATTCACACCCCAGAGAAATAGAATCAGACAATCTCCATCCATGAATACACGCAAATATCAAACACATTTGATTTTGTGAAATCAATCACAAAATATAAAGTCGCGACTTAATACGAAAAAAACTCTGTGCTACTCAGAACTGTCCGGTCATACTACCCGACCGGAGATTAAAAAAGTAAATCTCATGCATTATTCAGCCTTCTGACTCCTGGAGTAATGAAGGCTGCTTTTTTTCGTTACACCCTTCCCCGGCAGCGCCGGTGGCAGTGTTCAGCTCTTTTTCGGGCAAACTGCTGCCAGTCAGTACGGGGAGCTATATGAGCAGCCCGTATCCATGCTTCAGCCGCTTCCATCCAGCGTCCACTGACCTCCAGAATAACGGCCCGGCCTCCGGCACGTTGCCAGCGCCAGACCTGACTGCTTCGTGAACGGTTTCTGAATCCATTCATTTCCCCTCTCCTCTTTAATTCCGCCTGCTAAATATGTTAAAAAACAACCGTAATCCAACTTCCAGCGGGTATGGAAGTTGTTTCATCAGACAAGCCTTATTTTTCCGCCTCCTTTCATCTCTGAGGGAGGCTTTTTTACGGTTCAGTAATACCGAAGCACCAGACCACTGTACCGGAATCAGAAACTGTCAGAGAACTCTGACCAGAAAGCCAATAAAAAGCAGATGAATGGCATACGCTGGCGCAAACCAGCGTCCGGCCTGCAGACGTCGTCCGGAAGCCGGTACCAGCCCGTGGACACAGAACAGAACCGTCAGCGTAAGAATCACGCCGGAAAACATCATCACATCACCGTGTCGGGCATTAAGCAGGGCAACCAGCAACAGCCAGACAGCAAACAGGGCGGGACGCAGCGTGTCCCTGACCTGCCAGACCAGCAGCGCTCCGGCAAGCATCAGCAGGCCGGGGATGCCGTAACTGGCAGAACTGAACGGTATATACCCCATCAGTGCCGTGAAGGCCGCAACACCATTACGGGCAGTAGCAGACTGCAGGAAAAGAGCCACCTGCATGACAACAGCAAAGGTGAACAGGATATTCAGTTGCCACCACATGAGTCCTGCTTCCCTGAAGGCCAGCCAGTATCCCGGTTGCGCCAGGAGAGCCATCAGCCACAGGCGGTTCAGGCTGTGCTGACGTAAGGTTTTACCCGCCATGTTGCAGCCGCTGACCAGCGCAAACAGGGGGAATGCGCAACGCCCGGCCATATTCAGTAAGGGCATATCCAGCTGAAAGGCCGTAGCTATGTGGTCCCCCACCATCGCCACAAACGCCACCATACGGATGACATCGCGCTGCAGCGCGGAGAAATTCAGGACCGGCCTGACAGGTTGCACAGCAACGGATTTACCCTGATTCATGCTGCGGTCTCCGGACACTGTGCGCAAAGGTGCGCCCTGACACGCGCCGCCAGTTGCTGTTCATTATCGCCACGCAACAGAGGAATACCCGCCTGTCTGAGCGCCTCTTCCGGCAGCAGGTCACGCCGCTGGCGCTTCAGGGCCTGATGAGAACGGTCATCAGGCTCCACCGCAGCAATGATGCGGCCGGCACTGACAAATGATGGTTTGCTGCACAACAACAGCTCTGCTGCACCAGGCCGTATACCCCTTGACCGCAATGACTGCAGAAGTGGATGTGCTGCACAACCGGCCTGACGGAGCAGGAGCACAAACCCGCCCGGAAGAATGACAATAATAATGAATGCAATAAACATACGTTCCTCTCCCTGATTCAGTCGCCACCGAGCGTCTTTTCCAGCTCTGTCTCTTTTTCCGGCATCTTCACCACCCACTCACGTTCAGTGCGCTGCATCTGTTCACGTACCTGCTGGCGGGCACCACGACCACCGGCAACCGCGTCCCGGACAGCCTCATCCAGTTCCCGGCTTTCCCGTTCTGTACCGTCACGCAGGCGACGTTCATCATCGACAGATAACAGCGGGTCGCGTTTATCTTCATCTTTCGGTGGTGCCACCGACAACAGCTCACGCCGGGCCTGCTCCGCCAGTTCACGGGCGGCTTTCTCCTGCGCCTCCGCCAGCTTCTGCTGCTCATCCGGAGGCAGCGTGATGGGGTCTTCCGTTTTTGCTGCAGCTTCATCGTCCGCCACACTGTGTAAACCACGGGTCACCTCCTCAGGAACCGTGATGCGCCCTCCGGTCAGACGGACAGCATTGAGCAGACGTTCTTCGCCGTGCAGACGTATCACCACCCCACTCTCCGGATTCTCCTGCGCCAGTCGCAATGCAGCGTCCGCAGTGTCAGCTATCAGTGTCTGACCATTCCGGCTGGCCTGTAGTCCGGCAAACTGCGCATCTTCTCCGCCACGCAACCGGGACTCTTCGCTGAGCAACACGCGCATTCCGTCATCCTCAATACGGATTTCCGTCAGCAGTGCCCCTGCCTCTTTCCCGTGACGGGTCCAGACTGGCAGGGCCACATACGGTGACGGGTACTTTTTACCGGCAGCAATGAAGCGGGCCATCGTCTCACCCTCCAGACCGTTTTCCGCCAGCACCCGGCGGCCCAGCGCCGTTTTATCCAGCCGCGAGGCGGTGGCCAGCAGGCGGTTACCGGTGTCGGACTCGCGGTCACTTTTCTCGTGCAGCAGGTCGTGGGCGGTTTTGCCGCCGTCAGACTGCCGGACCTGTTGCTGCCAGTCCTCAAGGTTGTCCGTGTACACCTGGACATGCTCCTTTGCACGTGACAACGTCACATAGGTGGATTCCAGGGACGCCATTCTCTTCCTGCCGCCTTCGGTGCCGGTCAGGGCAATGGCAAAACGCTCGCTGGCACCCTGTACGCCATAGACCGTCAGGGCGTAGGCGAGGTCAATATGACGGTCCTCCGTCATGGACTGCGGGTCGACAATTTTCTCCTGCTCACCCTGGCGAAAGCGGATAGCCCCCTCCTGCGTGAATCCGGCCACCTCCCACAGACTGTTGGCCACATAACCCCGGTCAGTATCGGACCGGGTAAAACGCACCCGGTCTCCCTGGCTGAGGGTCAGTTCACGATGGGTGAAGAGGGAAATATCCTGTGCAGTGTTCTGCTGCGGTGAAATCAGAACCGATTCACCGTCGGTATTACGCAGGGTGACCACACCGTCCTGTGGGTTTACGTCTGCTACCGTCCAGTAGCGTTCATTCATCATCGCCACCGCCCCGGTGTATTCCGCAAAGGTTTCAGCCGTACGCAGGGCGTTGTCAGGCACCCGTAGTGGCTCCAGCACGGTGAACGTACGTTCTTCTGCGCCGGTATCACCTTTCTCATGCCGGGCGGCATGAATGGCTTCGTTAATGGCATGCCGGTCGGCGTTAAGTTCAGCCATAATCAGCGTCTGCTGCTGTGCCTCCGGTGTACGCCCCATCCAGTCATCCCGGATAGCTGCAATGATGTCGGTACGCGCCGGTGACAACTGCTCAGGTGTCTGCGTCTGTTCACCTGCAACGTTATTGTCCTGTTCCTGGCTTTTTTTCGACTCGCGGATTTCCATAACGGACTTTTCCGGTATCCATGCCCCGGCCTGTCGCGGAACCTGTAGTGGGCTGACGTCATCCACCTGGCGAAGGGATGTCTCCACCTGCCCGGCGATAATGCTTTCAATTGCCGGGCGCAGCGCCGGGGTCTGACGGACAATCTCCTGCATCACCACCGTATCGATGGCACTGCGCTGTTGTACCAGACGGAACGGCTGACCAGTGGAAACAGCCTGCAACTGCGCGGTGTCCCCGCTGGAGACCATTCGCCCGCCCCCTGCAGCAACCAGCTGATAAAGCTCAGCCATATCGCGGTTACCCACCATCGAGCTTTCATCAGTCAGGAACAGGACGTTACGAAAATCCGGCGTTTCCCCGGCCTGAATGGTCTGGCGGGTTTCGCTCAGAAAACTGGCCAGTGTGCGGGCATTCACGCCTGCTTCACGCATCTCATGCACGGCCCGGTGCGTGGGTCCCAGACCGATAACCTGCGGGCGCACGGATTCAGACAGCGTGTTCAGGGCCCCCATCACCGCCCGGAACTGGGTTGTTTTCCCCACCCCGGCGTAGCCCTGAATGGCCATAAAGCGGTCGGTATTCTCCAGTACCGTTCGCGTGGCTTCCCGCTGACCTGCTGTCAGGCCGGACAGTACCGAAGCAGGCGTCAGCGCCATCAGGGGCTGCACGGCATCCTTACCCTCGGCAATATGGCGGATGATGCTCTTTTCCATCTCATACGCCACACGCGGAACCAGCACCCTGTTTCCCGCTCCGGCAACCGAATCCAGCTGAATCAGTTCCCCACTACCCACCTGCCGGGCGATTTCAGTCCGGACATCAGCCAGCGGCTGGCCGGATTTTACCGCTTCTGACAGCAGGGCAATTTCGCTGAGATACACCTGTCCCTGCTGCGCGCGCGGGATGGACAGATTCACTGCCTGCTCTGCATCCGACATCAGCCGCTCCCGGCTGGCCTGTATGGCGGTATCAAGATTTGTCTCGCCGGTCGACTGGCGGACCTGGTCACTGGCAAGCCGGACGGCAGACACGCTCTCCACTTTACGTGCAGCCTGTCCGGTTTCCAGTGGCGTATAAATCCGGATGTCACCGCCGCTCTGCGCCAGCGCGTTCAGAACCTGTTTATTCAGACTTCGTGGCCCGACCGCGGCCAGCACCGTCCGGGAAGCACTCGTTCCGGCACCGGTCCCCTCCACATAATCGTGGGCCAGCTTCACGGCCCGCTCAGTGGGCAGGCGCAGCTCCCGCTCACCACTGCGCAATCTTATCGCACCGTTCTCCAGAGCAGTCACCGTGAACTGCTCCTTCGCTTTGATGGCCCCCTTCAGCTCACGACCCAGCGCCCTGACGCGGTCCCCCTCTGAAACTGCCAGCGTCCGGCTGAGGTACAGGCTCCAGTTACCGTCAAGCTGCGAGACCTTCAGCGTCAGGCGACTGCCGTCTTCTCCCTGCAATACCAGGCTGTTGGTGGCTTCGGCCACCCGGTCAATGGTGTGCCGCGTCATCCTTTTCTTCTCAGAGTCCCAATGCTCCATCACCATCCCGGCCCGGTAGTTATCACGCTGATGGCGGGTTTTGCTGTCCAGCCACACAGGCTCCAGTACCTGCAGTGTCATCTGCTCCCGGCCCAGTTCTCCGGCCTCACGCCGTGACTCGCGAATGATATCCGTCAGTTGCTGCTGCTCCCGGGTACCGGTCACCTGGGCTACCACATCCCGCCCTTCCGCCAACAGGCGCACATACTCCTGCGCCAGCTGGCTGTAACGGCTTCGCTTGTCCGCCTCGCTGACCAGTCGTACCTCCGGCAGTTGTGTGCCATAAAACCGGTACTGCGGGATACCGGCTTCTTTCAGCACGGACAGGGCATTCCCCGTTCCCTGCCGGTTCTCCGTATCCATAAATATCAGCTGTGCCCCGGCGCTGAGCGCCTTTTCCTGCAGCAGCACCGTCTCTTTCAGCGACAGCCGCTCCGCGCGGTCAACGATGACCGTTCCCTGCACCGGCAATACGGTGTCAGCGTTCATCTGCGAGCGCAGCATCACATGGCCTGCCAGATGCGGGCTTTCTGACATAAACAGGCCACTGCGACCGTCGGCTGCAATCACCATCACCTCACGGCCCTGTGAACGGGCCATCATGGCCACGTCTTTCGTGCGTTCACGCAGGGCCTGCGCGCCTCCGCGACCAGTGAGAATGGCCACCGGGCTTTTGTCCTGGGTCAGCACAGAGACAGCGTCACCCGCAGGCATATCGCGCTCCTGTGCCCGTTCAGGGAAGACCAGCACGGTCTGTTCCTGAATGGCCGTGCGGGCCAGTTGATGGACGCTGAGTTCGTTCAGCAGATGAATATCAGAGGTGAATATCCCCTTCTCACGCTCCAGGGGAATAAGCCGCTGCCCTTCAATCGCAGCATCGATGCCGGCCCGGGCCTGCTCAAACAGACCGGGTGCGGAGGGCAGACGGTTGACCGTACCGGCCAGCATTTCGGACCAGGTAAACTGAACCTTCTTCTCCGACAACGCCGAAATCGTGTCGCTGACGGCTTTCCGTACCTGCTCGTCAGCAATCTCGCCGGAAGACGCGCCTCCCGGCAGGTCCGGCACATGTATACCGCTATGCCCACCTGCAACAGGACCAGGAGCCTCCACTCGCGCCTGCGCCTGCCTGATGTAGCCATCGATATCAAATTTTTCATCGGCCAGCCGCCGGTGCCAGTCAGCTTTCAGCAGCTCCGGGTCGGCCCAGGCTTTGGCCTGACGGGTATCGAGCGCGGCAACGTCACGGGATTTGGCGGACGCGTCCGGGCCAGCGGCCTCCCGAATTGTCTGACTGCGTGAGGAAAAAACGTCGACAGGGACATCCTTCAGCTCCCACAGCCCATTCTTTCCGGCCGCAACAGTTTCAAATCCCATCGACTCAACGTCTTCACGTAAAGCAGAACGATACAGGTTTCCCAGCGCTATCTTGGTGGCATACAGATTCTCGGAGAAACCCGTTTTCATGCGTGTATCACTGGCCAGCGACCGCCATTTTTCACCGGCAAACGTGGCGTTAAAGACCAGAGCGTGGGTATGCAACTGCGGGTCGAGGTCACGGGACGTATCATGGTTATAGAGTGCGGCCACCATGTTGCCGGTCAGTACGGTTTCCGTCTTACCCTCTTCTGTAATGCGAGCACTGACCAGCTTCTCAACCTCCTGCATCACCACCGCCACGGCCCGGTTATGCGCCTCAATAAAACGTCTGTCTTCTCCGACCAGCGCCATGACGGAGACACTTTTGGGAGCAGAAAACGTCAGATCGTAGCCGTTGCGGTGCTTATTCACTCCATTTACCATACGGGAGAGGTCAGAACCGTCCGGAAGCTTTCCCTGACGCACAGCATCCATATCAGCGCTGGCCACTTCCCCCTTCAGGCCCAGCTTCTCTGCGCCTTCCCCCATCCAGCGGGAATCCAGTGAACCGCTGGCATAGTAGTTGTCTTCATGGCTGTAATAGCCTGCATCACCCTTGATGGAAGAGATCGAAAGCATCAGTATTCCCTTCCTTCATCAAAATCACGCGCTTTATCTGTCGCATGATTGATGTTGACCTCTTCCCTGCGGGTCATATCGCGGGTCTGATGTGAAGCCTGAGCCCAGGCCTCATACGCTTCAGAATCCACCACCTCACCATCGCTGTTCAGGCCCGGAGGAACGTCCTCAGGTAAATCCTGTTCGATATCCCGCTCAGTCCCTCCGGTGGAGACTGAGCCCCCTTCAGTTACAACAGCAGTGGACCCCGTGTTTTTGGTATCTGCATCACCGGCAGCGTCTTCTGTCTGTAATGTGCGCGTCTCAGGAGTCGTGTTCGCTTCCGCAAGAACAGCCGCCACCAGGTCGGCAGAAGGAGGGGGCGTATTTGACAGATTACCCTGTGGAATATACGCACCACCCGGAACAGCCTGAATTAACGACGCCCCTTCGAACAGGCCGGCTAACCTGTGCCGTTCTTCTTCAGTGCGACGGGTAATTTCATCTTCAAGCATCTGGTCCAGACTGGTCTGTACATCACGCAACAACAGCGGGTCAGCCACTTTGGGCATCGCCTCATACTTCATTGTCAGTTTCACCACCGGATAACTTCCCGGCAGGGTGACAAAACACTGCAGGTCGTTCAGGGACTGCACATCGGAGTAGCTGACAATACTGACGCGTTCTTCTTCCTTGCCAAAAGAAATCCCGTCACGCACCTGTTCATGACCAAAGCTGGTCTGTTCACTGAATTTTTTTCGCCAGGTTTCACCGATATCTTCCTCCACAAACTTCGCTATCTGGGCGCTCGGGGAGCGGAAGAAGAACCTGGTATTCAGCAGGTCAAACAGCGCTGCCGCTGCTTTCGGGCCGTAAATTTCTTCCAGTTGTGCGAAGCTCTGGAACCCCAGGACAAAACAGCCGCCAAACTTACGCGCCTCGGAGATAATTCGTGGCAAAGTCGGTAATTTGTGCAAAGAGGCCAGTTCGTCATAAAAAAACCAGACACGTCGCTGACGGTTCGGCCCCATCGCCAGCAGACTGGTGGCTGCAATACTTAGCCACAGTGAAATCAATGGCTTGAGAGACTCATGATTCTGTTCGTCGGAGGTAATAAAGAGCCAGCCATTTTTCGATTTATCGGCCTGGCCCTTCATCCATTCCCGGATGGTAAACTTTTCGCGTCCGGGCCTGTCGATACCCTGCAGATAACGCATCGCCTTGACGTAGTTAGTCAGCACGCTGCGGATGGAAATGGCGGTCTTCTCAATTTTACCATCAACCAGCGTGGAGGCGGGCGTGCCGGCAAGAAACGTTCTCAGTTGATCGAGCTGAATAGCCAGCAGAGTGCGCAGGAATTTGTTGTAGCTGCGGTCTTCATCCCTGCGCATACGTTCTGCGCCTTCCGCAAAGATAGTACGCGCACTGCCCTGCCAGAACGGATCTTCACCACTGCTGGCCGGGATCAGGGTCGCACTGGCATTCTCCAGTTCGGAAATCGTGCGGCACTCTTCCCACAAATCCCAGTTCGGGCAACGGGCATCCAGCGCATTAAGCACTTTATCCCGGGATTCGTCGTAGAAATCCTCAATGAACGTACAGCCCTTGTCGTAGATAATGACCAGGTCACCCCTGTCGCGCAGTTGCTTCATAATCTTGCGCATCAGAGTGGACTTACCGGTCGATACGGTACCGTGCATGGACATATTCTGTATCTCAGAATCCAGCTTCAGCGGCAGGTCATCAATACGGATATCGGATGCTTCCCCACGTTTTTTCATCATCCGGGCAACGTCTTTTGGTGACTCACTGAGAGCGCGGCCCCCAATGATTTCATCCTCACTCTGCTGGCGACCGGTACGCCCGATATACCAGTACACGACGAATGTGGCCACAAAAGCGACCAGCAGCGCGGCGCAACCGGCAATGATTAGTTCCTGCTTCAGTAACTGACCGCAATATACGGTGTAATCATCATTCAGTATCTGACGTGCACTGTACTGCAGCTTATGTTCATAATAACGGATGGTATAGACAGGCTGACTCACCATTTTTTCCGTAAAAGGTGACATCACACGAACAAACCAGTAAATAATACCGTTGGTCAGATTCTGGATACTTATTCGCATCAGCAGCACGGCAATACCAAATAACACCGTGCCCATGATAACGTGATAAGAAATCAGATTATTTATTTGCAGAAACATTTTCAGGCGCATAAAAGCGACCTGACCGCCCTGCGTTAAATCACGGGGATTCAGGCTCATAATATTTTTCCGGAGAATAATACTCAGTGAAGATGCTTCAGAAAGAAACCTTCACGAACAGAACGCGTTTATTCTGATTGCGTCAGAGAATAAAATAACAGGTAAGCGTTTTAATACGGGTGGCCGCCGGCCACCCGGAAAGTCTTACAGGATATTAGCAACTGATTTCGCCAGTTGATCTTCAAGAACGGGTTTGGCTTCTTCAAACTTGAGATTAACTTTATTAGCGGAAGAGACAATACGCGTCTGGTATTTATGTTGATTCCCTGTCTGCGTACTGGTCTGAACCTTATATCCGGATGTTCCTTGTTTTAGCGCGGCAACATTATCGGTCTGGACAGTGGCATTCGTTTTTTCAGAAATCTGAATATCTGTGACCATGGTGTAGTTAATATCTTCAACCATCGCATCAGCGGCCATTCCCACGAGACCGGCAGCAAGACCCACACCTAATGTTGCCCCCGCAGAGTTGGAGTTATAGGCCGTAATACCTGCCCCTAACGCAGCTCCCATTGCAGCCCCCTGATACCCCTGACTCAGGAATCCCTGGGCTGTGCGCAGATCCATTTTATCGGCTTTGAGGACATTGGCCTGTATCCAGTAATACGCACTATCCGGCGCGGATGTCACAGTATACCCTTTATCCTGAAGCGCTTTAGTCACTTTCGCCTGCAGACCGGACATATCTTTGTCGGAGGTATTCTTTATCTGAAGATATACGGTTTTCTGCGAGGATGGTTCAAGCCAGATGGTTTCACTCATCTGGGTTTTCACTTCAAGATTACGTTTCTTGATTGCTGTGCTCATCGCTCCACAACCAGACAAGACCAGAGTGGAAGACAATATGGCGGTCACTGCCATTAACTTAATGTTTTGTTTCATATTTTATCATTTCCGTATAAGTAGCATGATATCTTTCATGCTCAGAAGTGCTGCTATCATTCCTCCCTTCTCAGAGGGAGGTAATGGCTATCTTATAACCAGAAATATACCCGCATCAATATCACTGCCAGAGGTGGTTGTTTTTCAGACTCTCATAGTAAAAGCCCGATGAATAACTTATTTCGGGGATGCCGAAATAAGCTCTTTCATTTTCGACAGACTACTGACCACTGCTGGGGTCATATACCGAGAAAGAGATGTTTGTAGTGTCAGCATGCTAACTATATACGTTACAAACCAAGAAAAACCCAAACCACCAATCAAACTTTCATCCTTCAAAAGTAAAATAAATCCAACAATAGTATTTACTGACATGAGGAATAAGCTGTAAAAACCAATCTTTTTCTCAATCAGCTTAAAAAAAATAGATTGATTTATAATTTTGTCACCTAATGCAAGCCGCATACAAACAGAATTATAAGTCGACATTAAAAACACCACACTAAAAAAAGCATTAGACCCCAACGCCAGAAAAATAGTATCAGAATAATGATACACACCAGACTTGGAATTTAAAAAAACATCAACAACAATAAAAACACACTGAAGAGCGTAAACAATTACCAGCTTACTAAAAATCACCTTCAAAATATCTCGATTTGATGGAATCTCATAATCAATCTCTTTAAAGGCATCCAGAATAGATGCAACATCTTTCTCCAGCTCTGAACGTTTCATCATCCCTCCTGTCAATCCTGGTCAAACTTTCTTTGCAGATTATTTTTGATATTATTCAATTCCTTTCTCCCGATACTATTATCACCTAACTTTTCGCTCTGCCTTTTATCTTCAGCAGCCTTAGCATCACTAAAGTGTTTATTACCCTGTTCATGCTCACTCTGCAAGCGGTTGTATTCTTCCTTCGGTGTATTGCCGGATGAGATCACAGTATTTTTTTCATCGTGGACCTGCGATTCAGCGTGACGACGTCTGTCAGCCACATCATCACTAACATCGCCCTGTTGTCTCACGCCGCTTTCGTTGGCCCTGTTTTCCATTTGCATTTGCTGCACTTGATATTCACTTTCCAGATCACCGCCACCAGAGGAGGAAGACACACTCCCCATCCCCTCTCCGGTACGAGCTTTGTTCTGCTCAAATTGCTGTAACAACTGTGGCTTCATGCGCTCTTCCACAAAAGCCTGCACCAGTCTTTCGCGTTCTGCCCGCACTTCCGGGCTGGCAGTGTCAGAAAGCAGCTGGTCTGCCTCTCCCGGACGTTTACTGGCGACATAACCAACAAATTCCTGTGAGTAGTTCTGGTTTATGTTCGCACTGTTGTTCTCTGCAAAGCTGGCCAGCTGAGCATACTCATGACTACGGGTAACAGCATCATTATACTGCGATGCCTGACTCTTCAGGCTGGAGAAGGTGGACGAGAGCTGGTTTGCCAGGGAAGCGGACGCATTGTCCGTATGACTGCCACTATCGGTGACACGGCTTGAGGCCACCACATCCATCGCATCACGAAAATCCTTAAGTTCCTGGGCACTGAAGCCTTTGCTGGTCCCGCCCTGGTGAGTCAGATCGGAACTGGTCCCATGCGAGGAGCCACTTCTTCCTGTGTACTCACCTTTAACATGCCCTTCCAAAGAGATTTTTCCGCCGGTGACCAGACCAGCAACTTTACCAAGTATCTGTCGATTAGAATCAACTGAGCCCTGCAGACTGGTTCCGGCACCAAAACTCATATCCTGACTTTTTGTCGCAGCTTCCCTCACGGCTTCAGCCAGAGTGACATTTTCATCGCGGGCATAACGGTTAGCAATCGACTGTATGGTATTCAGCGCTTTGGTCAGATTGCTGCTGCTCGAGATATCACTGCCTGCCACAGTGGTGTCGCTGTTACCCCGCTGCTGACTCCACTGACTCATCTGCGACGAGGCCAGACTGGATGTCTGCAACAGGCTGTTAGTGAGGCTTTGCGCTTCGCTCATGGCATCACGCTGTTGCTGCTGCCAGCTGCTCGTTGCGGTTTTACCCAGTGCAATATCGACCGGCAGTTTTGAAATCGCTTCTGTGGTGTTGTAGACCGATTGCCCGGAGGCCGTCAGCGTCTTCGTCGCCCCACTCTCCAGCTGACTGGTCATATGGCCTTCACGATGGCTGTAGTTGGTATCCCACTTGTTACCCTGTACGTTCCCGGTCGTCATATTGTTGAAGTGCCAGTTACCGTCAATGGCCTGAGACGAGGATTGCGTGGAGGCAGACTGCAGGGTCTGCCCCAGATAGTTCCCCGCCTGCGATACCACCTGCCCCAGCCCTTTTACCATCCCGTAAGCGATGAACGGGATGGACAGCGCCAGCCAGCCGGCGGTTGTGCCAATATCTGACCAGGTATTCTGCACCTGGTCAAAACTGGCCAGCGTTACTGCCGTACCGCTGAGCTTACCCTGCAGATAGAAGTTCATGGCATGGTTCAGGATGGAGAACAGAATGGGCCACATCTGCAGATAGGCGATGGTGTAGATATAGCCTCTGATTATGCTCCAGGACAAAGAACTCACCACCGCAAGCACTATCAGTAACGGGAACAACGCTATTGTCATACCCAGTAGTACGCTGTACATCACAGGCAGTGTGTTAGCCGCAATCGACGCACTGGTCGCCTGCGACAGCCGCATTTTTGCCATTGAGGTCTGCGTTGCCACATTCACCAGTCCTGCCGTGTCCCCGCTCAGGGCGGAGAAACTCTCCAGCCCGCTGCGCAGACCATTCATTATCACATTCTTGCGAATGATCTCCGTGGAGGTCAGGGAAGTACCGTGAAAATAGTTATAGCTGTCACCCAGCATTTCAGTGAACAACGCCGATTGCGCCCCGTTCGTCTGACCAAATACCTGATCAGTAAAGCCGTGCAACGTATTCAGGATCTGTTGCAGAAAAGGGAACGTATTCGCCCCGGATATATCACCGGAGTCCGTATTAATTCTGGTGGCAGCCTGTTCACAGGTCAGGAAATTACGATCCTTATCGTAGAGTCCACGCAGCGGACTCGGGCGGCTGAATATCAGTGCATAAGGGTCGTCCGTATTCATCAGTTCCCCGATGGTGTACTTGTTGTTCAGCATGATGTCACCCACCACGCAGTTATGAACATAATCCGAGAACATGCGCTGAATCTCCGGCTCAGAGAACCGGAAATCACTGCTCCCGGCAGCCAGTTGCGCACCCAAAAGCATCCCGGTTTTACTGTAGGTCAGGGCATCAGGACGCGCAAAAATGGTATCGTACACCTGAGCCATACCAGCGCCGATCCGGGTAATCATACTCGCGGGAACGGCCAGACCCGCAGGAACATTATCCACCTGGTAAATTCTGGCAGGCTCAGACAGGTCTATAATCTGAACGCTTCGTTTATCACCAATCAGAACGGCAATCACCAGAACGTAAAATCCAGCCCATTTGACCAGCTCCATGATGTTACGGGTACGGATATAGGTTGCAGCACCGACAATGACAGACACTGCAGTGGCCATCGCAATCAGCGCATCGCCCGCATTGCTTCCGAAAAATGATGCCACACCATTGAGCGTATCCTGAAACCACGCCCCTCCTGCAATGGTATAAATCGTATCCATGATTTAATTCACCCTGCTGAACTGATAGTTACCCAGCACGCGGTCGCTCATTTTTGAGGAAACCTGCTGGCGGATAAAACGGATTTGCTGTTGTGCGGAAATAAGCGCATTTTCCTTAATCTGAACCTCCATTCGCAGTGAGTTGAGTGCCTGGCGTGCATCTGCCAGTCCATTTTTCAGCTCATTCATATTGGCTCCCGGATAGTCTTTGGTGGCCAGTGAGCCATTGACCACCTTCATCACTGTTTCCAGATATTGCAGATAGATGTCGACTGCAATGTAGTCCGTCAGCTGGGCAAACAGGGACTGCGAAACGCTCAGTGATGACTGGTCCACAATCCAGGAGAGAATGGGGATGGAAGTGCTGTTGATAAACTGCTTCTCGTTATCCGTAAGCGGTTCGTCCGTGATGGCCTTTTTCTCGATACTGGTCAGCATATGTAGTGGTCAAGTAATACTGGCCACGGTTTTACAGTAAAAATGATATCTGTTCTCTGACTCTTCCGGCGTCAGCCCTCCGTTATAATGGTGAGGCCTGACGCTATTGTAATAATTCAGAATATAACTGCTGATTTGCTGCCGGGCCACGTCTTTGCCTGTGTAGCCATCGGTTGGCACCCATTCTGTTTTCAGACTGCGGAAGAAGCGTTCCATTGGACTGTTATCCCAGCAGTTTCCCCGTCGGCTGACACTTTGCTTTATCCTGTAACGCCAGAGAAGTTGTTGATATTTCAGTCCTGTATATTGACTTCCCTGGTCGCTATGGAACATGACGTCCCGCGGCTGACCACGCACCTCATACGCCATCCGCAGGGCACTGCTTATCAGGGCAGTATCGGCATTCGCTGACAGGCTCCAGCCGATAACCCTGCGGGCAAAAAGATCCATGACGACCGCCAGATAGCACCAGCGATTTCCTGCCCAGATATACGTAATATCTCCGCACCATACCCTATCTGGCTCGGGCACAGCGAACTGGCGCTCAAGCAGATTCGGCAGGCAGGTATGTTCCTGACGAGCATTTTTGTACTGATGTTTTCCGGGCTGACAACTGCTCAGGTTCAGATATTTCATCAGACGCCCGGCACGGTAACGGCTCATCGGGACGCCGTTTTGGGTCAGCATTTCAGCCAGCGTGCGCGCCCCCGCAGAGCCCCTACTTTGGTTCCACGCCCGGCGTATTTCGCTGCACAACCTGACTCGCGCCGGATTAACCGTATCGCGTCGTTTTCGCCAGTACCGGTAACTGCTGCGGTGTATTTCCAGAGCAGAACAGAGGCTGACAACTGAGTGGCTGTCACTCAGTCTGGCAACTATCGTGAACCGTTCAGCGAGTCGGACATCAAGAGCGCGGTAGCCTTTTTTAATATCGTATTTTGTTCCTCCAGGCGGCGAACCTGCTTTTCCAGTTCGCGGATACGTTGCTGGTCTGGAGTAACAGGTGTGGCAGAGGGCGCAATCCCCTGACGCTCTCGCCTGAGCTGGCGCACCCAACTCTCAAGCGTGGTAGAACCGACATTCATCGCTTCACTGGCTTGTCGATATGAGTAGCCCTTATCAACAATTAGCTGTGCACATTCCAGCCTGAATTCAGGGGTGAAAGTACGTTTGGTTTTCTTGTTCATTAAGTCACCTGTTTTGTGTTGTGGTGAGGATATCACCTTTAATCAGGTGGCCAAATTTACTGTGCCACTACAGTGCCCGTGCGCAGCGCGATGACTGGCTGAAGAGAGAGATACAGCGCGTATACGATGAAAATCATCAGGTGTACGTTGGCGTCAGTTGTTACGGGAAGGAATCAGGGTGGCCAGATGTACAGTGGCGCGCCTCATGGCGGTTATGGGACTTGCCGGTGTTCTCCGGGGTAAATACTCTGGGCCGATGCTGATGATCTGTGCCTGTTCACCAAACGCCTGGAGGAAGGCCGGTTTATCTGGCCTGCGGTGCGTGACGGTAAGGTATCCATTACCCACTCGCAACTGGCAATGCTCCTCGATAAGCAGGACTGGCGTCAGCCAAAAACATCCCGCCTTAACGCACTGACAAGTTCGGTATAATGATAAATCTTTGAATAAAATATAAAACACACTAAAACTTATGTTAAATATTAGTACAAAAACACAAAATAATACTGAGTATCACTCACCACCTGGCTGATAAAATATCAACTGAATGAATGCCCCCCTATATTTAACACTTTAACTACTCTTTCTTTTTCATGAATAGTAAAAAAAACTCTGTGTTCAACACTTAGTCTGATGCTGAATAGTTCAATACATTTTTTTTGTCTAACTTGTTTGAAACAATACTGACTGCCAATCATATGTGCTGCATCTCTCGGGTGATGACCTGCAAGAACAGTACGTCTCCAGATATAATAATTTCTCATTGCAGAAGCATTTACTGGTATATGTTTTCTTAATTTATATTTACTTCTTGGTTCAGTTTCATCAAAACTCCATTTAGTTTTAATCCCCTGAACTGACCTTTTTACATGACTCTTATAATAATTTCTTGTTAATGTTGTTTGTGAGTCAGAGCTTACAGAGCTTATAGAACGTACAGAACGTACAGAACGTACAGAAGAACCAGAATTCGACGACATATCTAAATGACGTCTTTCAGAAAAACCCTCATCTGCAGAAAAATATTCATCTTCAGATGAATATTCACCCTCTGTAGCCGTGAAATATTCCGAATCTGAAACAATGTTATACATATCAGCATCACTTAATTCGATTAAATACATTTTACGCCCTGTTCTTAATGAATTTAACAGTCATTACAAAAACAATTTTGATATATTATATCATTACTCAGGAATTAACTTTTTTATTCTATACTAACCTCAATAAACAGTCAATGCTAAGTAAGCATTGACCATGCACCCTGTTGACGCTTTTTTATTAGTAAAAGTAACTATAGAAACAAAAATTATAGGCGCGTTGTTCATGTTCGAACAACGATGAATCAGTTATGCTACGCAAAAATATAAACCGTACAGCCTGCTAATTTCAATGCTTAACTTAAGTTCCTTGCGCATAATAAATACGAATCAACAAGTGCACGTCAGACAAAACAGTCATTCATGCAAGTAAAGGTGAGAATAACTATCTGCGCAATACTTAAAAAGTATATATTATCTGTTAACGATATCGTGTTTATACAATTCTGTTTTTTGTAAAACAGTTCATATTTTAATAAAAACACAAAACAAAAGCTTCTCTCTTATCAGTTGATTCGCAGAAACCATGCAGAGTGCATAGCAAAGAAATTACTAATAATATCCTGAGAAACATCACAAAATTGTTACAATAAATATTAAGTCATTGCAAAAAAGAAGTGAATAATTTATAAGCGGGGACGTAACAACTTCCTCTATAGTTGCAATAGATACATTCCACTTTCAGCTAATTTCCACGCAGGACATTATCGTCGCAGGAGCCCTTTGCGTTCATTGACAGGAATTTTAATCCCTAAAAGATTAAAAAACCACCGAAGAACGAGCATTTATTCAACACGCCCGGAACATCACCTAATCGGTATCGCCACTTATATTGCTGACATTGATTCAGGATATCACTGAAGATTTTTTGCTCCATCTCCCTCAAAATAGACGCAATTTCCCCTCGGGGGCAAGTACATGGGCATAAAAATGGCAACGATCAAAGATCGTGACGTTGACACATGGCATCAGCGACAACCTCCCCCCCAATACTGGTGTCTGGCAGGTAGTAGGTGTTGGCTTCACGCCTGCCGTTGGTGGTTGTTCTGGTAACGGTGATTTTCCCCGCTTGTTCCAGTGTCTGAATTGCCCGCTTAACACTCTGTCGACTAATACCGGACAGGCTAACCAGTTCAGCGATTGAGATTTGATTTTTTCCGGCAGTAATGAAGCTGGCGATTACACACAGGATTGAACTTGTCGTTCTCAATGTCAGCGACCCCTTATCACTGCCAGACCATGTTTTTTGCTTGCGGCTGTCTGGATATCGACCGAAGGTCATAGAATAGTAGCTCAAAGAAAAAAAGACATCGAGCAACGCGCATGATGTTCTCCACCATCGCGTTGTCATACGAGTCACCTGAACTTCCTGTTGATGCAAGTGTCAGCGCCAGTGATATAAGACGATAACAGTCAAAAATCATGGCGTTGACACTGCTGATGAAGTAGTTGGCAAACCACACTTTCCCTTTCCCCGACTGGTTCTGTTCATCGGCAAGCGCCTCATCTCATAAAAAAGTCATCGGTGATTTTATCAAAAAAACATGTTCTGGTTATTGGCGTCATCACCCTATTCTTGAAGCGGTTCCATCGGGAGCTTCTTTTTAGCTCCCGTAATGGAAAAAAGGATGATGCCTGAATTTGTTTTTGCTCCTGAGCAGCAAAATGAGCTGGATTTTTCATGATTTTGCTATGCCATATAGTATTCTGAATAACAATTCCATTGAAGTCTACAGGACTTCCCATAATCAAAGAACCCAGGCAGGATTCAGCTTCGTTTACAGAGATAAATTCGCGCCCCTTTATAAGCCGGTGAGGTAAATATTGGCTAAAGCCTACAATCCAGTCGTCAATTGTTCCATAAAACGGTTTCCATCCCGAAAACTGACCTGCCGTGGGATCTATAATGACGGCTTGTCCTCTGATGTTTGCAATTACAGCATAATGGTTTGCTGGTGTTAAATTCGACAGCCCAGTCCAGGTAAGTAAACCGATCACTCGATAGGGTATGCGGCGTTGTGTCAGGATCTCAACTACTCGTTTTGCACAAATGAGACATTTTCCATGTGGATTGCGGGAATACTCTTGGATTTTGCAATCACTTACAATATAATCGATAATCACGATGTTTATTCTTTTGCTTAAATAAATGTTTTATATTATCAGTAGTATGGGAATTAATACTATTTGTACTGTTGTAACCAATATAATTCAAATTCAATGAATATAAGCACTCTACAGTAGTAGTAGAACAGTGACTTGGTTATGTTTGTTAATCATTTTATCCCTATAGTTTATATGATCTGGGAAGTTAATAATGTATTCCCTCTTTCAGGCTAAGGAATCCCCAAAAAAGAAGACAGGTATAGAGTTTTGTGATCTACTGATTACGCTAACAAATTTAATGAGATCACCTCTATATCTGCCCGTAAAGTATACCAGACTTTTTTCCGTAAAGCTTTAGCTTCCACGCATCAGTATCAGCAAAATGCCATTATTGATTCCGCTGCTGCTTTAGTCGGGGGCGCATCTCTTTCACTTACCAGCATTGACCAACATTTACCCGGCCCTGCTAGCATGAAAGATAAAATGCGTTAACCGTCTGTTGGGTAATACATGACTTCATAATGATACCCCTCTGATATTCAAAATATTAAATCCATGATAACAAATAAGCTGTCGTGGTGTGTTATCACTATTGACTGAAGCGGTAACCCTTTTCAGAAATACCATTTTCCTGCCGGACTAGTCAGATAAACACCACCTAATGCAGGCAATGCCCCCTGATGCCAGATTCGGTTAGTTGCTCCACTGTTTTCCTGATATCCATCTTAACTTCCAAAGGGTACGCCCGCCGACATAAGGCGGGCGTACCCTTTGGAAGTTAAGATAGCATGATGCTGGATATGCTTGCCGCTATTGCCAGAAAAGACTACGAGGACCGGCGACGTCGCCAGGCTGAAGGTATAAGTAAGGCAAAAGCAGAGGGAAAATATCGGGGCAGGGTAGCCGATGCGCAGAAACATGAATTGATACGCACTCTGCGCCTGGTCAACGGAAAATCGCTACGTGAAACAGCACGAAATCCGGAAAGCCTGCGGCTGAAAGTACATCAGCAACAGCACTGGCTCTGAGATGACCACGTTCAAGCCAGACCAGTTTGAGAGCAACTCCTGACTTATTGTCAGCGCCAGTGATATAAGACGGTAACGGTTAAACATCGTGGCGTTGACAGGGAGCAAAAAACACACAATCGTATTCTTTTAGTGAAAAAGTATGCTTCGCAGCATTTAGTGCATCTGTTTTCCAGGATAGATTGTACTTAATGTAATCATACACTCGATGATGGAAAGGTGAACGCGATGAGCGATAAAGAACGTGACACAGGAAGTGAGGGGGCAGAAAGCGTAACGTATACCCTGCGGAACATTCCGGCTGAACTTGACAGGGTGATCTCCGATCTAGCTATCTCTGCCGGGAAGCCCAAGGCAACTTTTCTGCGTGAATTTCTGGAGTCGAGCTTCCATGACGTTATTGACCGATTTTCCCTCCGCAGCCCCCTGGTGGCCACGCTCGATGACACGCTGGCCAGTGAGCTGGGCGCGCAAGTAATGACGCAGCGCTACGGGAGCCATTTTGTCACCCGCTGGAACCGGGAGTACAAGAACCTCCTCGGGATCGCGACGGAAGAAGAGCTGCGCCGGGTGCTGCTGAACAACACCCCCTATCTTCGGACACGAGCCTCCCAGGTGCTGAAAGGCTGGCCTGCCATTCCCCGGGGGATCTCCCTGACTTTCGCCCTGTTCGCGGAGCTTGCCGGCCGGGACAGGGCGACCATCGACCAGGCCTGGACCAGCATTTTCTACTCACAGCAGCCCAATGCCAGACACCGTTTTTACCGGGATATCGATACCATCCGTGCCCTGAAGAAAGTGCATGCCGTCTGCGGCTACAGCTGGACTAGGGATGACATCACCGTGCGCATTCACCGACCGGATGACTACGGCTTCGGGGCGTGGCGGGTGCTGCTGGTCCTGGACGAAAGTGTCATTACCCAGACCTGGAACATCCCGTTCCCCGAACTTGACGGACGCCGCTTTACCGTCGACCCGGGTTATGACGCAATGATCAGCACCGCCCCCGGCAGCTGGAATAAAGCCTTCCGTTTCGTTGACGGGATTTGTGAGCTTCACCTTTACAGCAATGGCGTGGAAGAAGATCAGAATCCGACCCCGCTGCCAGCCGTAGCTGAGGCGCTGATCGAAGCGGTGGTGCACGAACTACTGTAACGGCCCCGGGTGTACGGGCACAACTGCATCATCAGGAGGCATGATGAAAGGTCGACAGAGCCGCTATGTTACCGGTGGGGAGAGTTTCGCGGAGATCGCCCGTCGCCCGGCCGGGACAGTGGTGATACTCAGCCTGAACACCGTTCTGGAAGACGCGCTGCGGGAGATGTCCAAATCCCTCAAGTCAGCTTTCTGCCGTTGCGGACGAAAATGCCGGCATCTTCAGAAAACAAATCAGAGATCATCACTTCAAAAGATGATTTCGAAGAACAAACCAGACGCAATCTTTCTATGTAAAAAATAATAAAAAAGAGCAGGTTCAGTCAATTACCTGCTCTTCTTTTATACATACTAAAAAATCAGATTTTTATGAAGATTCAACAGATTATCATAAAACAAGCGCAACAGCATGGAATGCCATGATGCTTCTGCTGTAAATCGTAATCATTAAAAACGTTAACTAACAACTTTAATGTATGATTGTCTCCATGAAAAAATCATCACGTTTATTTACTCCAGGGCTCGCACAGTCATTTTTGACATGCCTGACATTATTATGCTGGGCCGAAAAAAACCACCCTATAATTATTTTTTCTCTTATGTTTGTTTTCTGTGTGGCAATCATAAGAACGAAAATACCAAATAAGAATACCAGACTACCAAAGAAACTCAGACAAACGCAATATATCTCATTATTGTCATCAACAATCTTCATGTTTACTTGCTTCATTCTGTTTAAAACAGAATATAAAGAAAGTCTTTACACCATCATTCTAATAATCGCAACAATAATCTCAAATGTATTAATCGCATGGTCACACATAGCATCTATTGACAACAAAGAAAAAACCTTAGGTTTATATATAAAGACAATAATAAAATACACATGGATAATCATCTCCCTGGGTAGCTACAATATTTCACGAGCTCTAATAAGCACCTCTCTCGATATACCTTTTGACAGCGCCAACAACAGACCAATAACTTTTCTTCTTTCTTTTTTTTGTATTTTCTTGACTTACTACATCCTTTATTACTTATTTCTCCTTATCATATTTTTCTCCCCGGAATTTGTTAATGCTTCACGCAACCAGAAATTAAAAGCAAAATCGCATCCAAGTTCAGGATATCACCTTACAGTTATCTTACCTTCAGTTTTTATGTGTGTTGCATTATCTAATGTGTTAGGCATTAATATCCCAAATATACTGAAAACAGGAATAAATCTTACGCTACGTTATGAAGCCCGGGATAGTTTCTTTTGTCATAACAGATACATATTCCTTACAGAATATCCCGAAGCTCGATTCATGTTCATATCCGAAGGAAATTATCGGGCATTAATACCATACAAAGATGGTATTAATGTATTCCGTCTCACATGTTCAGATAAAGAGCCTTTTTATTCTCTGAACGACGTTGCCGATAAAAATTCACTGATACTTACAACAATAAAAGAACGTGTAAACATACTAATTAACGATATATATCTGAAGTGAGAACGCAGGCTCCACCCTCTGGTGGTGGAGCAAATGTGACTATGAAAAGGCATGTACGGAAATCAATCAAACGATTCCTTCCCCCTCTCAACAGAACATCTAACACCGCAAAAAGAAGCCTCAAAAGATGATGTAGGGGTTCCAGGCCAGAAACTTGGATGGAGAGCATGAAAAACCCTGGGGCAGTCACTGAATGAGGGACCAGCAGCGGTAAAATAATCTGCATAATTTCATAATGATGCCCCCCCATACTCATCTTGTTTACCTCCTTCTCAGGGCGTTTAGTCTCCTGGATTCCCGGGGCAGTTCATAAACAGTCTCTCCAGGTGCTCTTTTTCCTGAATACCTTGGAGCTTGAGTATTCCCTCTGACAAAATTTACCCGCCATCTGTCAGGAAGTTTCAGCAGGCCAGCAGATATTAACCGTATCATAGAATCAATAAATCCAACACCTTCATGTCCGAATATAGTTACAGCAGAACGTTTATAGGCTGACATGTAGCCAATTTTAATATCGGAGTATAGTTCATTTTTTATATCTTCTAAGTAAGATTGTGCCCCCAAATAGCAACATTTAAAACTAATGATACCAACTTCCTTTAGCCCTAAAATAGACAATAGTTCCACAAACTCAAAAGGAGACATCAATCCAATCTTTTGGACTCTTAAATATCTAGCATCAGCATGTGCAATCACAATTAATTTATCATCAATAGTGACATCTGATAGCTCCTTACCTGTACATCCTCCATTATCAATAACTTCTCTAATATTCACCTCTCTATTGCTATCTATATTATATCTTTTCCTGTATGATTTCACAGAGTCTCTAAGAGCTGCACCTCTATCATCTAAAACCAACAGAAATACTTTACTCCACATAATTACACCTATTGTTTATCCATCAATATATTATTATGTATAACAGAATTTTCAACTACCGGAAGATAAAAAGTAATTCAACACAACCAGCACCACATTATTTCATCAACACCAATCAAATAGGGATCATTGAATATTATCTGTGAATTACGTCGTTTTCTTACACTATCCATTATGACATACATAATATTTGCTCAGAAACATATATATCAATAACATCCCCCTCCCTTTCTGTTAAATCTATTAGCTATCCTTACTCTTTCTTTTATGTACATTCTGTTTTACTCTTTCAACTCAATTCGTTTACTGTCTTCATCAATGACCTTATAAGTAAGCCTAAACCCAGATGCTCTCAGTTTTATTTTAAAACATCCGGCTAGATCACCATGAAGCCTGGCAGCACCAGTGTAAGGATTATGCTGTAGTTTCCTGAGTTTCTTTTTAAACTGGTCACGTATTGTCTTGTCCAGCTTATTCCACTCTAGACTGGCCCCCTGAATCTCCAGACAACCAGTATCACTTAAATAAGTGATAGTC